>JAESGK010000058.1_pt1 | contig 145929 bp, 123 predicted proteins | sample 9269681 | NCBI WGS metagenome assembly JAESGK01 (sample SAMN14515347, study PRJNA621673) | algae metagenome | isolation source: Timaviella obliquedivisa GSE-PSE-MK23-08B and co-occurring heterotrophs from... | place: USA: Grand Staircase Escalante National Monument, Utah | collected 2006-08-15 | reverse complement strand
CCTCGCCAAGGACTGGGAGAAATCCATCGAAAGCGCCACCGCCTTCGCCCACATCGCCAGCATCCGCATGCTCACGCGACGCATCGCAAGACACTGCCAACACGCATGAACTTCTGAATCGGGCTCTAAGTGGCCACCCAAGGCTGAATTTCGAAGTCGGCACGTCAAGAGGTTATCGCTGGCTCCGTATAGACAAGCTTGGGCCGACAGGATTCTCTGTCGAAATTAAAGACGATGGTGACGAATGGACGATTGCAGCGGGCGAGAACGGCGCACATGTCCACATGGAGAAGTGTGCTGATGTCCTTGGTTACATTTCTTTTCTGCTATCGGACGCGTGCAGACTTATAGAGACCTCCCGCAACGGGCAAGTCGTTAACAGCAAACTTGAGTCACGTGATGAACGCGGCTGGCAACGTGATTGGGTGGTTATCCCAATCAGGTTTCCGAGCTTCCGAAAATCTGAAACTCAAGTCTACCAAAACACCTACTTCCATGGCCGTGACGATGGGCAACTCGTTGTTACCGACGAGGGCGGTTAGTAAAGCCCGCCGGTCCCCGAGCCCACGCCACGCCCGCCGCCGGGCGAGACGTTGATCGGCGCGCCGCCGCCGTCGCCGGCCGCGCCGATGATCGAATAGCTGTCGGGCGGGGCCGTGCCGGGCTTGAAGGCCTCGAGGATGCCGCCCTCGCCGCCCGAGCGCATGCCGGTGCGGGGATCGACGCGGATCAGCTTGATGCCGGCCGGAACGCGGAACGGGGTCGCCGGCTTGTCCTTGAGCGCGGCGGCCATGAAGTCGCGGAAGATCGGCGCGGCGTACTGGCCGGCGGTCGCCGAGGTGCCGAGCGATTTCGGCTTGTCGAAGCCCATATAGACGCCGACGGCGAGATCGGGCGAGAAGCCGACGAACCAGACGTCCTTGGCGTCGTTGGTGGTGCCGGTCTTGCCGGCGAGCGGCTTGCCGACGCTCTTGACCACGGTCGCGGTGCCGGCGTTGACGACGCTCTCCATGATCGAGACCATCTGGTAGGCGGTCAGCGGGTCGATGACCTGGTCGCGATTGTCGACGAGGCGCGGCTCGCGCTGGTTGTTCCACTTCTCGGCGTCGCAGCCTTCGCAGATGCGCTGGTCGTGCCGGAAGATCGTCGCGCCCCAGCGGTCCTGGATGCGGTCGATCAGCGTCGGGCGGATGCGCTTGCCGCCATTGACCAGCATCGCGTAGCCGGCGGTCATCCGCATCACGGTGGTCTCGCCCGCGCCCAGCGACATGGAGAGCACGGGCAGCATGTCGTCATAGACGCCGAAGCGGCGCGAATACTCCGCGATCAGCGGCATGCCGACATCCTTGGCGAGCCGCACCGTCATCAGGTTCTTGGAGAACTGGATGCCGTAGCGCAGCGTGCGCGGGCCGGTGAACTTGCCGTCATAGTTGCTCGGGGCCCAGACGCCCAGGCCCCCGCCCTGATCGACCTCGATGGGCGCGTCGAGCACGATCGAGGACGGCGTGTAGCCGTTGTCGAGCGCGGTCGCGTAGACGAAGGGCTTGAAGGAGGAGCCCGGCTGGCGCAGCGCCTGCGTCGCGCGGTTGAACTCCGACTGGTCGTGGGAGAAGCCGCCGACCATGGCGAGCACGCGGCCCGAGAACGGGTCCATCACGGTGATCGCGCCATTGACCTCCGGAAGCTGGCGCAGGCGGACCTGGCCGGGCTTGCCGTCGATCGGCTCGACATAGACCACGTCGCCGGCGGAGACCGCCTGCGCGACACGGGCGCGCCGGGTCCATTTCACGCCTTCGGGGCCGAGCGTCACGGTGGTGCGCTCGGGGCGCAGCGCGCCGGATGTCTCGTTCAGAGGATGCAGGCCGATACGGGCGGCTTCGCCCGTCACGTCGAGCACGACGCCGAGCCGCCAGGGCGCGACATCGCCGAGCACCTTGAGTTCGCCGATAGCCAGCCCCCAGTCGCGGGCCGAGAGTTCGAGCTTCTGGATCGCGCCGCGCCAGCCGCGCGCCTCGTCGAAGCGCACGAGCCCGTCGACCAGCGCCTTGCGCGCCATCAACTGCATCTTGGGATCGACCGTGGCGCGTACCGAGAGGCCGCCTTCGAGCAGCTTCTTCTCGCCATAGCGGTCCTGCAGCTCGCGCCGGATTTCCTCGGCGAAGTAGCCGGCCGCGAAATTGTTCGGCGAGACCGTGCGCGGATTGACGCCGAGCGGCTGGTTCTTGGCGGCGTCGCCGGCGGCGCGGGCGACGTAGCCGTTCTCGACCATGCGATCGATGACGTAGTTGCGGCGCTCGATCGCGCGCTCGCGGTTGCGGAAAGGGTGCAGGTCGGTCGGGGCCTTGGGCAGGGCGGCGAGATAGGCCGCCTCCTGCAGGTTCAGCTCATGCACCGACTTGCCGAAATAGTTCAGCGCGGCGGCGGCCATGCCGTAGCTGCCCTGCCCCGGCGCCGGCGCGCCGAGATAGATCTCGTTGAGATAGAGTTCGAGGATCTTGTCCTTGGAATAGGTCGCCTCGATCCGCAGCGCCACCAGCGCCTCGCGGATCTTGCGCTCGATGTTCTGGTCGGAGCCGACGAGGAAGTTCTTGGCGACCTGCTGGGTGATCGTCGAGGCGCCCTGCGGCCGCCGGCCGGCGGCGCGGTTGCGGAAGTTGGTGATCGCGGCGCGCACCAACCCTTCCGGATCGACGCCGACATGCTTGTAGAAATTCTTGTCCTCGGCCGAAAGCACGGCCTCGACGAGGAGCTTGGGAATCGCCTGGATCGGCAGATAGAGCCGGCGCTCGCGGGCGAATTCTGCGATCAGCCCGCCATCGCCGGCATGGACGCGCGTCATCACCGGCGGCTCGTAGTTCCGCAACTGCGCGGAATCGGGCAGGTCCTTGGAGAAGTGCCAGAGGAAACCGGCCGCGACGACGGCGCCGACGACGAAGACGATCGCGCCGGCGGCGAACAACCATCCGAAGATTCGCAGGATAAACCGCATCGCAGGCCCTGGCCCTAAAGTGTTTTTTGCAGCGCGCCCGATCGCGGCATGCGCCGAAACAAGTCTCTCGACCCAACCACGTCTATAACACGGCACAGATGGCGGAACCGTGGCCTTGCGACCACAATCGCTCCAGACCCACGCGCTTCCTACACGCGCTCACTCCTTCGGCCGGATCGCGGCAGCCGCAGCCTTGCCGGCCGGCGCGCGCTCCCGCTCGAAATAGCCGTCGATAGCCGCCTCGACAGCGGAGACCGCCTGCAGCCGCCAGCTCTCGGAATTGAGCAGTTCGGCATCCTTGGGACTCGACATATAGCCGAGTTCGATCAGCACGGAGGGCACGTCGGGCGCGCTCAGCACGCGGAACCCGGCCGAGCGCAGTGGCACCTTGTGCATCTTCACCGAGCCGCCAAGCCGCTCCACCAGATTGCGCGCGAACACCGAGGAGAAGGTCCGGGTCTCGCGCTTGGCGAGGTCCATCAGGATGCCGGCGATGTCCTGGACACCCTCTTCGGTCTCCAGCCCGGCGACCGCGTCGGCCTGGTTTTCCTTGGCGGCGAGCCGCGCCGATTCGGCGTCGGTCGCGCGCTCGGAACCGGTGTAGACCGTCGCCCCGCGCACCTCCTGCGCCTGCGTCAGAGAATCGGCATGGATCGAGATGAACAGGTCGGCTCCGGCGGCGCGGGCGATCCTGACCCGCTCGGACAGCGAGACGAAGCGGTCGTCGTCGCGCGTCATCCGCACGACATAGCGGCCGCTCGCCTCCAGCCGCTGCCTGAGCGCGTTTCCGAAGGCGAGAACCACCGATTTCTCGGCGATGGACGCTACCACGGCCCCCGGGTCGATGCCGCCATGGCCGGGGTCGATCACCACGACCTGCCGCGTTTCGCCGGGCGGCTTGCCGGCCTCAGGCAGCGCCGGAGCGGCAGCCTCTCTCACTTTCGCGGCCGATTCGGCGGCCGAGGACAGAAATTCGGCGCGGCTGACGCGCTTGAGCTCGACCACGAGTTCGCCGAAGCCGCCACGCATCTCGCGGATCTCAGCCTTCGTCACAATGGCGGGCTGGGCCAGATCGAGGATGATTCGCGCCCTGTCGGCGGTGAACAACCCGAAGCGAAAGGCGCTGACGAAGCCGGCGCCGCGCCGCGCATTGACGGGCTGGACCTGAAAATTCACCGATGGCAGGTCGATGACCGCGCGATCCGGCCCCGCGATCACGGCGGCGGTCACCGCCACAGGCCGCGACAACGCCATGGTCAGGCGAACGGTTTCGCCGACCTGCTCGATCTTCGCGTCGGTTGCGACCGGGAATTCGCTAGGCGGCCTGGGGTTGGCCAAAGCCGCCGGCAGCAGGGCAAAGCCGGCCGCGAGCAACACCGCGAGACCGAACGCCGCAAAGCGCAAGCGCGTCGCTCGGCTTTGATCGCAAGGCCGGGAGACGGTGGCGCAGCTAAGGTTGGGGCGGTCGATCAGCGGCGTTGTCCCATTGGCGGTGGGGAATGCTTAACCATAGCGGCGCGAAACCCTAACAAGGGGTTACCACGCGCTCCCCACCCCGAAAACCGCCGGCGCGCATCGTCGTCGCATTGCCGGCGCGATGTGACTTGCAAAACACGCCCCGCTGTCTGTAATGAACTTGGTTGCATTGCGAGGCGGCCCATGGTGCGCATCCGGATCCGAGGATCCGTCGGCGTCCGGGGCCAGCCCCAAGGCGATCGGCCCATTCCGGGTTCGGCCGCCGCAAGTCAACCGCAAACGGATCGTCCGCAGACGACCGAAGCCGGACGCGCCTGTTTTCAGGCGTACGGCCGCGTCTTGCGAGCGTGCAATCGCGGTGTGCCCTGCAGTTTGACAGGATGCGCCGCAGGTCGGGACATAATGTCGGGGCATACGACGCCGCTTCACACAACGGTTGATCGTCTAGACCTGCGGGACCGCGCCGGGCTTCTTGCCCGCGTGGATTTCCCGAGCCGCCATCCTGTTCCGTCCCCTTCGTCCCTCCTGCAACATGCCGGCGCAAGCCGGCCTTCGCGCGGCGTCCCTGCCCGCGGCAGCGGATCGTTGTCCGCAGCCCGGCGGGTCTTGTCGGCGTGCGCGCCCATGGAAGACTCTGATGGCCAACAAGATGCTCATCGACGCCACCCACCCGGAAGAGACCCGGGTCGTGGTGGTCCGCGGCTCCCGCGTCGAGGAATTTGATTTCGAATCCGCCAGCAGGAAGCCCCTGCGCGGCAATATCTATCTGGCGAAGGTGACGCGCGTGGAGCCCTCGCTCCAGGCCGCTTTCGTCGAATATGGCGGCAACCGCCACGGCTTCCTGGCCTTCTCCGAAATCCACCCGGACTACTACCAGATCCCGATGGCCGACCGGCAGGCGCTGCTGGCCGAGGAGGTCCGCGCCGACCGCGAGGACGAGCACGCCGAGGAGAAGCGCGAGAAGCGCGGCGGCGGACGTCGCGACCGCGGCCGCCGCGGGGACCGTGACGGCCGCGCCAAGAAGGCGGCCGGCGACGAGACGGTGAGCGCCGAGATCGAAGCCGGAGAGACTGCTGCCGACGGCCAGATCGAGACGGAAGGTCATGTCGAGACCGACGGCAAGGAAGCCGCCATGGTCAGCGAGGGCGCGCCCGCCTATGGCGAGGAGTTCGCGCCGGCCGTCGCCGAATCCACGAGCGAGGAGAGCGTCGACAACGCTCCGCCTCTCGGCTTCGAGACGCAGGCGTCCGAGGTGTCCGAAGACGAGGCCGATGCCCGCGAGCCCGAATCCCGCAAGCCCTCCGAGGCGGACGAGGACGGCGAGGACAAGCACGACGACGCCGAGCACGAAGAACCCGAGCAGCTCGGCGGCGGCGATGCGCTCGACGACATCCAGGAACGTCCGCAGCGCCATTCGCGCCGCCAGTACAAGATCCAGGAGGTGATCAAGCGCCGCCAGATCATCCTGGTCCAGGTCGTCAAGGAGGAGCGCGGCACCAAGGGCGCGGCGCTGACCACCTATCTCTCGCTGGCGGGCCGCTATTCCGTGCTGATGCCCAACACCGGCAAGGGCGGCGGCATCTCGCGCAAGATCACCAATACGGAAGACCGCAAGCGTCTCAAGGAGATCGCCCAGGAACTGGAAGTGCCGGACGGCATGGGCCTGATCCTGCGCACGGCCGGCGCGGCGCGCACCAAGGTCGAGATCAAGCGCGACTACGAGTATCTGATGCGGATGTGGGAGAGCGTGCGCGAGCTGACGCTGGCCTCGGTCGCGCCGGCGCTGGTCTATGAGGAGGGCAACCTCGTCAAGCGCTCGATCCGCGACCTCTACAACAAGGACATCGACGAGGTTCACGTCGCCGGCGACGAGGCCTATCGCGAGGCCAAAGAGTTTATGCGCATGCTCATGCCGAGCCAGGCCAAGAGCGTGAAGGTGTATCGCGACCAGACGCCGCTCTTCGCCTCCTTCGGCGTCGAGAGCCAGCTCGACGCGATGTTCTCCAGCACGGTGACGCTGAAATCCGGCGGCTACATCGTCATCAACCAGACCGAGGCGCTGGTCGCCATCGACATCAACTCCGGGCGCTCGACCCGCGAGCACAACATCGAGGACACCGCCCTCAAGACCAATCTCGAAGCGGCGGAGGAGATCTCCCGCCAGCTCCGCCTGCGCGACCTTGCCGGCCTCATCGTGATCGATTTCATCGACATGGAGGAGAACCGCAACAACCGCGCCGTCGAGAAGAAGCTCAAGGACTGCCTCAAGGACGACCGCGCCCGCATCCAGGTCGGCCGCATCTCGGCCTTCGGCCTGCTCGAGATGTCGCGCCAGCGCATCCGCACCGGCGTGCTCGAAAGCTCGTCCGTGCCCTGCCCGCATTGCGCCGGCGCCGGCATGATGCGCTCGGCGGCGTCCGTCTCGCTGCAGATTCTGCGCGCGCTCGAAGAGAACCTGATCAAGGGCGCGTCGCACAACCTCACCGTCCGGACCCGGCCGGAGGTCGCGCTTTATGTGCTCAACCAGAAGCGCGCGCATCTGACCGATCTGGAGACGCGCTTCGGCATCGCGATCAGCGTCGCGGTCGATGCGACCCTGCTCGGCACGCGCTATTTCGAGGTCGAGCGCGGCGAGTTCGTCGGCAATGAGGGCCGGATCATCCCGGCAAGCACCTTCAAGGCCGAGGCCGTTCCCGCCGATCTCGACGACGAGGCGCTCGACGCCGCAGCCGAAGCCGAGGCGCAGGGCGCCGAGGACGATGGCGTCGATGCGGTCGCGGGCGATGCAGCGACCGGCGAAGCAAGGCCCGAACGTTCGGCTGATGGCGAGGCGCGCGGTGAAGGCGGCCGCAAGCGCCGGCGTCGCCGCCGGCGGCGGCGTGGCGGCGAGCGCGACGCCGATGGCGTGCGGCTCGACGGCGGCAGCGATGCCGAGGGCGACGAGGATGGCGAGGGCGACGAGGACGGCGACGACAACGCCACTGACGCGGCCGAGGCGGTTGCAACCGCGCCGGCTGGCGACGAGCCCGCCGTGACTGAAGCGGCCGAGACGGAGGCCACATCCGAGGCGAAGCCACGTCGCGGCCGTCGCGGCGGCCGTGGCAAGAAGGCGGACGCCGTCGAGGCGGACGCTCCGGCGGAGGCCCCGATGGCGGAGGCCGTTGAGGCGGCCGCCGAGCCGGTCGCGGAGGAGGCGCCCGCCGCCGAACCCGAAAAGCCCAAGCGCCGCTCGCGCGCCAGGAAGGTGGTCGCGATCACCGAGGACGGCGCGGCGGCCGAGGCTGATGCCGAGCCGGTCGCGGCTGCCCCAGAGACCAAGTCCATCCCAAGGGCCAAATCCGCCCCGGAGATCAAGCCTGTCACGGAGACCAAAGCCATGCCGGAGCAGGTTCCCGAGCCCGAGCCTGCGCCTGCGCCCGCCCCGCGCGTGATCGAGGAGCCGGTCGCGGTCGTGCTGACCCCGCCCGATCCGGACCGCCCCAAGCGCGGCGGCTGGTGGAACAAGCTGGCCGGACGAGGCTGACGATCAGGCCGCTGCGGGAGATCGCAGCGGCCTTTTTCTTGCGCAGGAGATTGGGATGCCGCCGCCGCGCGATCGCGAAAGACACGTCCTGATCGCGCTCGGAGCCGCCGGACTGCTGGGCCTCGCCTGGCTCGGCTGGCAGGCGCTCGGCGGCCTCGGCGTAGCGTTGCTCGGCCTGCTGGTGCTGTTCGTCGCGGTCAGGGTCGAGTTGGAACGCGACAGCCCTGTCAGCACGCATTCGCGGCCGGAATCCTACGCCAGCCATGTCCGCACCGAAGCCGGACAGCCACAGGCCGACCGCGCTGCCCGCCGCGCCGAGGTCGCATCATTCGTCTCGACGGCGCGGCTCTTCGTGATCGCCGGAGCGCTGCTGACGGCAACCGGATTCGCCTTGCTGTTCTCGGGCGTCGGCCCGCAGAAATTTTCGGCCTTCTTCTGGATCATGGCCGATGCCTCGATCAACCTCTTCCAGAAAGGCAAGCCTTGGTAGAAGGCCTCCGAAAGCCGAAATCAGCGGCTATGTGCACATTGTGAAAACTCACGCCGTCATCCTGGGCGAGCGAAGCTCGTCCCGGGATCCATCATCGAGCGCTGTCGATCTCTATGATGGATCCCGGAGCTGCGCGGCTTCGCCGCTTGTACAGGATGACGGGGTGCTTCCACGCAAAGGGCGTCGCTCACCCCGCCGCCGGAGCAAGCGGGATCGGCGGCGGCACGGCCACGATCGTCGCCGCCGCGTTCGCCTGCTGCCCGCCCTCGCCGCCGCGCACCGTCACCGCGTTCGAGGCGAAGGGCACGCCGGCCTCGTTCAGCCCGCGATAGACCCGCTTAAGCGCCTCGCGCTGCAGCATCGAGGCGTGATTGGGCTTGGCGGTGAATTTCAGCCGGATCACGATCGCCGAATCCGCGATGTCGGCGACGCCCTGCATCTTGAGCTGCGCGATAAAATGCGGCCCGAATTCGGGCTCTTCCAGCAGCGCCAGGCCCACCTTCTTGATCGTCTTGCGCGCCTTCTCGATATCGGCAGAATGGTCGAGCCGGACATTGAACTTGACCGTCGCCCAGTCGCGGCTGGCGTTGGTCAGCGACTGGATCTGCCCGAAGGGCACTGTGTGAATCTGCCCGCTCTGGTGGCGCAACTGCATCGAGCGCAGCGAAATCTTCTCGACCGTGCCCTTGAGTCGGCCGGTATCGACATACTCGCCGATGCGAAAGGCGTCCTCCAGCATGAAGAAGAAGCCGGAGACGATGTCGCGCACCAAAGCCTGCGAGCCGAAGGAGATCGCCAGCCCCAGAATGCCGAAGCCCGCCAGCAGCGGTCCGATATCGACGCCGAGCCGTGACAGCACGACGAGCCCGGTCAGGCCCATGACCGCGCCGAGCACGACGCCGCGCATCACCGGCAGCACCGTCGCAAGCCTGCTCGGCACGCTCTCCTCGACGACAGCGTCCTCGTCGGCCGGGCCGCTGGCGGCGGGTTTTGGCGCATAGGCGTCGAAAAAGGACCGCAGGAAGACGAGCGCGACCCAGCCGGCGAAGGCCAGCACCGCGACGCCGCCGGCCTGCCGCATGAAGCCGGCGAACTCGACCGAGCTGACGCCGAAGACGAAGCCGGCCCAAAGCCGCGCCATCACATAGAAACCGCCGGCCCAGACGATGCCGCCGGCCGCTGCCCGCAGCGCATGGCCGAGCGCCAGCGAAAGCGGCGCGGGCGGGGCGATCGCCGCCTGCCGCGCCTGCCGGCAGGCGATCAGGCCGGTGACGCCGACCGCGATGATCGGCGCGAGCACGACGATGATCTGCGTCAGCCCGGCGGCCTGCGCCCAGCGCCCGCCGTCGGTCATCATCGCCGACGCCCGCCCGACCATCCATATCGCGACCGCGAAGCCGACATGGATCCATGGCGTCAGCGCTGCGAGCAGACGCAGGGCCGGCCCCGGCGGCTCGCCATGGCGCAGCACCAGCGCGGTCAGGTCGTGTCGCGCATCGATGAACCACCAGACCTTGTAGAGCGTGATCGCGAGCCCGCTCAGCGCAAACAGCCCGGCGACCGGCCCCGGGCCGCTGCCGACGCGCTGCGCCAGCATCACGCTGGTGATGATGATGGGCGTGGCGATGGCGTAGAGCGTCAGCAGGAAAAAGTGCCGCTCGGCGCGCGGCAGCGGCATCAGCCGCCGTTCCGGCGCGCCGGGCGCGAGCAGGAAGCGCCCCGTCGCGATATAGGCCGCGCCGATCGCGGCCCCGTTGGCGGCGGTGCGGAAGGCGACCATGGCGAGATCGTCCTCGGGCAGCCAGAACTGCCGGGCGATCCGGGCGATGGCGAGCGCGAGCCCGATCGTCGCCAGATCCTGCAGGAGGCCAAAGCCCGACGCGATCAGGCGGGAGGTAAAGGCCTCCGATTGCGGCCGCAGCAGCCGCGCGAACCAGCCGGCCGTGGCGCGGCGGAAGGCGTAGGCCGCGGCCAGTGCGAGCAGGACCGCGCCGAGGATGCGCAGGCCTGCGCCCGCCCCGCTCGCGCCATTGCGGTTCTGCGCCCATGCGGCCGCCCAGTCGCCGGGCAGGCGCGAGACTTGCGGGATCGCGGCGTTGCCGGCGTCGAAGCCGGCGACAAACGCGTCCCAGATCGCATCGACCCGGGAAACCTCCACAGGCTCCGGCGGGGCCATGGTGATGGGGGCCGTGGTCGCGGGAGAGGCTGCGACCGGCAAAGCCGCGGCCTCGCCGGCAACCCTGACCTCGACCCTGCGCCCGCCGGCCGAGAGCGCCTCGACCAGTCTGCGCACCGTCTCGGGCGTCTCATCGCCTTTGAGGGAAAGCGTCACGGGCTGCTCGGCCTGCGCCAGAGCGGTGGTCGTGGCCAGCGGCGCGAGCCATGCCAGCGCGAGCGCCAGCCAGACGATCTTCAACGCGGACAGGATATCGGCAAGGCGCATCGCGCGGCTCCGCAGGCGGATTTTTCGGAAGGATGTGGGGCGCGCGGCGCGCTGGCAAGCGTCGGCGGTTCAGCGCCGCTTCATCCAGCCGCCGAGCCGCGTCACCGCCTCCTCGCATTCGGCCAGCGAGCCGGCGAAGGACAGCCTGACCGTGCGCGCGCCCCTGCCCTCGTCGAAATCCAGCCCCGGCGTGATCGCGACGCCGGCCCCGTTCAGAACGCTTTTGCAGAAGGCCATGGAATCGTTGGAATAACGGCCGATGTCGCAATAGATGTAGAAGGCTCCGTCCACGGGCAGGAAGTCGCCAAGCCCGATCTCCGGCAGCGCCTTGAGCAGGTAGGTGCGGTTCTGCGCATAGCCGGCCTTGATCGCCTCGCATTCGGCGGTGGCGGCAAAGGCCGCCTCGCCCGCGACCTGGCTGAGATAGGGCACCGAGATCGAAAAATTCTGCTGCAGCCGCTCGATCGTGCGCACCATCCGCTCGGGCACGACCAGCCAGCCGACGCGCCAGCCGGTCATGCAGTAATATTTCGAGAACGAGTTGACGATGATCGCGTCCGGGTCGGCGGCGAGCGCCGTCGTCGCCGGGGTCTCGTAGGTCAGGCCGTGATAGATCTCGTCGGAGATGTACCAGAGCCCGAGCCGCCGGCACGCGGCCGCCACCGCCGCGATCGCCTCGGGCGTCATCACCACGCCCGTCGGATTGGCCGGGCTCATCGTCAGCACGCCGGCCAGCGGTTTTTCCGCATGCGCCTTCGCGATCAGCTCCGGCGTCAGCACGAAGCGTGTCTCGGGGCCGACCTCGATCGCGACCGGCTCCAGACCCAGCGCGATCAGGATGTTGCGATAGGCCGGATAGCCGGGCGCGGTGATCGCCACGCGGTCGCCCGGCTGGAAACAGGCCAAAAACGTCAGGATGAACCCGCCCGACGAGCCGGTCGTCACCACGACGCGGCTAGCCGGCACATCGACGCCATAGGCGTGGCGGTAGTGGGTTGCGACGGCCTGCCTGAGCGAATCCGTGCCCAGCGCCTGCGTGTAGCCGATCCGGCCATGCTCCAGCGCGCGGCTCGCCGCGGCCCGGATCGAGGCCGGCGTCGGGGCCGATGGCTGGCCGACCTCCATATGGATGACCGAGCCGCCGGAGCGCTCGATCGCGGCCGCCTCGTTCATCACGTCCATCACGATGAAGGGCGAAACGGCCTGCGCGCGGGCGGCGAGGAGCGGCTGGATGGCCGGGCTGAGGACTGGCTTTGTCATGGCTTCGGACCTAGCGGAGCCTCCATGCGCCCGCAACCATGTGAATTGACGTGACCGGCGCAACGGTCGAGAAGCGAACCCGACACGGCTTCTCGCCCGAGACGGGCGACTCCGAAAGGACAACGACATGACGCTCGCCACCCTGCCCCGCCTGGCGCGCGGCCTCAGCCTTGCCGCCGGCATGGCGCTGATGCTCTCGGGCGCGCCCGCGCAGGCGCAGTCGCTGACGCCGGACCAGAAGAAGGCCGTCACAGACCTGATCCGCGAGACGCTGATCAAGAACCCCGAGATCATCCAGGAGGCGCTGGTCGAGCTGGAGCGCCGCAACACCGTCGCGCAGGCGCAGGCGCAGCGCTCGGCCGTGACCGCCGAGAGGGCGCGGCTCGTCGATCCCGCCACCTCCGTCATCGTGGGCAACCCGCAAGGCGACGTCACCATCGTCGAGTTCATGGATTACAATTGCGGCTTCTGCAAAAGGGCCGCCGACGATGTCCGCGCTTTGGCCAAGGACGACCCGAAGCTGAAGATCGTCATCAAGGATTTTCCGATCCTCGGACCTGATTCGGTCGAGGCGAGCCGCGTCGCGCTGGCGGTGCGGAGCCAGCTTCAGGGCCAGAAGTATTTCGACTTCCACGCCAGGCTGATGGCCACCAAGGGCCGCATCAACGCCGCCAAGGCGCTCGAGGTCGCCAGGGAGTCCGGCGTCGATGTCGAGCGGGTGAAGAAGGAAATGGAAGGCCCGGCCGTGAAGGCCGCGATCGAGGACACGGTCGCGCTCGGCGACCGGCTTGGCCTGACCGGCACCCCGGCCTTCATCCTCGGCGACGAGGTCGTCTTCGGCGCGGTCGGTCCCGGCCCGCTCAAGGTCAAGATCGAGGCGCTGCGCAAATGCGGCAAGACCGAGTGCAGCGGCTGAGGGCGTCTCGGCTGCCTTTGGTTGAGGAAGCGCGGTGAACCCCTCTCCTGTAAGGAGAGGGGCAGGGGTGAGGTGAAGGCCCCTGGACCAGTAGAACGCCCCCCAAACATGCCGACGGTGAGGTCACGACCAGAGTGTCGAACGGCCGACACCTCACCCTGCCCTCTCCTTACAGGAGAGGGTTCCCCGCGCTTCATGTTTCATGTGGGGCGCTGAAGGCTTCCCCTTATCCGTAACAGCAGCTATTGAACCGGCCTCCGCCGCCTTTTGCGCGGCGTCGGAACAGCATCGCGCCATGGTCGCCGTCCACGTTCTCAACGGGCCCAATCTCAATCTGCTCGGCACCCGCGAACCCGCCACCTATGGCGCGGTGACGCTGGCGGGCGTCGAGGAGCGGCTGAAGGCGAAGGCCGCGGCCGCCAATGTCGAGCTCACCTTTCGCCAGACCAATTTCGAGGGCGAGCTTGTCGGCTTCATCCAGCAGGCGGGGCTCTCTGGCGCGGGCGTCATCATCAATGCCGGGGCCTACACCCACACCTCGGTCGCGCTGCGCGACGCGATCAAGGGCACGGATGCTCTCGCCATCGAGGTGCATGTCTCGAATGTCCATGCCCGCGAGGAGTTCCGGCACCATTCCTGGATGGCGCCGGTCTGCGTCGGCGTGATCTGCGGCTTCGGCGTGGCCAGCTACGACCTCGCTTTCGACGCGATCGTGCCGCTTCTGGAGAAGCGCGCCGCGAAACCAACCGGCTGAACGGCCGGTATCCACCACTCGAGGACCGCGCCGCCGCGCTGGCGCGTCCCCCAATACCACGAAGACGGTGACACCGCCATGGCGACCAAGAGCCCGATCGACCCCGAACTCGTCCGCGAGCTGGCGCAGCTCCTCAACGAGACCGACCTGACCGAGATCGAGGTCGAGAAGGGCGATCTGCGCGTGCGCGTCGCCCGCACCATCACCGCAACGGTGCAGGTCCCGGCCGCCCAGGCCGCCCCCGTCACGATGGCCGCGCCCGCGGCCGCCGCCGCGCCTGTCGAGGGCAAGCCGACGGCCGCCCATCCAGGCTCCGTGACCTCGCCCATGGTCGGCACCGCCTATCGCCGCCCCTCGCCCGATTCAAAACCCTTCGTCGAGATCGGCTCGGTGGTGAAGGCCGGCGAGCGCGTGCTGCTGGTCGAGGCGATGAAGACCTTCAACGACATCGTCGCCCCGCGCGCCGGCACTGTCACCGCCATCCTCGTCGAAGACGGCCAGCCCGTCGAATACGGCGAGCCGATGCTGGTGATCGAGTGAGCGCGCGCGGAACCTTCAAGATGTTCGACAAGATTCTGATCGCAAACCGGGGCGAGATCGCGCTGAGGGTGCTGCGCGCCGCCAAGGAGCTCGGCATCGCCACGGTCGCGGTCCACTCCACCGCCGACGCCAACGCCATGCATGTGCGCCTCGCCGACGAGAGCGTATGCATCGGCCCGCCCCCGGCGCGCGAGAGCTATCTCAACATCCCGGCCCTGATCGCCGCCTGCGAGATCACCGGGGCGGACGCGGTCCATCCCGGCTACGGCTTCCTGTCGGAGAACGCCCGCTTCGCCGAGATTCTGGAGCGGCACAACATCGCCTTCATCGGCCCCAAGGCCGAGCATATCCGCTCGATGGGCGACAAGATCGAGGCCAAGCGCACGGCCAAGGCGCTCGGCATCCCCTGCGTGCCCGGCTCCGAGGGCGGCGTCACCGACGATGCCGAGGCGCTCCGCATCTGCCACGAGATCGGTCTTCCGGTCATCATCAAGGCGGCGTCTGGCGGCGGCGGCAAGGGCATGAAGGTCGTCCGCGGCGAGGAGGAGCTGTCGGTCGCGCTCTCCACCGCGCGCACCGAGGCCAAGGCCAATTTCGGCGACGATGCGGTCTATATCGAGAAGTATCTCGAAAAGCCGCGCCATATCGAGATCCAGATACTCGGCGACGGCAAGGGCCGCGCCATCCATCTCGGCGAGCGCGACTGCTCGCTGCAGCGCCGTCACCAGAAGGTCTGGGAGGAAGGCCCCTCGCCCGCGCTCAACGCCGGCGAGCGCGACAGGATCGGCGCGATCTGCGCGCAGGCCATGGCCAAGCTCGGCTATCTCGGCGCCGGCACCATCGAATTCCTCTACGAGGACGGCGAGTTCTACTTCATCGAGATGAACACCCGCATCCAGGTCGAGCATCCGGTCACCGAGATGATCACCGGCATCGACCTCGTCAACGAACAGATCCGGATCGCGGCGGGCGCAGCCTTGTCGATCGAGCAGAAGGACGTGATCATCGAGGGCCACGCCATCGAATGTCGGGTGAACGCCGAGCATCACGCCACCTTCCGGCCCTCGCCGGGCAGGATCGCCTCCTTCCATACGCCGGGCGGTCTGGGCGTGCGCGTCGATTCGGCCGCCTATCAGGGCTACGTCATCCCGCCGCATTACGATTCGCTGGTCGGCAAGCTGATCGTGCATGGCCGCAACCGGGCCGAATGCCTGATGCGCCTGCGCCGCTCGCTCGACGAATTCGTCGTCGACGGCGTCGACACCACCCTGCCGCTGTTCCGCACGCTGGTCCGCAACCACGACATCCTCAACGGCGACTACAACATCCACTGGCTGGAGAAGTTTCTGGCGGCGGGTGGGATGGGCGAGGGCTGAGCGCCGGGCGCGCCCTTCTCCCGGGGGAGACCTCTGCGAAAGTGTTCTGGTGAGCTCTACCGGCCCTCTCCCCCCTTGCGGGGGAGAGATGGAGAGGGGGCTTTGGCACCCTGAACTTTCTCAATGTCAGTGCTGCACCCTCCCCAACCCTCCCCCGCAAGGGGGGAGGGAGCGCGGAGGCGCCAATCGAACCGTTTCGCAGATGTCTCCGAAGAGGGAGAAGGAAACGCCTCCGTTTGACTCTCCCCCCACGCCGCGCTCCCCTGCCCGCATGAAGGCCCGCTCCGTTCCGATCCGCTCGCCGATGATCACCCCCGAGGTGATGCTGCGCGCCTATTCCGCCGGCATTTTCCCGATGGCGGAGAGCGCCGACGATCCGGGCCTGTTCTGGGTCGAGCCCGAACTGCGCGGCGTCATCCCGCTGGAGCGCTTCCACCTGCCGGCGCGCCTGGCCCGCACCGTGCGCGCCGACCGGTTCGAGATCAGGATCGACAGCGAGTTCGACCATGTCATCGCGGCCTGCGCCGAGGCCAAGGCCGACCGGCCCGAGACCTGGATCAACGGCCGCATCCGCGAGATTTTTCGCGAGCTGTTCCGGCTTGGCCATGTCCACACCGTCGAGTGCTGGCGCGACCACCGTCTCGTCGGCGGGCTCTACGGCCTTGCTCTGGGGGGCGCTTTCTTCGGCGAGTCCATGTTCCATCGCGAGACCGACGCCTCGAAGGTGGCGCTGGTGCATCTCGTGGCGCGGCTCAGGCGCGGCGGCTTCCGTCTGCTCGATGCGCAGTTCCAGACCGGCCATCTCGCGCAGTTCGGCACCATGGAGGTCCCGCGTCTGGCGTATCAGACGCTGCTCGAAGCAGCCGTGGCGCGTCCAGGCGAATGGTGGAGCTGGCCGCGCGGAACGATCGCGACCGGCGCGCAGGCGCTCGCCGAACTCGCCTAGGATCAGGCGCGGCTCAGTTGCCGCCGGTCGGATCGCGCCCGCCGACGGGATTTGTCGGGAAGAAGCGCTGGCTCGGCGCCTGACGCGGCGCCACCGGCACGCCCTGCTGCGGCAGCACGTCGATGCGGCCGCCCGGCGCGAGCGGGGCCGGCGGCGGCTGGTTGACGTCGCGGGCCGGCGTCGTGCGCGGACGGCGCGGCTCCTCGGCGACCGGGGCCTCGGGCTCCTTGGGATCGACCACGAGTTCGGTGCCGCCTTTGCAGTCGGTCAGCCAGACATCGTAGATCGCGTGCTCGACGCCGTGCAGGCCGGGGCTGGCGGCATACATCCAGCCGGTGAAGATGCGCCGGTACTCGTTGGAGAACGTCACCTCGTCGACCTCGGTGAAACTCGTCGTCTGCGGCGCCTCGGTCGGCGGACGCGTCCAGCAGACGCGCGGCGTCAACTGCAGCGCGCCGAACTGCACCGTCTCGTCGACCGCGACCTCGAAGGAGATGATCCGGCCGGTGATCTTGTCGAGCCCGGCGAAGACGGCGGTCGGATTGCGGATGCGGTCGGCCTGCGCGGGGCCGGCGAGCGCCAAAAGGGCGACGCCAGCAAAAGCGGCGGACGATATGCGATGCGAGGGCATGCGGAGCCAGCGATTCGTTTCAGCGGCCAAGCCGCGACGCGAGCGCAGTAACACGCCAATCGCAGCGGAAAAAGGGCGATGGAGACCGCAATCCCGATGCGTTTATCGCCCGGGCGTCCAGGCCTCGTAATCGCCGGTCGCGGCCGGGCGCTCGCCCTCTGCCAGCGTCGAGCCCTGCGGGCGGTAGGCCAGGGCCGTGCCGGTCCAGTTCTGCTGGTGCGGCTCTTGCCACTCGCGCGGCTGGTAGCGCTCTTCCGAGGGGGCGATATCGACCGTGTGGTGCAGCCAGCCGTTCCAGCCGGGCGGCACTTTCGAGGCTTCCGCCTCGCCATTGTAGACGACCCAGCGGCGCTGGATGCCGAGCGCCTTGTCCTTCTCGCCGCCGCGCGTGCGATAATAGACGTTGCCGAACTCGTCCTCGCCGACGCGTTCGCCCTTGCGCCAGGTGTGGAAGCGCGTGCCGATGGTCTGGCCGTTCCACCAGGTGAAGATCTGCAGCAGGGTCTGCTTCATGGCTCTGGTCCGCGCCGGTCGGGCTTGCGCGCGACTTATGGCGGCAGCGTGCGACGCTGTCCAGCCTTGGCGGTTTCGGCCCGGACGCCACCGTCCCTCTCAGGCGTCCTGTCGCACCGCACCAGGGTCAGGAGGTCAAGCACATCCCGATCGATCGCCTCGATCCGGCGCGTTCTCTTGTCGCGGATGATGACGTTCGTCGGCGTAATTCGCGCAGCGGACGCGATGAGCGTAGCCGCGACCTCATAGTCCAGATGCTCTGCCCTCGCTTTTGAGCTGGCGGATTGCTGCAGTCCAGCCGCCAGCCGGGCGGCCGCGCTCAACTCGATCTTGAGGTGAGCGGTCGCGCCCGAGACCGTGGCGCTGCTGAACGTCACGATGTTGATCGAGGAGCCGCTGGCGGACATGCCGGACTTGTTGAGATTGATGCGCTGGCGGGAGGGTTTGCATCCCACCCTCGCCGGCATCCAATCGCCTGCGAAGGCAGGGGCGAGCGGCTCCTGCTCCGTGCAGCCGGCCACGGTCAGAACGGCGATGGCGAGGCACAGGCGCGGTCTCATCGGAACTCCTGCACACATGCCCGCGACGCGACCGGCGATCCTTCGCCAGGACCGTAGGAGACATATCAGCTCCGCCTTAACCTGCGGTTGTGCGACCCTGCGCATTTGCGCCGTCGCCCTAAACGCTTTCGCCACGATTCGGCCGCGATTCGGAAACGCGCCGAAATCGCCCCCGCAAGGGCCAACACCGCACGCTTTCAGCCACTTGCCCGTCCCGGCGCAGACTCCGCTTGCACGACCTGCCGCTAGGTCGCCAGCGTTGACCGAGCGGAAACCATGATGGCTGACATTTTTGCCACTTCCCCTGTCCCGGCCCCGTGTCACTCTTCCTGGCGACCGGGATTCCTCACGCGATTCCCAAGGCTTAGCCGAGGCCTTGAAACTTATCCCCACTACTCACACATCCCTACCAGATGTCGTGTCCACAGGCTTTGCCGCGCACTAATCCTTGACGTCGCGGCCCATTCGGGACTAGTTTTTGTCAATCGCGTGACGGCTGGCGGCGACGCCCAATCGACACCCGCATGAGAGTTTCCGTAAGGGGTCGAGGCCATCACCGCAGCACGCCGGCAACGGCGGCCGCGAGCGATCGTCTGCGGACCTTTGCGGCCGCAACCGGACGAAGCGAGGCGGGTGACAACGCCGAGACGTCCACGGGGCATCAAACCGAGTTGGGCTGACATCAGGAGCCGGTGAGCAACCGGCCGCGCGAGGCATTCTGCCCGCGGCACAGGATTGAGGGCAGACGATCATGCGCATCGAGCGCCGCTACACCACCGCCGGCCAGTCGCCTTATGCTGCGATTCCGTTCCGCTCCGCCGTCAGCGAGATCCGCAACCCCGACGGTTCGATCGTGTTCCGGCTCGAGGGCATCGAGGTGCCCGAGGCCTGGTCGCAGGTCGCCAGCGACGTGCTCGCGCAAAAATATTTCCGCAAGGCCGGCGTCCCGGCCGCTCTGAAGAAGGTCGAGGAAAACGACGTTCCCTCCTTCCTGTGGCGCTGCGTGCCCGACGAGGCGGCGCTGGCCTCCCTCCCCGAGAAGGAGCGCTACGTCTCGGAGATCTCCTCCAAGCAGGTGTTCGACCGGCTCGCCGGCTGCTGGACCTATTGGGGCTGGAAGGGCGGCTACTTCTCCTCGGAAGAAGACGCGCAGGCCTTCCATGACGAATTGCGCTACATGCTTGCCCGCCAGATGGTCGCGCCGAACTCGCCGCAATGGTTCAACACCGGCCTGCACTGGGCCTATGGCATCGACGGGCCGAGCCAGGGCCATTTCTACGTCGACTTCAAGACCGGCAAGCTCGTCAAGTCGAAGTCTAGCTACGAGCATCCGCAGCCCCATGCCTGCTTTATCCAGGGCGTGCAGGACGACCTCGTCAACGAGGGCGGCATCATGGACCTCTGGGTCCGCGAGGCGCGCCTGTTCAAATACGGCTCCGGCACCGGCTCGAACTTCTCGCTGCTGCGCGGCGAGGGCGAAAAGCTCGCCGGCGGCGGCCGCTCCTCGGGCCTGATGTCCTTCCTCAAGATCGGCGACCGCGCGGCGGGCGCGATCAAGTCGGGCGGCACCACGCGCCGCGCCGCCAAGATGGTGGTGGTCGATGTCGATCACCCCGATATCGAGACCTATATCGACTGGAAGGTCCGCGAGGAGCAGAAGGTCGCGGCGCTGGTGACCGGCTCCAAGGTCGTGCAGAAGCACATGAAGGCCGTGATGAAGGCCTGCGTGAACTGCGACGGCGAAGGCGACGCCTGCTTCGACCCCGAGAAGAACCCCGCTTTGAAGCGCGAGGTCAAGCTCGCCCGCAAGGCGATGGTGCCCGACAACTACATCAAGCGCGTGATGCAGTTCGCCAGGCAGGGCTACACCGAGATCAAGTTCGACACCTACGACACCGACTGGGATTCGGAGGCCTATCTCACCGTCTCCGGCCAGAACTCGAACAACTCGGTCTCGCTCACCGACGAGTTTCTGCGCGCGGTGGAGAACGATGGCGACTGGAACCTGACCGGCCGCACCACCGGCAAGGTGATGAAGACGCTGAAGGCCCGCGACCTCTGGGAGAAGATCGGCTACGCCGCCTGGGCCTCGGCCGATCCTGGCCTGCACTTCAACACCACGATGAACGACTGGCACACCTGCAAAGCATCGGGGCGCATCCGCGCGTCGAACCCCTGCTCGGAATACATGTTCCTCGACGACACGGCCTGCAATCTGGCGTCCGCCAATCTGCTGCAGTTCTACGACCGGGACGCCAAGGCCTTCGACGTTTCGGCCTACGAGCATCTCTGCCGGCTCTGGACCGTCGTGCTCGAAATCTCGGTGACGATGGCGCAGTTCCCGAGCCGCGAGATCGCCGAGCTCTCCTATGAATACCGCACGCTCGGCCTCGGCTACGCCAATATCGGCGGCCTCTTGATGACCATGGGCCTCGGCTATGATTCAGACGAGGGCCGCGCGCTGGCCGGCGCGCTGACCGCCGTGATGACCGGCGTCAGCTACGCCACTTCGGCCGAGATGGCGGGCGAACTCGGTCCCTTCCCCGGCTACAAGAAGAACGCCCAGCACATGCTGCGCGTCATCCGCAACCATCGCACTGCGGCGCATGGCATGGCCTCTGGCTATGAGGGGCTGGAAGTCACCCCCGTCCCGCTCGACCATGCGACGCTGGCAAAGCTCGGCGGTTCGTCTGCGCTGCTCTCGCAGCGCGCAAAAGCGACCTGGGATCAGGCGCTGGCGCTTGGCGAAACCCATGGCTACCGCAACGCCCAGTCGACCGTGATCGCGCCCACCGGCACGATCGGCCTCGTGATGGATTGCGACACCACCGGCATCGAGCCCGATTTCGCGCTGGTGAAGTTCAAGAAGCTCGCCGGCGGCGGCTATTTCAAGATCATCAATGCGGCGGCGCCCGATGCGCTGCGCGCGCTCGGCTATCGCGAGGCCGACATCGCCGAGATCGAGGCCTATGCGGTCGGCCACGGCTCGATGGCGCAGGCGCCCGGCGTCAACCACGGCTCGCTTCGGGCCAAGGGCTTTCCGCAGGACAAGATCGACGCGGTCGAGAAGGATTTGAAGGCCGCCTTCGACATCAAGTTCGTCTTCAACAAATGGACGCTGGGCGAGGATTTTCTCGTCAACACGCTCAAGGTCCCGGCCGAGAAGCTGGCCGAGCCCACCTTCGAGCTGCTGCCGTTCCTGGGCTTCTCCAAGGCCGAGATCGAGGCCGCCAACGTCCATGTCTGCGGAGCGATGACGCTGGAAGGCGCGCCGCACCTTCGCCCTGAGCATTACAACGTCTTCGACTGCGCCAACCCCTGCGGGCGCATCGGCAAGCGCTATCTCTCGGTCGAGAGCCATATCCGGATGATGGCCGCCGCCCAGCCCTTCATCTCGGGCGCGATCTCGAAGACGATCAACATGCCCAACGACGCCACGGTCGAGGACTGCAAGAGCGCCTATATGCTCTCCTGGAAGCTGGCGCTGAAGGCGAACGCGCTCTACCGCGACGGCTCGAAGCTTTCCCAGCCGCTGAACTCGGCCCTGATCGCCGACGAGGACGACGAGGAGGATGCGGTCGAGGCGCTGCACCAGATGCCGTTGGCGGCGCGCGCCAGCCATGTCGCCGAAAAGATCGTCGAGCGCATCGTCGAGCGCGTCGAGCGCAACCGCGAGCAGGAGAAGCTGCCGACGCGCCGCAAGGGCTATACCCAGAAGGCCAAGATCGGCGGGCACACGCTGTTCCTGCGCACCGGCGAGTACGATGACGGCCGGCTGGGCGAAATCTTCCTCGACATGAACAAGGAAGGTTCGGCGCTGCGCGCGCTGATCAACAATTTCGCCATCTCGGTCTCGCTCGGCCTGCAATATGGCGTGCCGCTGGAGGAGTATGTCGACGCCTTCACCTTCACCCGCTTCGAGCCGGCGGGCTTCGTCCAGGGCAATGACTCGATCAAGAACGCCACCTCGATCCTCGACTACGTCTTCCGCGAACTGGCGATCTCCTATCTCGGCCGCTACGAACTCGCCCATATCGACCCCAGCGAAGTCGGCAATATCGGGCTCGGCCATGGCGACGGCCCCGGCCTCGCCTCGGGCGCGGCCCCGCAGCAGACCTCCGTCTCGAAGGGCCTCGTCCGCTCGCGGGCGGAAAAACTGATGCTGGTTTCAGGCGGCGCATCTGACGCTCCCCGGCCCGCAACCGCCGCCCATGGCTACGCGACGGTGGGCGCGACAGCGCTGAAGCAGGAGCCGGAAGCCTTCGGCGAGGCGCAGATGGCGACGCTCGGCTTCGCCGCGCCCGCAGCGGCGGCCCAGCCGAAGGCGTCCGAACTGCGCGCCGAGGCGATCATGAAGGGCTATGTCGGGGATTCATGCGGCGAATGCGGCAACTTCACGCTGGTGCGGAACGGGACGTGTCTGAAGTGCAATACGTGCGGGAGTACGACGGGGTGTTCGTGAGTGCCCGCGCGCCTTGATTGACGCCTGGAAACGACGAAGGCCGGGCTTCTGCCCGGCCTTTTTCATGGATCGTGCGCGCCATGATCGAACTCTGTGTCGAATTCATGCAGGCTGCACTTGCTATGAATCGAGAGCCGACGTAGCGCGCTAACTACTTGCAAAAAATACTACGGCGCTAACGACAGCCCCGAGCCATAGGAACTGTCCGACGGCAATCGCAATCCAGAATGAAACGACTGGTTGCTTTCCCTGATACCAGACTGGCTTCGCAGATTTTTGATTACCGTATCCAAAATCGGCCACATCCAAACGACCAAACGACAAGGTTTGTATCGCTGCTCGTCCTGTAAAATAGCCGATCCACTGGGTCATCACGAACCAGACGAGACGGACCAAGAAAGCTATCGCCGCTTCAACCAAACTGAACATCCTCGCGTCGTGGCAGCGCAAATATAGCTCTGTTGCGCCTACGTATTTGTAAAGCCGATATCATAAATGTGCCGGAAGCGGGCTTCCAATAATCGTCCCGTCGAGACCCGGTCAAAACGTGGCCGGTCGGGACGAGCCCGACCATCACGGACGAGGCGCGGGATCCCTTCTCCCCTTGCGGGAGAAGGTGGCTCGGCGCAGCCGAGACGGATGAGGGGTCGCACTGCGGTCGCCGTAATGTCCGCCGCGACTTATCCGGAAAGGCCGCGACCACCCCTCATCCGCCCCTTCCGGGGCACCTTCTCCCGCAAGGGGAGAAGGGGAAGAGGCGTCGCGCCCCGCCAATCCCCATGGGGACACGCAGCCCGCAAATCCCCGCCCCCACGGACCCATGCCATAACCGCCGCGTTCCACCCGACCAAGGGGGCTGTCGCGAGGCATCGTGCGGCCGGGCGGAATGGCGGTGTTCATGGTCGCGGCCGTTGCGGGCCGAGGATCATGGAGGTGTCGTTCGTCGCCGGGGCCTTCGGACATCCCGGTCATCCCCGACCTTAATGGGCGGCGAGCGAACCCTGAAGAGAACCGCGCGCGGGGCCCGGGCAGTGGCTGACGACGCTGCTCGACACTTCGACTCGACATCGACATCGGCACGCAGCCGTCGACTGCGACGCCGCCCGGACCCCGCGCATCCCCCCTGGGAATACGCAAACGGACGACCGGAAACCCTCGCGGCGAAACGCCGGCGGGGCTTTCCGCGCGCCATGTCTTTTCAAGGCGGCCCGCAGGCCGAACCCGGAACTCACGACCGGGTGAGCCCTCCCCGTCATGATCGCCCATGGCGGACAGGGCGCTGGAAGAACCCCTCTCCCCCTCGGATTGCTCTGCGAAACGCGCCACCTCTTGGTTTCCGGTGTGTTGGCGGCGATTTTTGGACGCTTTTGCCGATATGGCAGGTTTCAGGCTCTGATCAGCCGTGATGGTGGCGCGCCTGCTTGTGGAGTCACGATCCGCTCCCGGGAAGCTTCGGGGCGCCGCTCAGTCGGCGCTGCCCCGCTTCACCCCGCCCTTGATGAAGACGCGGAACGGCGTGGTCCCCGTCGCGTCGTTGTCGAGCGAGCGCCATTTGCCGTTGGTGCAGAGCACGCCTCCTTGTGTCTCGACGGCGTCGAAGACGATGGCGTTGCGGTAGACCGTGCCGTTGGTCTCGATCGCGCGGAAATTCGTGCTGCATTTTCCAGCGGCGACGACCGGATCGTAGTCGTGGATCATGATGCCGCCGCCGCCCGTGCTCGGGAACGGGTCCTTGAGCGGCGCCCAGGATTCGAAGTTCTCCTGCGCGGTCGCGCCGAAGACGGCCAGCGCGGCCAAGGCCGCGATGAAGGAGAAGGAGACGGGGTCGCGCATGGCAGGGGCTCCGAGGGGCTCTGCCGTCAGCTACGCGGAAACCGGCGCTGCGGATGCAGACGCCTCAGCGCTGCGCCGAGCGCCCGCCGGCGAGCTGCTGGCGCTCGACCATGGCGAGCGCCGCGCTGCGGTCGTTGACGGAGGCCGCGGCGAAGGCGGCGTCGTGACGCTCCAGGATCCAGCCCTCGCGGACCGGGTCCGCGCCATCGCGCGCCAGCGACAGCCACATCAGGCCGAGCACCGGCGAGCGCGGCACGCCGTCCCCGCCGCGGATCAGCATGTCGCCGAACACCGCGCGCGCGGGCGCATGGCCCTTTTCGGCCGCGAGCTTCATCCAGCGCGCCGCCTGCCGCGCATCCTTCTGCGTGCCCTGCCCGGTCATGTAGAGCCGCGCCAGATTGTACTGGCCGTCAGGGTCGCCGAAATAGGAGGCGGCGTAGTGGAACATGTCGAAGGCGCGGTCGGCATTGGGCTTCACATAGGAGCCCTTGATGCCGTCGCTGAAATAGCTGCCGAGCGCCACGAAGGCGCTGCCGACGATGCGGCCGTCGGCGGTGCCGGGAATGGCGTCGGCGTTCTCGTCCGCGATCTTGGAGAAATACTCGAAAGCCTTGAGATCGTTGGCGGGCACGCCCTCGCCGCTGGCATAGACCCGGCCGAGCTTGAACTGCGCCGCGAGATTGCCCTGGGCCGCGACATATTCGAGCGCGCGCACCGCGGCGACCTGATTGCCGGCGGTGGAATCGCGCATCCAGGCCTTGATCGCGTCGCGGGCGTTGGCGAAGGGCGCGAGCGGCAGCGCCATATGGGCGGCCGGGCCGCTGGGGGCCGGCGCGATCGACCGCGTTCCCAGCGCCGCGCTCGACCCGCCGACGCCCAGCCCCGGCTCGGCTAAGGCGACGCCGGGAATCGGCCGCGGCGGCACCGGCGCGGGCCGGCCCGGCACGACATCCTGCGCCCAGGCGGCGCAGGGGCCGCCCAGGATCAGGAACAATGCTGCGAACTGGAGATCAGATATCCGCATAGCAATGGGTCTCGGCGGCCCCTCCGGGGTGGGTCACGGCCCCCCCCTTGGCGGAGCCGACCGTCTGCGCGTATTTCCACAGCGCGCCCGATGCGTAATCGGTCTTGCGCGGTGTCCAGTCCTTACGACGCTCTCCAAGTTCGGCATCAGAAAGGCGGACTGCGAGCTTTCCTGTGATGGCGCAGAGTTCGACGATGTCGCCGTCGCGGATCAGCGCGATCGGCCCGCCCACAGCCGCTTCCGGCCCGACATGGCCGACGCAGAAGCCGCGCGTCGCGCCCGAGAAGCGCCCGTCGGTGATCAGCGCGACCTTGTCGCCCATGCCCTGGCCGTAGAGCGCAGCCGTCGTCGAGAGCATCTCGCGCATGCCGGGTCCGCCCTTGGGGCCTTCATAACGGATCACCAGCACGTCGCCGAGCTCGTACTGCTTCCTGCTGACGGCCTCGAAGGCGTCCTCCTCGCAATCGAAGCAGCGCGCCGGACCCGAGAAGGTCAGCTGCTCGGTCGTCATGCCGGCGATCTTCACGATCGCGCCCTCGGGGGCGAGATTGCCCTTGAGACCGACGACGCCGCCATTGGGCGAGAGCGGGGCGTTGGCCGCGCGCACCACGTCCTGGTCGGCGTTCCACTTCACCGAGGCCATGTTCTCGGCGATGGTGCGGCCCGTCACGGTCATGCAGTCGCCATGCAGGAAGCCGTGCTCGAGCAGCGTCTTCATCAGCAGCGGGATGCCGCCGACCTCGAACATGTCCTTGGCGACGTATTTTCCGCCGGGCTTCAGATCGGCGATGTAGGGGGTCTTCCTGAAGATCTCGGCGACGTCGAAAAGGTCGAACTCGATGCCGCATTCATGCGCGATCGCCGGCAGATGCAGCGCCGCATTGGTCGAGCCGCCCGAGGCCGCGACGACCGTCGCCGCATTCTCCAGCGCCTTGCGGGTGACGATGTCGCGCGGGCGGATGTTGCGGGCGATCAGCTCCATCACCATCTCGCCGGCGGTGTAGCAGAACGTGTCGCGCATGTCGTAGGGCGCCGGCGCGCCGCACGAATAGGGCAGAGCGAGGCCGATCGCCTCGGCGACGGTGGCCATGGTGTTGGCGGTGAACTGCGCGCCGCACGAGCCCGAGGACGGGCAGGCCGCCTCCTCCAGCTCCTTCAGGTCCTCGTCGGACATCGCGCCGACCGAATGCTTGCCGACCGCCTCGAACACGTCCTGAACGGTGACGGGGTTGCCCCTGAAGATGCCGGGCAGGATCGAGCCGCCATAGATGAAGATCGAGGGCACGTTGAGCCGAACCATGGCCATCATCATGCCGGGCAGCGACTTGTCGCAGCCGGCGAGACCGACGAGCGCGTCGTAGCAATGCCCGCGCATGGTCAGCTCGACCGAGTCGGCGATGCATTCGCGCGAGGCGAGCGAGGACTTCATGCCCTGATGACCCATGGCGATGCCATCGGTGACGGAGATGGTGCAGAATTCGCGCGGCGTTCCGTTGGCCGAGGCGACCCCCTTCTTGACGGCCTGCGCCTGCCGCATCAGCGCGATATTGCAGGGGGCGGCCTCGTTCCAGCAGGAGGCGACGCCGACGAAAGGCTGCGAAATCTGCCGCGAGGTCATGCCCATGGCGTAGTAATAGGAGCGATGCGGCGCGCGCGCCGGACCGACGCTCACATGTCGGCTGGGAAGCCTGGACTTGTCGAAAACGCGCGCATCCATCGTCTTTTTCCTCGTTCCGCCCTGCGTTCGTCACGCGCGGCAGATGTGCCATGCGGGCCGAAGCGGGCGCAACGTCATGTGCTGTCAGGAAAGCAGCGAGGTTAACCCCGCAGCTTTGCCGCACAGACTTTAATTCTTCTATATCTCAGTGACTTATCGCAGGGCCTCAATCGGCGCGCTTTGTGGCGGCATCGCGGCAATTCCGCCGACGCAGGACCGGCGCGATGCAATGCGCCAAACTGTTGCGGCGATGTCACAAATTGGCGGCGGGCTTGCGCCTCACAGCACCATCGGCAGCACGAAGAAGCCTCCGACCACCACCACCACGAGCGCCAGCGCCGTCATCGGCAGATGCTTCTCGATGAAGATGCGGATGTCGTCGCCATAATAGCGCAGCGCGATCGCGATCATCGCGAAGAAGGTGACGCGCGAGACCACCATGCCGATGGTGAACTTCCACAGGTCGAAATGCAGGAAGCCCGACATGATGGTGACGATCTTGAACGGGATCGGCGTCAGCCCCTTGGTGACCAGCACCCAGAACCAGAAATCCTTCGAGGTGGTGATCAGTTCGGCGGCCTTGTCCTGCAGTCCGTAGATCGAGATCAGCCACGACCCGAGCGAGTCGTAGAGCAGCGCGCCGATGGCGTAGCCGAGATAGCCGCCGAGCACGGCGCCGAGCGAGCAGACGCCGGCGTAGAACCAGGCGCGGTCGGGCCGCGCGATGCACATGGGGATCAAAAGCGGGATCGGCGGCAGCGGGCTGACCGAGCTTTCGACGAAGGTCAGCGCGAAGAGAAGCCAGGGGGCGGCGGGGTGCGACGAGTAGGAAACCAACCCGTCATAGGCTCGCTTGAGCATGGTGTCCTGAAACCGGTCCTGGGTTGCCACGCGCATGGCAGCTCTGCATGCGGCGCGCATCTAACGATGTCTGTCGGAGATTGCCAGAACTCTCTTACGCTAACGTCAATTTGACGACGGCGGCGTGACGTCGCGGTGGCGGGCAGCGCCCACCCACCAGCAAGCACTGCCCGTCATCCCCGACAAGCCGCGAAGCGGCGCAGTTCCGGGATCCATCATGGAGCACTATCGCTCCCCTAGGATGGATCCCGGAGCTCCGCTGCGCTGCGTCCGGGATGACGGCGCGGTTGGAAGCCAAGTGGACGCTTACGAAAGCCGCGCCAGCGCCTCGATGATCTTGAGCTTGCGCGCCTGCGCCGCCGCCTTGCGCTCGCGATTCTCCTCGACGACCTCTTCGGGCGCGCGCGCCATGAAATCGGGGTTGCCGAGCTTCCTGTCGACGACCGCGATGTCCTGGTCGAGCTTGACCAGTTCCTTCTCCAGCCGCGCCCGCTCGACGTCGAGGTCGATGATGCCGGCCAGCGGCAGCGCCGCGACCTCGCCGCGCACGATGATCTGCGCCGACTGGCCCGGCGCGGTCTCAGCGAAGGCGATGTCGGAGACCCGCGCCAGCCGCTCGATCATCGGAGCCCAGGTCTCGATCGCGGCGCGCGTCGCGGGCGAGGCGTTGACCAGCACCAGCGAGGACTGCGTGCCGGCCGGCACGTTGATCTCGGAGCGGACCGAGCGGATGTCGGAGATCAGGTCGACGACGAAGCCGATCTCGGCCTCGGCCGCCTCGTCGCGCAAGGCGGCGAGATCCGGCCAATGCGTCAGGCAGACCAGAGGCTCAATGCCCGAGGCCAGCTTGCGCGGAGCGCCCTCGCCCGCCTTCTGCGCCCAGAGCTCTTCCGTTAGGAACGGCATGAACGGGTGCAGCAACTGGCAGATCAGGTCGATGACATGGGCAACCGTCGCCTGCGTTTCCGCCTTCTGCGCCGGATCGACGCCCTCGCTTTGCAGCACCGGCTTGGCGAGTTCGAGATACCAGTCGCAGAACTGGCCCCATACGAAGCGATAGGCGCCGCCCGCCGCCTCGTTGAAGCGGAAGGTCGGGATGCCGGCGGCGATCTCGTCGGCGGCGCGGGCCGCCTCGCTGAGAATCCAGCGGTTGAGCGGCTGCTTCACGGCCGACGGATTGAAGCCTTCGACACGAAAGCAGCCATTCAGCTCGGCGAAGCGCGCCGCGTTCCAGATTTTCGTCGCAAAATTCCGGTAGCCTTCGACGCGGTTGGTGGCGAGCTTGATGTCGCGCCCCTGCGCCGCCATGGCTGCCAGCGTGAAGCGCAGCGCATCGGCCCCGTACTGGTCGATCAGGACCAGCGGGTCGATGACGTTGCCCTTCGACTTCGACATCTTCGCGCCCTTCTCGTCGCGAACGATGGCGTGGATGTAGACGTCCCTGAACGGAACCTCGTCCATGAAATTGAGCCCCATCATCATCATCCGGGCGACCCAGAAGAAGATGATGTCGAAGGCGGTGACGAGCGTCGCGGTCGGGTAGTAGCGCTTGAGTTCGTCGGTTTCGTCTGGCCAACCGAGCGTCGAGAACGGCCAGAGCGCGGACGAGAACCAGGTGTCGAGGACGTCCTCGTCGCGAAAAATGTACAGCTTGGTATTGTCGTGTTTTGCGGCGTCGATCGCCTGACGCAGATTGCCAACAATTTCGATGGGCTCACCATAAAACGCCCCCGCCTCGCGAATCGCATCGGCTTCCGATTCAACCGCAAACGTTTTGAGATCCTCAACGCGCGTCAGCGGGTACATAGGCCCACGCTCGGGGTCGAGCCTTGGACCATACCAGATCGGAATTTGGTGCCCCCACCAAAGCTGGCGCGAGACGCACCACGGTTCGATGTTTTCCATCCAGTCAAAGAATGTCTTTGACCACGATTCAGGAGTGAATTTTGTTCGACCGTCTTTGACAGCCTTGATTGCCCTCTCGGCGAGAGGCTTTGCGTCAACATACCATTGGAACGTCAACCAAGGTTCGATGACGACGTCGGACCGGTCTCCATGAGGGACGGTGTGAGCGTGAGGTTCGATCTTTGTCAGATAGCCCTCGGCCGCCATTTTGGCGACCAGCAGGCTTCGAGCGGCAAAGCGATTGAGCTGATTGAACGTCCGGACCGTCTCCGCCAACGTCTCGTGGCCGTGCTTCGATAGGTGAGAAAGGACTTCGCCCTGCCAATGTGAGTCAGCCTCTCCTTTCGGCAACGGCATACGACTAATCGCATCACCTTTAAGACCCCAGAAGATGAATTCGGGGTCGACAAAAAGATCGATGTTAGCCTCACCGTCGAGGATATTGATCACTTTTAATCCGCACCGCTTCCCGACCTCAAAGTCGTTGAAGTCGTGCGCCGGCGTGATTTTGACCGCGCCGGTGCCCTTCTCCGGGTCGGCATAGTCGTCGCCGACCAGCGGGATGATGCGACCGACCAGCGGCAGGATGGCGTTGCGGCCGATCAGGTGGCCGATTGTCGCATTCTCCGGATGGATCGCGACGCCGGTATCGCCCAGCATCGTCTCCGGCCGCGTCGTCGCGACCTGAACATAAGTCGTGGCGTCGTCGGGGTCGTAGGCTGCGCCTTCGAGCGGATAGTTGAAGTAGTAGAGATGCCCGCCGGGGTCGCGGTTCAGCACCTTCTCCAGCTTGGCGGAGTCGAAGGCCTCCTCCCCGCCGCGCTGCCATTTGAACGAGCCGGTCTTCTCGACCTGCACGACCTCGAGGTCGGAGATCGCGGTCTGGAACTTCGGGTCCCAGTTGACCAGCCTTTTGGCGCGGTAGATCAGCCCCTGCTTGTGCAGGGCCACAAAAACCTTGAGGACGGCGGCGCTCAGGCCCTCGTCCATGGTGAAGCGCTCGCGCGACCAGTCGCAGGAGGCGCCGAGCCGCTTGAGCTGGTTGACGATGGTCCCGCCGGATTCCTCCTTCCAGCGCCAGACCTCCTCCAGAAAGGCCTCGCGGCCCATGGAGCGGCGGTCGGTCCTGTTCTCGGCGGCCAGACGGCGCTCGACGACCATCTGCGTCGCGATGCCGGCATGGTCGGTGCCCGGCTGCCAGAGCACGTCCTTGCCGCGCATGCGCTCGAAGCGGCAGAGCACGTCCTGCAGCGTGTTGTTGAGCGCGTGGCCCATATGCAGCGAGCCGGTGACGTTGGGCGGCGGAATGACGATGCAATAGGGCTCGGCGCCGGGCGCAGCGCCCCGCCCCGCCCTGAAGGCTTCAGCCTTCTCCCAGGCGGCGCTGACGCGCGCCTCGACGGCAGCCGGCTCGAATGTCTTGTCCATCATCGCTTCGCTCGAACGAAAAAGCGGCCGGGGAACTGCCCCGGCCGCGAAAATCAAGGCCTGAAAAGGTCGGGAGACCTAAGAGCCCAAGCAGGGCCCGCCCGTCAACGGTTACGATGGCGGGAGGGCTGATGGAAAGACGCGCGTAAAGTCCGTTTTGAAACTCGCTCCGGTGAGTCGGCTGGCGTGGCTTTCGAGAACCGGAGCGGAGCGGACTTCTCGTCCGTGAGCACCGGAAGCGCAGAAAGCCGCGTCAGACGGCCGCCGGAGTAGAGTTTCGGACGGACTTTCAATCCGCCAGATTCGACTGCAAAAACCAGAGCGACTTGTCGAGCATCTGCGAATAGGCGGTCAGCAGGTCGGCGGTGCCAGCGTCGCCGGCCTCGTCGGCGGTGTCGATCGCCTCGCGCACCAGATTGGCGGTATCCGCATAGCGCTCGATCAGCGCATTGAGATGCTCCTGGATCGCGATGGTCTCGGGCGGATAGGCCTTCAGGCTCGTCGCCCTGGCGGTCGTCTGCGTCGTGCCCAGCGCGATGCCGCCAAGCTGGACGATGCGTTCGGCAATCTCGTCGACATGCGTGTCCAGCTCCTTGCGGAAGCCGTCCAGCATCAGATGGACGCCGATGAAACCCGGCCCCTTGACGTTCCAGTGCGCCTGCTTGGTCAGCAGCGCGAGGTCGATGCCGTCCGCGAGCCTTGCATTGAGCAGGCCGGCGATCTCGGCCTTGGCGTTGGAGGTCATGTCGACCTTGCTGGAACGGACGATCTTGCTGGAGGCGGCCGACTTCGCAGCGGTCTTGGCGGCGGTGGTTGTCGCTGGCTTCTTCATGGTGTCACCCCGGAATGAATGGCGGACGGCGCGGGATGCGGCCTGTCCTGCCGCCAACTACGCATGAAGGGGCCGCGCGTTCCCGCGCCTTGCCAAAGGCTGATTCTCGAACCGCGGGCGGAACCAGCGCCGCCGCCGCTGGTTGAGCCTGCAACCGACAGGAGCCTCCCCATGACCCACCACACCGACCAGGACCGCGCCTGGGAGATGATCGAGCAGATCGGCATGTGCATGCTTGTCACCCATGACGGCGCGGGCGACACGCTGCGCGCCCGCCCGATGGACGCCCATGCCTCACGCGACGAGGATGCGATCTACTTCCTCACCGACGTTCGCAGCCACAAGGACGACGAGGTCGAGATCAACGACAATGTCTGCCTGACCTTTGCCGACAATGGCGGCTGGCGCTTCGTCTCGGTGACCGGCACGGCCAACGTCCTCGACGACCGCCGCAAGGTCCACGAACTCTGGTCGCCCGAGAACAAGGCGTTCTGGGAGAGCAAGGACGATCCCAATATCCGCGTGTTGAAGGTGCGTCCCTCGCAGGCGGAATTCTGGGACAGCCCCGGCAAGATCGTCGCCACGGTGAAGATGGCGACCGCCGCCATCACCGGCTCGAAACCCTCGCTCGGCGAAAACCGCAAGGTCGTGCTCTGAGCGGACCCGCTCAAGCCGACATCCAAGAATCCAAGACTCGGGACAGGATATCGACATGAATCTTCTCGTTCACGCGCTCGGCGCATGGTTTGCGACGAAAGCCGCATCGGGCAGCTATTCGCGGCCCGTCGCGGTCGGCATCGCCATGCTGGTCTCGCGACTGGGCACGCCCACGGCCGTGCTGGCGCTGGCCGGTCTCGCCTACAAGAAGCTGCGCGATGAGGGTGCGTTCGAGCGCATTCAGGCGGCTCCGGCGGCCAGGCGACGCACCGTCCGCCGCTAATCTGTCTGGGAAACACTGCCGTCATCCTGGGCGAAGCGCAGCTTCGTCCCGGGATCCATCATAGTGATCGGCAGTGCATCATGATGGATCCCGGAGCTGCGCCGCTTCGCGGCTTGTCCAGGATGACGGGATGTTTCCGAGCATGATTAGCGAGATATGAGCCTGCAGCCCTGATCTGCCGCAGGCTCTTTCCGACATGCCGCTGAAGCGCCAGCCTCAGTGACGCCCGCCGCGCGCCACGCGCTCGATCTCGGCCCTGACCAGCCGCTCGACCATGGTCGGCAGATTGTCGTCGAGCCAGGTCTTGAGCATCGGCTTGAGCATGTCCTTGACCAGATCCTCAAGCGTCCGGGCGTTGTTGCTCAGCACCGTATGGGCGAGATGGCCGAAAGCGTTGTTGACGGCGGAGCTGGTCTGGTCGGACAGGAGCTGCGCCATGTCGAACGGCGCGGCCGAGGCACGGGACGGCTCGTGCGGAGCGAAGGCCGGCATCGGCGGCGGCACGAAAGCCTGCGGAGGCGGCGCGACGATCCGGGGCGCGGCTTCCGGCTCGGCATGCTCCAGAAAATCGATGTCGCCGCCGTCATCCGTGACGGCAGGAGGCGCAGCCTCCGCCACGGCCGGCGCTGCGGGCATTTCGACCACGGGAGCCGGCGCTTCCGCGACCGGCGTGGCGATCAGGTCGGCCTCGGCCCCGAGATCGAGCACGTCCTCGTCGAGATCGACCGGCAGGGCAGCTTCGACCGCGACCGGCGCAGCCTCGACGGCCGCCTCTTCGGCGGGCTTGACCTCGTCATCCGCGATGATCCGGCGGATGGAGGCGAGAATCTCCTCCATCGACGGTTCGGCGGGCTTCGCTTGCGCGTTCATTTCGGGTCCGGACCACTCGACACCGCGCGCCGACAGAATCAACGCTGCTCAGCCTTGAGTATTTCACGCGGAGTCGGTCAGGCAAGGCGGCTTCTCCGCCACCCACAGGAGAAATCCGCCTTGTTGCGCGAAAGACGCCTTTTCGGCGTCGATCGAAGGACGACAGGCCGCCCGCCTTACCGCCCGTCGGGCGTCTGCGTTCCCCAGAGCAGGTTCTTGACCTGGTCGTAGTGGCGGCGGGCGTCGTAGTGCTCGGCGCGCAGCTTCAGCGTCTCGGCCGAGAGGCGGCCCACGGCCGAGAGCACCGAATAGGACGCGACCACCCGGTCGCGCTGCGCCGTCACCAGCGTCGAGCGGGCGCTGACCAGTTCCTGCTGGGCGTTGAGCACGTCGAGCGTGGTGCGCTGGCCGACCTTGGCCTCCTCGCGCACGCCGGCAAGCGCCGTCTCGGCCGCCTGGACCTGCGCCTGCGCCGCCACGATCTGCGCCTTGGCGGCTTCCAGCCCGCCCCAGGCCGAGACCACCGCCGCGCGCACCGTGTCGCGTTGGCTGTCGACCTCGATCCGGCGCTGGCCGGCCGTCTCCTTGGCCTGCCGCGTCCGCGAATAGACCTGACCGCCCTCATAGATCGGGATCGTCAGCGTGCCGACGAGGCTTGCGGAGGTGCGGTTGTCGCCGAACGCCGTCGAATCATAGCGCTGCTGGACCTGGCCGCGCACGCCCAGCACCGGATACAGATCGGCCTCGGTCACCTTGACCTGCAGTTCGGCGGCATCGACGCCATGCAGCGAGGCGATGATCGCGGGATGTCCCGACAGCGCGACCTGCAGCGCGCCCGGCAAGGATTTCGGCAGCAGGTTCTCGACCGGCCGGCCCGGCGCCAGCGCGCGCGGCTCGACGCCGACATTCTGGCGATAGCGCGCGATCGAGGTCTTGAGGTTCGATTCGGCCAGGATCGCCTGCGACTGCGATGAGGACAGCCGCGCCTCGGCCTGCGCCACGTCGGTGCGCGTCACCTCGCCGACCTGAAACCGGTCGCGCGTCTGGCGCAGCTGCTCCTCCAGAACCTCGACGTTGTTGCGGTTGAGGTTGAGGATCGCGGTGTCGCGCAGCACGTTCATATATGAGGTCGCGGCGTCGAGCAGAACGTTCTGCTCGGTGTTCCGCAGCGTGGCGCGCGCCCCCAGCACCTGCGACTCGGCCTGGCTGACGGAGTTTCGCGTCTTGCCGCCGTCGAAGATGTTCTGGTCGACGGTGACGCCCGCCCCGCGCGGCGCAAGCCGCGATACCGTAGTCGAATGCACGCCGCGCTGGCTGGCGTTGGCCGGCGTGTCGGCCTCGGTGATGCTCGCTCCGATATCGGCCGAGGCGTTGATCCTCGGGCGATAGCCAGACAGCGCCTGCGGCACGTTCTCGTTGGTCACCCGCACTGCGGCGCGCTGGGCGTTCAGGGTCGGATTGCCGGCATAGGCGCGACCGAGGGCGGCCTCCATGGTCTGGGCCGAGGCGCTCGTTGCGGCGCCGCCGAGAAGCCCGGCGGCCACGAGCGCGGCAAACCCGGCCCCAGCCGTCTTCCCGTCGAAGAAATGTCGTTTCACAGGACGCCTCATGTGCGGACTCATGTCACGCCCAGGCATCGCCCCAGCCTCGGCATACGATTAGAGCGAGATACATAGCCTCCCCGCGCCGCCACGCCAACGCCGGGTTAACGGGCGTTCAGGTTTCCGTGCCGCAGTGCCGCAAAAATGCGACACTCCCGCTCAGAAAACAAAGGCCGGAACCCGCCGAAACTCGGCCAAAGCCGGCACGGCCGCGTCGAAAACCGGCCTTCCTGAGACGGTTTGCCCTGATTTGCGATAGAGCTTGACCCGGGCGGCGCGGCCCAGCCCCTCGACCGCGATCAGCCGCCCCTCTGAGGCCAGAAGGCCGAACAGATCCTCCGGCGGCTCCTCGCAGGCGCCGCTCACCAGAATCACATCGAAGGATTCGCCTGCGGGACGATCCCCGATCGCGGACACGCCGCTGCCGGCCAGCGCATCGGCGGCGAGCGCGAGCGCGGCGGCCTCAGGCTCCCAGAGCGTCACGGAAGCCCCCATCGCGGCCATCAGCGCCGCGCCATAGCCGGAGCCGCCTCCGAATTCGAGCGCGCGCTCGCCCGGCTGCAGATCGAGCGTCTGGATCATCCGCGCGATCACCATCGGCGTCATCAGCGCCCGGCCGGTGCCAGGCAGCGGCACGGACTGGTCGAGATAGGCCAGATGCGACAGCGATGCGGGCAGGAAGGTTTCGCGCGCGACGCTGTCGGCGGCGGCAAGCACGGCCCGGTCGGTCACGTCATAGGTCCGCAACTGGCAATCCACCATCATGCGGCGCAATTCGGCGAAGCTGTCCATCTCATGCGTTCCCGTCGCTGCTACGATGGCAGGCGCGCCGCGTTCCGGTCCGGAAACATCGACGCCACCGCGCTTCGCTTCATGTTCGACGGCAGCCGAAAAGGCAAGATCGAAGGCGGCGCGGGCCACGTTCCGGTGGCGGGCGGGCAACCGTTTCGATGAGCTTGCATTTCGATAGACTTACGCTTCGAAAGATTTGGAGGCCTCGCCCGGAATCGAACCGGGGTGCAAGGATTTGCAGTCCTCTGCGTAACCACTCCGCCACGAGGCCGTCCCGAACGCCGCGCCGGCGGAGCGCTGCGTCGTCAAGACCGGCGTCTAACCACATGCCGGGCGCGACCGCAAGCCAATCCGCATCACGGCGCGCCGCTACGCGGGTTTCCGCGCGTCTGGCCCGGACCATGGGCGATCAGAGCCCGCAGCAGCAGGGCCAGAACGACCGCGTTGAGAATATGCCAGGCCCAGTGCAGTCCGAACGGAACGCTGTCGCAGGCGACCGAATCGAGCGAGCGCAGCGTCAGCGACACCGCAAAGACGAAGCCCGCCAGCATCAGGAGCTTCGCAGCCCCGGGGGCCACGCCGCGGGCAAAGAGCGTGAGAGCCACGCCAAACAGCCCGAGCGCGAAAGCGGCGTAGCCGGCCGAGCCGCGCATGCCGGCGGGCAGAAGCGGGCCCACAGCCGCCGACAGGCCAAAGGCGGCCGCGACGAACAGGGCCGTGCCGACCAGACTCGCCGCTGGAGAGAGAGCGAGAAAGCGCCGCAAGGCGAGACCGAAACAGCAGAAGGCGAAGAGCTGGATCGGAACGACGTCGGCCAGCAGCGTCCAGCGCGCCGGCATGGTGTGAAACAGGAACGAACCCACGCCGATGGCGAAGACCAGCCCGATCATCAGCGCTGCTGCGAGATCGCGCCCGCCGGCGCGACGCCAGAGCAGGAGACCGAGGATGGCCGCGAGGATGAAGCCGCCGTTGCTGACCGCATTCAGCGGTTCGGCCCAGAAGGCCGCGCTGAGGCGTTCGCAATAGCCGAAAGCCGTCATGGGCGCTGTCGTGGACGCAGGCGTCATCGGCGTTCCTCCGCCGCCCTCCTAACGCTCCGCCGGCGACATTTCTGCGACGGCCTTGCCGGAAGAAGAGATTTTCGCAGGAGGGCTGCGCTGCGGCTTCGGCCACTGGCCGACCGCGCGATCCGCCAGCCGAGAAGCCAGGCGCTGCAGGCCGGACAGGGGCGACTGGAACAGCCTTAGCAACACCAGATGCAGCGCGAGCACCCCGGCGAGCAGCAGCGGATAGAGCCAGAGGCCCGCCTGACCGAGCGGAATGTGCTTCAGCGCCGGCTGCAGGAACACCAGAACGAAGCCGTTGATGACCAGAAGTTCGAGCGTCTTCCTGCCGATTCGCGCCAAAGGCGGGCCAATGACGGAAGTGGCGAGCGCGCGCGAGACGCAGAGCGCCAGGGCGCAGCCGAGCATCGCCGTCAGATAAAAGAGCGGGATGAAACCGACCTCGCCGGCATGCAGCCAGACGACCGATTCGCCCCCCAGCTGCACCTGCGGGCAGACCGACAGCGGGTCGTAGTCGCAGCCCCGGTTCGCCAGCGCAAGCCAGGCCACGACCGGAGCGAGCGCGAACGCCAGCCAGGGCGAGGCCTGTCCGAAGCGGCCGGCCATCCCCATGCCGAGCGCGAAGAACATGGTTCCCGCAAACCAGGTCCGCAGCATGAAGGCGTGAGGCAGATAGGGCACGACGAGACTGGCCAGGCCGATCGCGGCGACGATCGCCCAGGCGAGACGGGGCGGCGCGAGACGGAAGATGGCGAAGGCGATAAGCCGGACGAAAGCGAGCGAGACCAGAAACCAGACCACGACGGTCGAGAAATCGCGGCCTTTCAGGCTCGATTCGATGCCGTAGCGCAGCAGGTCGATATCCGGGCCGCCGCCCAGTCCCTGCTGCGCCGCCAGCGCCAGCAGGCCGAGCGCATGGACGCAATAGGCCAGCACCAGCAGAAAGAGCGAGGTCTTCAGCACGTTGCGCCAGCCCTTGCCGGCGAGCTTGGCCGCCCCTGCACCCGACACCAGAAAGAACAGCGGCATCGCGAAAGCGGCCAGCACCTTGTACTGGAGAAAGGCCGACTCGAACACGGTCGCATCAGGACGCTCGAGGAACAGCACTTCGAGCGCGTGCCCGTACAGGACGATCGCCATCGCCAGTCCGCGCGCGACGTCAATCAGCGGCGCACGGAGCGCGCGAGGATCCGGCGATGATGGCTGCGACGACAAGATGGCTCTGTCCGACCTTCTGAAACCCGCGGTTGCGGCGGCCCACAAGACCCGTTTTCGGACAAATCCGGAAACGGAATGTTAAACGAGAGTTAACCACCGCCGCCGAAGGAGCGGCCCACGAATGTCGCAGCGCACAATCCGCATATTCTGACGGCAAGGCAGGCTCGGCGATGGCTCTCGAACGAAGTCAGCCTAAATTATATGCATAATTTTCAGGTCCCGGCCCTTTCCTCAGTCTTCCAGAACAGGTGTAGACACATTTATTAACAGAATCACACGTTATCATGCGCTGGAAGCATAACGGAATTGAGTGCGCGCCTCTGTGAGGAGCAGGCCGGCTCACTTATATGCACTGCACAACGAATTCATCGCTGTGGGCACCGACCCGAGCCGGAATAACCAGGAACTACCCCTATGTTCGTCACCATGATCGCCGCCAAGATCCGCTCCTATCTGCGCTACCGCGAGACCGTTCGCGAGCTTTCCCGCCTGACCGACCGCGAGCTTGACGATCTCGGCCTGTCGCGCTCGGAAATCCCGTTCGTTGCGCGCACCCACGCCGCCGTCTGAGCGGTCTTTCGCTTTAACAGTAGTTCTCCCGGGTTTTCGTGTCCTCCCCTCGAAAGCCCGGTCCTGAGAGCGAATGCCCGCCGCAAGGCGGGCATTTTGCGTTTTGGGACCTCGGTTCATGCCCGCTCCCTTGACCTGCGCCCTGGCAGCGGACACATCCCGCAGATGATCCAAAATCCCGTTCATGTCGTTGGTGGCGGTCTCGCCGGCTCCGAGGCCGCCTGGCAGATCGCCCAGGCCGGCGTCCCCGTGGTCCTGCACGAGATGCGGCCCGTCCGCGCCACCGACGCGCACAAGACCGATGGCCTCGCCGAACTCGTCTGCTCGAACTCGTTCCGCTCGGACGATTCGCTCAGCAATGCGGTTGGCCAGTTGCATTGGGAGATGCGGCGGCTCGGCTCGCTGATCATGGCCAAGGGCGACGCCCATCAGGTGCCGGCAGGCGGCGCGCTTGCGGTCGATCGGGACGGCTTCTCGCAAGCGGTCACGGCAGCGCTCGAAACCCACCCGCTGGTGACGATCGACCGGTCCGAGATCGCAGGCCTGCCGCCTGCCGACTGGGACAACGTCATCGTCGCCACCGGCCCCCTCACCTCGCCCGCGCTGGCGCAGGGCATCCAGTCGCTGACGGGCGAGGATTCGCTCGCCTTCTTCGATGCGATCGCGCCGATCGTCCATTTCGATTCGGTCGACATGGACAAGGCCTGGTTCCAGTCGCGCTACGACAAGGTCGGCCCAGGCGGCACCGGCGCCGACTACATCAACTGTCCGCTCGACCGCGACCAGTACGAGGCCTTCGTCGACGCGCTGCTGGCCGCCGAAAAGACCGAATTCAAGGAATGGGAGGGCACGCCCTATTTCGACGGCTGCCTGCCGATCGAGGTGATGGCGGAGCGCGGTCGCGAGACCCTGCGCTGGGGGCCGATGAAGCCCGTCGGGCTGACCAACAGGCATAATCCGACGGTCAAGGCCTATGCGGTCGTCCAGCTCCGGCAGGACAATGCGCTCGGCACCCTGTTCAACATGACGGGGTTCCAGACCAAGCTGAAATATGGCGAGCAGGCCGCGATCTTCCGGATGATTCCCGGCCTCGAACAGGCCGAGTTCGCCAGGCTCGGCGGCATCCACCGCAATACCTATCTGAACTCGCCAAAACTGCTGGACGAGCGCCTGCGCCTCAAGGCCGAGCCGCGCCTGCGCTTCGCCGGCCAGATCACCGGCTGCGAGGGCTATGTCGAGAGCGCCGCGATCGGCCTGCTGGCGGGCCGCATGGCCGCAGCCGAGCGGCTTGGACAGACGCTCGGCCTTCCGCCGGCGACGACGGCGCTCGGCGCGCTCGTCAACCACATCACCGGCGGGCACATCGTCACCATCGACGAGGGGCCGCGCTCCTTCCAGCCGATGAACATCAATTTCGGCCTGTTCCCGCATATAGCGGGCCAGGCGACGCATGGCCCCGACGGCAAGAAGCTGAAGGGCCCGGCCAAGAGCGTCGCGCGCAAGCACGCCCTGACCACGCGCGCCAAGGCCGAGATGGAAGCCTGGGTCGGCAGCGCCGTCATTGCATCGCAGGCTGCAGAATAGGACCATCCCCAGTCGCGAGATGCAAAAGGGGTTGCGCCTGCCAGGAGGCGTGGTTATACGCGGCCACCGATCCCGGATAGCTCAGCGGTAGAGCAATCGACTGTTAATCGATTGGTCGCAGGTTCGAATCCTGCTCCGGGAGCCAGTGTTTTTGAAAGAGCCCCTGATGCGAAAGCGTCAGGGGCTCTTTTGTCATCGCCTGGCGGGACGTGGCGTCCGGTTTTGCGCTTCGATGGACGCCGCATAAGTCAAACCCGTCTCATGGCGCGGCGACTGCCGCTCGAATCACCAGGCGGCCTCCGGTCATCCACAGGGTTTGCACCATTCGACTTGCCAATGACGGGCAAAGCTCCTCGATTTCGAGCCAATGAACAGCCGGAATCAATAAGAAACTACCCAAATCCATGCTTCGACGTCGAAGCGACAAGATTTCAGCTTGCGACAAGCACAAGTCGCGCTGTAATCTCTATAACTACCGGGAGATAATTCGCTGAGCTTCGGCGATTCAGAGTCTGCCCGCTGATCGCACTGTCTTTCTCATCTCCCGGAGCCCTCATGTCTGAAAACAATATCGAACTGGTCGAACTTTCGGCCATGATCGTGGCGGCTTATGTCGGCCACAACAATGTTACCCGCGCCGATCTTCCGGCGCTGATCGAAAACACCCATGCGGCGCTGGTCGGGCTCGGCAACGAGCCGGCCGCCGCCCCCGCCGCCCCGCTGGTGCCGGCGGTCTCGATCAAGAAGTCGATCACGCCCGACTATCTGATCTGCCTGGAAGATGGGCTGAAGTTCAAATCGCTGAAGCGCCACCTCAACACCAAGTTCGGCCTCTCGGCCGATCAATACCGGGCCAAATGGGGCCTGCCCTCCGATTATCCGATGGTCGCCCCGGCCTATGCCGAGCGCCGCTCGGCGATGGCGAAGTCGATCGGCCTCGGTCGCAAACCGGCAGCGCCAGCCGCCGGCGATGACGCCGCTGCCGCGACCTCCGCGCCCAAAAAGCGTGGGCCCAAGCCCAAGACTGCGGCCTGATCGGCGGTTTGAGACGCCGCTACCCGAATGCGTCTCGCGGCAGCATGAACGGCAGCGAACTATTTGGTTCATGCCACGTTGGTGTGTGATCAGGCTCTGCTGAGCCTGCAAGAACCAACGGGAGAATACCATGCGCAACTTTCTGATGGCTGCCGTCTTCGCCATCGGCGTGGCCTCGGCCGCGCCCGCGACGGCCGCGCCATCGCTGGCCGGCCTTGATGCGATGACGACCGCCGCTGCGGCGACCACCGAGATCGAGCAGGCCCAGTATCGCGACCGCCGCTTTGACGGCAGGCGCGGAGTGGGGCGCTATTACGGACCGCCGCGCCGCGCTTATGGCCGTCGTTTTGGCGGCCCGCCGCCACATGCGCGTGCCTATGGCCGCCGCGGCTACGACAGGGGCTATGGCCGCCGCTGGTGAACTGATCCCGGCCTGATGATCGCCGATAAACGGGCCGCCGCGCATGACAGCGCGGCGGCCTTTTCGTTTCCGCCGGGGCGGCAGCGGAACACCGCTCGCCCAGCGCCGTTCTCTCCGCACTGACGACGGGAGGACATCATGGCGACGACACCCAAACATTCAGGCCAACCCGAGGCGCTGGCGACCTTCGCGGCGACGGCGCGCAATGCCGGCCACAAGCCGGAGAACATCGGACTTGAGGCGACGCCCGCGACGAAGCCGGTCGCAACCTCGCCGGAGGCCAAGCAGGATGCCGCGACGCGCGTGCTGCAGGAAGGCGTCACCGGCAAGGACCATGGCGCGGACGAGGCGATCGACGCCCTGCCCGACCGCGCTGCCGGCAAGCAGCCGGGCAAGGCGTAACGCTTGCGCCCGACCGCTGGTCAGCGAGCCGGACGCGCTCTAGCTAGGAGCGCATGACCGCATCGCTTCTCTGGTTTCGCGACGACCTCAGGCTCGCCGACAATCCCGCCCTCGCCTCGGCGCTGGCGCATGGCCCGACGCTATGCCTCTACATCCTCGACGAGGGCGGCGATCGCCGGCCGCTCGGCGGCGCGGCGCGCTGGTGGCTGTCGCGCTCGCTGGCGGCGCTTTCGGCAGATATCGAAAAGCGCGGCGGCGTGCTTGTGCTGATGCGCGGCGACCCGGCCACGCTCATTCCGCAGATCGTCGAGGCCGGAAAGATCGGCCGCGTCACCTGGAACCGGCGCTACGAGGCGGCCACGATCGCGCTCGACAAAGGGCTGAAGGAAACGCTCGGCGAGGCCGGGGTCACGGTCGAGAGCTTCAACGCCGCGCTGCTGAACGAGCCCTGGCAGGTCAAGGGCAAGTCCGGCGACTGGATGAAGGTCTTTACGCCCTATTGGCGCGCGGCGCGCGCGCTCGGTGAGCCGGCAGCGCCAAAGCCCGCCGCAAAGTCGATCGCCTCGCTGCCCTTGCCAAAGGCGCTGGAGAAACACGCGTTGTCTTTGGCCGATCTTGGCCTCGAACCGACCAGGCCCGACTGGGCCGGCGGCATGCGGGACGAATGGACGCCGGGCGAGGCTGGCGCGCGCGCGCGGCTCGGCGACTTCCTCGGTGGCGCGCTCAAGGGCTATGCCGACGGCCGCAACCGGCCCGATTATCTCTCGACCTCGAAGCTCTCGCCGCATCTGCGCTTTGGCGAGATTGGTCCGCGCCAGATCTGGCATGCGACCCATGCCGCGCTCGCCAGCGGCGAGGCGGCCGGCACGGAATCCGACGCCGAGAAATTCCTGTCCGAGGTCGGCTGGCGCGAATTCGCCTACCACCTGCTCTTCTACAATCCCGGACTCGCGACGCAGAACTACAACCGCCGCTTCGACGATTTTCCCTGGAAACCGAACGAGAAGGCGCTGAAGGCCTGGCAACGCGGCCAGACCGGTTACCCGATCGTCGATGCCGGCCTGCGCGAGCTCTGGACCACGGGCTGGATGCACAACCGCGTCCGCATGATCGTCGCCTCCTTCCTGATCAAGCATCTGCTGATCGACTGGCGCGAGGGCGAGAGCTGGTTCTGGGACACCCTCGTCGACGCCGACCCGGCCAACAACGCCGCGAGCTGGCAATGGGTCGCGGGCTCGGGCGCGGATGCTGCGCCCTATTACCGCATCTTCAATCCTGTCACGCAGGGCGGGAAGTTCGATCCCAAAGGCGGTTATGTGCGCCGCTGGTGCCCGGAACTCGCCAGACTCGACGATGCGCTGATCCATGAGCCCTGGGCCGCATCCGCGCTGGAGCTGCGCGATGCCGGGATCGTGTTGGGCGAGACCTATCCGAAACCGCTGATCGGGCTCGATACGGGGCGTCAAAGGGCGCTCGACGCACTGGCGATGTTGAAACCAGTTTGATTGTCTCGACGTAATAGATCGAGAAACAAAACCGCTGAGGACCTCGCCCCGCATGCGCATCGCCGTCATCGGCTCCGGCATTTCCGGAAATGCCGCAGCCTGGGCTTTGGCCACGGGCTCGCCGCACGAGATCGTCCTGTACGAGAAGGACAGCCGGCTGGGCGGTCATTCGGCGACGGTCGAGATCGATCATGACGGAACGCTGATCCCGGTCGATACCGGCTTCATCGTCTATAACGAGCTGAATTATCCGAACCTGGTCGCGCTCTTCGCGGAGCTCGGCGTGCCGACGCAAGCTTCCGACATGGGCTTCTCCGTCTCGGCCGATGGCGGGCGGCGCGAATGGGCCGGGCGCGGCGAGGGCATGATCGACGGGCTGTTCGCAAGGCGGCGCAACCTCGTCTCGTTCTCGCATTACAAGATGATCGCGGAGATGTTCCGCTTCAACAAGGCGGCGATCGCCGACCGTCACGCCAACCGGCTGGGCCATATGACGATCGGCGAGTATCTCGCGGCCGGCAATTATTCCGCGACCTTCCGCGACGACTATCTCGCACCGATGGGCGCGGCGATCTGGTCGATGCCGCAATCAAAGCTGCTCGGCTTCCCTGCGGCAAGCTTCATCGCCTTCTTCGAAAACCACCGCCTGCTGCACTGGGACCGGCCGAGCTGGCGCACCGTCACCGGCGGATCCCGCGTCTATGTCGAGATGTTGACCGCGCCCTTCCGCGACCGCATCCGGCTCGGCTGCGAGGTCATGCGGATCAGCCGCGATGCCGGCGGAGTCGATGTCTCCGATGCGAGCGGCGTCGAACGCTTCGACCAGGTGGTGATCGCGGCCCATTCCGACCAGGCGCTCAGCCTTCTGGCCGATGCGTCGGACGATGAGCGCAGCGTCCTGAGCAATATCGGCTACCGCCCCAACGATGTCTGGCTGCACCGGGACGAGCGCCTGATGCCGCGCCGCAAGGCGGCCTGGGCTGCCTGGAACGTGCTCGCCGGCGACGATCCCGACGCCGAGCTGACGCTGACCTACTGGATGAACGCGTTGCAGGGCATCGACAAGGCCAAGCCCGTGTTCGTCACGCTCAATCCGCCCGTGCCGCCAAGGCCGGAGCTGACCTTCGGGCACTACAGCTACAGCCACCCGCAATATGACCGGGCCGCCATCGCGGCTCAAGGCAGGCTTGCAGGCATTCAGGGCCGCAACCGGGTCTGGTTCGCCGGCGCGTGGGCCGGCCATGGCTTCCATGAGGACGGGCTGAAGGCCGGCCTGAACGCAGCCGAAGCGCTGGGCGCGACGATCCCCTGGCGCGGCGCGGCCGCATCGCTGGCGGAGGCTGCCGAATGATGGGCGCCGGCGACATCGCGGCACGATTTCCGGCCCCGGCGAGCGCGGTTTCGCTCGTTCCAGGCACGGTGATGCATGCGCGCATGAAGCCCAGGGCTCACCGCTTCAGCTACCGCGTCTTCAACCTGCTGGTCGATCTCGACCGGCTTGGCGAGGCCGGGCGCGCCAGCCGGCTGTTCCGGATCGGGCCGGGGCTTTCGCTCGCCTCCTTCCGCGAGAGCGACCATGGCGACGGCAGGACGCCGCTGCGGGAGCATATCGAGCGGCTGCTCCAGCCTGCCGGCGTCGATATCGCGGGCGGGCGCGTGCTGCTGCTGTGCTATCCGCGGATCCTCGGCTTCGTCTTCAACCCGATCTCGGTCTACCACTGCTATGACGCGGGCGGCGCGCTCGCGGCCGTGATCTACGAGGTCCGCAACACCTTCGGCGAGATGCACTCCTATGTCGCAGCCGTCCTGCCGGGCGAGCTGACCGAAGCGGGCCTCCGGCAGGAGCGCGACAAGCTGTTCTATGTCTCGCCCTTCCTCGACATGCCGCTTCGCTATCATTTCCGTCTGCTGCCGCCGACCGACAAGGTGCAGTTGCGCATCCTCGAAACCGACGCGGACGGGCCGATCCTGGCAGCGACGTTCACAGGCAGGCGGCAGGACCTGACCAGCGCCGCACTCCTGAAGCACTGCGCCGCGATCCCCTTCATGACGCTGAAGGTCGTGGCCGGCATCCATTGGGAGGCGCTGAAGCTCTGGCTCAAGGGCGTGCGGCTGATCAGCCGCCCTGCCCCGCCCGCGCCCGTCAGCTACGCAAGCCCAAACCCGCAACCACCCGCCGCCTGGACGCAACACAGGCCCTTGACCGCTGCCGACAGCAGATGAGAGCCACCATGAATGCCATAATCGCCGACCCGACCAAAGCCGGCCCGGCCACGCTGCTGGTCACCACGGCCAATGTCGCGGAGGTCTCGAAGGACCTCTCCTTTGCCACACGCCAGGCGCTGAAGCTTGCAGCGCGGCTGACGCGCGGCGAATTGACTGTGACGCTGCCCGACGGCCGTGTGCTGCTGTTCCAGGGCTCGGAGCCCGGCCCGCATGCGCAGATCATCGTCCATGATTTCGGCTTCGCCTCGCGGCTGGCCGGTGGCGGCGATCTCGGCTTCGCCGAGGCCTATCTGCGCCGCGAATGGGACACGCCCGACCTCGCCAAGTTCCTCGAACTCTTCGCGGCGAACTACCCTGTGATCCAGACGCTGCTCGCCGGCAAGCCGCTGGTCCGGCTCTGGCAGATGTTCCAGCATTTCCGCCGCCGCAACACCAAGTCGCAGGCGCGCAAGAACATCCACGCCCATTACGACCTCGGCAACAAGTTCTACGGCGCCTGGCTCGACAGGACGATGACCTATTCATCCGGCATCTTCTCGCCCGGCTGCACCGATCTCGCCGCCGCCCAGACCCGCAAATACAAGGCGCTGGCCGACCAGACCGGGATCAGGGCCTGCGACCATGTGCTGGAAATCGGCTGCGGCTGGGGCGGATTCGCCGAATACGCCGCCCGCGAGATCGGCTGCAAGGTCACCGGGCTCACCATCAGCCGGGAGCAGTTCGACTTCGCGCAGGAGCGCATCCAGAAGGCGGGGCTTTCGGACCGCGTCACCTTCAAGCTGCAGGATTATCGCGACGAGAAGGGCACCTATGACCGGATCGCCTCGATCGAGATGTTCGAGGCCGTCGGCGAGGCCTTCTGGCCGGCCTATTTCGAGCAGTTGCACGACAGGCTCAGGCCTGGCGGCACGGCCGGCCTGCAGGTCATCACCATCCGCGACGAGAGTTTCAAGGTCTATCGCAGCGAACTCGACTTCATCCGCGCCTACATCTTCCCCGGCGGGATGCTGCCGACGCCCTCGATCATGAAGGGCCTCGGGCAGAGGTTCGGCGTGCCGCTGACGCATGAACACATCTTCGGGCTCGATTACGCCAATACGCTGGCGAGCTGGCGCGACCGCTTCCGCGCCGCCTGGCCGCAACTCGTCCCGATGGGCTTCGACGAGCGCTTCCGCCGGATGTGGGAATACTACCTCGCCTATTGCGAGGCCGGTTTCCGCACCGGAAACATCGACGTCCGCCAGATGGTTTTCGCGAAGGCCTCGTGACCAGCGGGAGCCTCGCGCCGAAGACTGGAGCCGGCGAACAACGCTGGACGGTGTTGCTGGCCTATGCGCTGCCGGCGCTGCCGCTCGCGGCGCTGAGCCTGCCCTTCTACGTCATGGTGCCGGAATTCTACGCCCGCGACGTCGGCCTGCCGATCGCGACCGTCGGCTATGTGCTCTTGCTGGTGCGTCTGCTCGACGCGGTCAGCGACCCGCTCGCCGGCTGGCTCGCTGACCGCTACCGGCCGGCATTCGGCCGCCGCCGGCTCTGGGTCGCAGGCTCCGCGCCGCTGGTGGCGCTCTGCGCCTGGTTCGTGCTCGCCCCACCGGCGAACGCCACGGCAGCATATCTCCTGCTCTGGGCGAGCCTGCTCTCGCTGGCCTGGACGGCGGCGCAGGTGCCCTATCAGGCCTGGGGCGCAGAGCTTTCGCGCAGCTACGCCGGCCGCACGCGCGTGGCCGCCTTTCGCGAAAGCGCGACCGTGGTCGGCACGCTGCTGGCGCTGATGCTTCCGGCCGTGATCCAGAGCCGGGGCGGCGACGCCCGCGCCGGCCTGCTCGCTCTGGCGATCCTGATCGGTCTGGCTCTGCCGCTCTTCGCGCTGATCGCGGTCTGGCGCACGCCCGAACCCGCCGAGCGCACGCGGGCGACCCTGCTCTGGCGCGAAGGGCTCGACGGCATCCTCGCCAACCGCCCGTTCCGGCGGCTGCTCGCGGCCTTCTTCATCAACAGCTTCGCCAACGGCCTGCCCGCGACGCTGTTCCTGTTCTTCGTCGCCGAGCGGCTCGGCAACCGCGACGCGGCCGGGCCGCTGCTGGTGCTGTATTTCCTCTGCGGCGTGCTCGGCGTGCCGTTCTGGCTCTGGCTCGCCGGCCGCACCTCAAAACACCGCGCCTGGGCCTGGGGCATGGCGCTGGCCGTGGCCAGTTTCACTGCGGCGATCTTTCTGCACGAAGGCGACGTCTTCGCCTTCGGCGTCGTCTGCGTGCTGACGGGGCTTGCGCTCGGGGCCGACGTGGTCCTGCCGGCCTCGATCCAGGCCGACGTCATCGACATCGACACCGCCGCCACAGGCGCCGAGCGCGCCGGACTCTATCTCGGCCTTTGGGCGCTGGCGACCAAGCTCGCCTTCGCCGGCGCGGTCGGCCTCGCCTTTCCGCTGCTGGGCTGGGCGGGTTTCGACCCGGCCGCAGGCACGAAAACGCAGGGCGGCCTTCTGATGCTCGGACTGCTCTATGCCGGCCTGCCCTGTCTGCTCAAGCTCGGCGCGATCGCGCTGGTCTGGAATTTTCCGCTCGACCGGACCGCGATGGGCGAGGTCGAGGCGAGGATCGCGGCGCGGCGCGCCTGACGGCAGCATCACCCGTCATCGGCGACGATCGCCTTCGCCTCGGCCTTGATCGGCTTGTATTTGAACGAGGCGCAGATAATGCCGTGGTCGTTGGTGCCATCGGCCTTGTGATCGTCGAAGTTCAGATGGTCGTTGCTGACCACCATGCCATCGAACATCCAGAGCCGCTTCTTGCTGTTGTCGTAAAATTCCTGGCTCACCAGAATATGATCCAGCGACTCCATGATGTCCTGGTGGATATGCGTGTAGTAGACGTCGCGCGTGTTTCGGTATTCCTGCAAGGTCTGCGCCGTGTAGAGCGCGGTATCGCCGCCGCCGACTGAATCGCCGACGAGATAGCGCGGCTGTTCGGTCAGGATGTTGACGGTGTTGCTGTGCTGCCCGTCATTGACGTCGCCGAGTACGATCACCGGCTGGTCCGAACCCTTCATCTGCTCGGACAGGATGAAGCGCAGCGCCGCCGCCTCGGCGGTGCGGCGGACGGTGGAGATCGCCGCGCCGATCCCGGTGCTGTGCTTGGCGTAGAGCGCCTTGTCAGCCTTGAACCAGTCCTCGCGGAAGATCTGCGTCGGCCCTTTCGATTTGAAGTGGCAGACATAGACATGGACGGCGTCGAGCTTGGCGCGCGGCTTTATCGTGAAATGCAGTACCGGACGCGAGAACTTCCTGATGTTGACGCTGATCGCAGGCGTCTGCGGATCATCGCCGGAACTCTTGAGCACGAACTTCTCCGGAAATTCGACGATCCATTCCGGCTGGCCGGTCAGCATACCCTTGCGGACGATGGCCGCGCAGACGATCTTCTTGCCGTCGGCGTCCGCCGGCGCGACCAGATCATAGTCGGCCTCCAGTCCTGAAGCCTTGAGGGCCCGCGCCAGCGAAGCTGCGTGCCAGAGTTCCTGAAAGCCGAAAACCTCGGGTTTCAGCGTGGCGATCACACGCGACGTCCAGACGATCTTGCGCTCGTACTCTTCATCCGACCAGCCATCCTTGTCAGTATAGACCGGGAGGCCGGGCTCGTTGAGATTGTAGAGGTTGAAGGTTCCGATCCGCAGGCGGGCAAGGTTCATCGTCATTCTCCCGTCAGGCTTTACGAAGCTTGGCAGGCAAACATGACACAAATTGCGCACGCGGCGACCGCTGCGCAATGGATTCGCGTTTCGCGACCCTTCAATCCTTCCGCTTGTCCCAGCCGGTCGCCTTCGCGATCAGCCAGAAATAGGCCGGATAGGGCAGCAGGTTGATCGCCTTGATGATGAGGGACAGGCGCCGCGGGAAGGTGATCTCGAAGCCGCCGCGCTCGAAGCCGTCCACGGTGCGCAGCGCCGCATCGTCCATCGACATCAGGAACGGCATGGGGAAGTCGTTCTTGCGCGTCAGCGGCGTGTCGATGAAGCCCGGATTGACCACCTGCAGCCTGATGCCGAGCCTGTCGCAATCGAATTTCAGCGCCTGGCACATGTGGATCGCGGCGGCTTTCGATGCGCCATAGGCCGCAGCCTTGGGCAAGCCGCCATAGCCGGCGGTCGAGGCGTTGACTGCGATCTGGCCGCGCCTGCGCTGCGTCATCCGCTCCAGCACGGCCGCCATTCCCCTGGCGACGCCCAGCGTATTGACGGCAAAGGCCTTCTCGAAGGCCTCGACATCGAGCGCGCCGGCCCGTGTGTAGGGCGCGACGCCGGCGTTCAGGAAAGCCAGCACGATCGGCCCGTGGACGGTCTCGATGCCCTCCACCACCTGCTGCATCGAGGTTGAGTCGGTGACGTCGCCGGCATGGGCGACGATCCGGCCGGGCAGGCCCTCAGTGCGTCTGGCGATCTCCTCGAGCTGTTCGAGCCGACGCGCGGTGATCGCCACCGTCCAGCCGCGCCGCGCCAGTTCCAGCGCGACCGCCTCGCCGATGCCGGAACTTGCGCCCGTGACCCAGGCGACGCCGTCTTGCGGCTGCATGCGTGGCAGTGCCATGGTTGCTCCGGGAGCGCGCCGGCGAGATGCGGCCACCCCAATCTAGGCAGGCCAGCCTAGTGGCGGAAGACCTTGCGCAGCAGCCGCATGACCGGGCCTGTCAGTTGCAGCGGCGCATCGGTAACAGCGAAGCAGATGCAGTCCTCGTCGGCATCGGCCACCGGGTGATGGTCCAGTTCGGCATCGGCGATGGCGATGTCGCCCCGGCGATAATGGCCAAGCGGATCGGTGAAGCCGCCCTTCAGCAGCAGCGTGACCTCGTCGCCCTCATGGGTGTGCTGCGGCAGCCGCCGCCCGGCCTTGACCCAATAGAGCACAGCCTCGCCGGCTTCTGTCTCGGCAATGCGGTATTCCTTGATCCCGGGCAGCTTGAAGCGCCAGGCGATGTCCTGAGAACCACGGCCGACAAGTCGCTGCAACGGCGCGGGAAACACGCTGTCTGCAAGGCCGGCCGCAGGAACGACGACAGGCTCCGTCTCCCCGATAGACAGGATCGCATCCAGCATCCGCCCGCGATCCGCCAGCGGTTGCTGGATCGAATCGGTCAGATCCAGAGCCGCCAGATCCTCCATGGCTGCGACGAAGCGTCGGTTCTCAAGCGACAGCGCCAGATGCGAGTCGACCAGCGCATGCAGCGGCGCGTTCAGGCTCCCTGCGGCATAGGACGCCAGGAGGGCGTCGATCGGGCGCGCTTGCGGGGTCTCGACCTGATGCGGGTTCAAGGTGTGTCGTCCTCGTCAACCGGCCATACGGACCATGGCGTTTTGTTCCTGCACAGGGTTCTACGCAGCGGGGTTTCGTCTGGATCAAATTGCGCGAGGCCGATCGGGGCTTCAAGCCCAGCATCGCCGCCTCTCGCCGCTCATGGCGGAAGCGCGCGCAGGCTGTGGCGCGCCGGCCACGATCCGTGCAATCTCCAGGCTGAAGGCGACCGACCGTCCAGCCTTACCTGATGCCCCTCGATTGCACGAGACCAATGCCGATGCCGACGCAACTGCTGTTCCGCGACGACGCCTATCTGCGGGAGACCGCCGCGACCGTCGAGGCCGTGACGGAGCGCGGCGCGATCGTGCTCGACAGGACGGTGTTCTACGCCACCGGCGGCGGCCAGCCCGGCGACGCCGGATTCATCGTCACGAGCGATGGCCGCGAGATCGCAATCGGCGTCGCGATCTACGATCCCGAGGACAAGAGCCGCGTGCTGCACGTGCCGCTCGAAGGCCAGGCCCTGCCTGAAGTTGGCGAGACGGTCACGCTGCGCCTCGACTGGGAGAAGCGCCTCAAACGCATGCGCATCCACACTGCGCTGCATCTGCTCAGCGTCGTGCTGTCCTATCCCGTGACCGGCGGCGCGATCGGCGATGGCGATGGCCGGCTCGATTTCGACATTCCCGAAGGCGGGCTCGACAAAAGCGAGATCGCGGACGCGCTGAACGCGCTTGTCGCCAGCAACGCCGAGGTGACCGAGCGCTGGATCACCGACGCCGAACTCGACGCCAATCCCGGGCTCGTCAAGACGATGCGGGTCGCCCCGCCGCGCGGCTCCGGCCGCGTCCGGCTGGTGGCGATCGGCGAGATCGACCTGCAGCCCTGCGGCGGCACGCATGTCCGCAACACCGCCGAGGTCGGCCTTGTCGCGGTCACGGATATCGAGAAAAAAGGCAAGCAGAACCGGCGCGTCCGCATCGCGCTCGCCTGAGACAGCATCGAACCGCCGCCAGAGCGGGCTTCAACCATCGAGGAAATGCCGACATGCCCAAGGACAATGTTTTCGTCTCGACCGACTGGCTCAGCGAGCGCCTGAACGCGCCCGATGTCGTGGTCGTCGACGGCTCCTGGTATCTGCCGGTTCACGGCAAGGATCCCCATGCCGAATACGCCGCGCGCCGCATCCCCGGCGCGGTGCATTTCGATATCGATGCGGTCAAGGATGCGAACTCCAGCCTGCCCCATATGCTGCCCCGTCCGGAGGTCTTCGCGGCGGCCGTCGGCGCGATGGGCGTCAGTGACGGCATGCGGATCGTGGTCTATGACGGCCTGGGACTGTTCTCGGCCCCGCGCGTGCGCTGGACGTTTCGGACTTTTGGCGCGCGCGATGTCGTCATCCTTGAGGGCGGCTTCCCGAAATGGCAGGCCGAGGGTCGCGCCATCGAGGAAGGCCCGCCCCGCGCCCGCGCCGCCCGAACCTTCACGGCAAGGCTCGACCATTCCGCCGTCGCCGACGCCGACGATGTCGCCAAGGCGCTGGCGGGCGGCTCCGTGCAGGTCGTCGATGCGCGCCCGGCCGACCGCTTTCGCGGCGAGGCGCCCGAGCCCCGCGCCGGCGTGCGCTCGGGTCATATTCCCGGGTCGCTCAACCTGCCCTTCCCGGCGATCATGCAGGATGGCCAACTGAAATCGCCCGAGGCGATCGCCGCCGCCTTCCGGGAGGCCGGCGTCGATCTCGACAGGCCGATGATCACGAGTTGCGGCTCGGGCGTCTCGGCCGCGATCCTCTCGGCCGCGCTGGAGACGATCGGCAAGCCGCCACGCGCCATCTATGACGGTTCCTGGGCCGAATGGGGCACGAGCGACAGGCCGCTGGCGACGGGGCCGGCGAAGACGGGGTGAGATCGCCCGCAGTTTACGCGGCGGCAGGAGCGTGGTAGACAAAAAAGCGCTTTTGTTGAACAGGGCGACTGAGCTATGACGCGAGCAACTGCCAAGATGCCGGCAAGCGAACACCGACCCTCCCCCAGCCAATCGCGCAAGCCCGGCCGCGAACCTTCGCCGGTTCAGATATCAAGCGTTGCGGCCGAAATCCTGGCCAAGGCGAAATCCTCGGGCCTTCTCGACGACAAGAGCAGTCGGATTTCCGGCCGCGTCAGCAGCGCTCTCGTCGAACAGGCCAAGCGACGGACAGGCATCGCGGAGGATACCCAACTCATCGAGTTTGCTCTCGCCAGTCTGGCTCTGGAGGATAACTTTCCCGCAGCCTTCAAAGCCGTCAAAGGGACGGTGGACCCTGACATCAAGCTCGGCTTCTGAGCGTGCCCGAGTTCGACTTCCGGTCCGCCGCGCGCCTGGCACGACCGAGAGTTGTTTTATCACGCCGTGCCGACGCCGATCTGCCCTTTCTCACGGGAGCTGAGCTGGCAGGGCCGGGCGTTTTGCTCGATACCTGCGTGTATATCGACCAATCGCAGGGACGCCTCGACCCGATGGTCGAGGCTGTGATCGAAGCCCGCCACGCTCACCACCCTAGCGTCGCGATCCAGGAACTGATGCACACCGTCGGCGTCCTCCACCCTGGTCACCCGGGGACTGCAGATGTGGTTGGCGCGATCAAGATACTGATCGAGAGCATGCCCACGCACCGCATCAAGGTTCCGGACATCAATACGCTTGGTCGTGCCGCGGTGCTGTCGGGCGTGTTGTGTCGTCTCCAAGGATATCGCAATGATGATCGCCAAAAGGCGCTGCAGGATTGCGTGCTGTTCCAGTTAGCGATCAGGGACGGCCTCACCGTTGTGACCAGGAACGTCAAGGATTTCGACTATCTGCTTCAGCTCATGCCGGAAGGCCGGGTGCTGATGTACCGCTAGCTCGGGCCTCGGCAACTTCCCGGCTGCGGCGCCCTACTGTAGCCTTGGCGTCCGACAGGAGCTCCGCATGGCCGACCGCCCCCATCCGCATTCCCACGACCACGAGCCGCGCTGGAAACATGACGGCGTCCGCGTCGTCACCGGCGACAAGCTCGATCCCAACACGGCGCAGACGCCCGGCATGTTCCGGCAGGCCGCGATCAACCATGCCCGCGTCGGCGCGCAGAAGATCTGGGCCGGCACGGTCTCGATCGAAGCAAACGCCAAAACCGGCGTGCATCATCATGGCGAACTCGAAAGCGTGATCTACGTCGTGCGCGGCAAGGCCCGGATGCGTTGGGGCGAGAAGCTGGAATTCGTCGCCGAGGCCGGGCCGGGCGATTTCATCTATGTGCCGCCCTTCGTGCCGCATCAGGAGATCAACGCCAGCCCCGACGAGCCGCTGGAATGCGTGCTGGTGCGCTCCGACAACGAGGCGGTGGTGGTCAACATCACCGATGTCGATCCGGTCGAGAAACCGGAGGCGGTCTACTGGGTCGATCCGATCCACAAGCATCCTTGAGGCAACAGTCGCTCCGGCACGCAAAGCCCTCTTTTGTCATCCCGGGCGAAGCGAAGCGCAGACCCGGGATCCATTCCGGAACGCTGGGCTTGAGAGGTTCAGGAATGGGTCCCGGATCGGCGCGGCTTCGCCGCTTGTCCGGGATGACACCAAGTGGGGCGCCCATCCACGAGGCCACAGCCTTCCGCGATGACGCAGCGTCTCCTGCCATCGGCCATGCGTCCGGCAACTGGACGCCGCCGCCCGGCAAGGCTCATATATTGCGACCTCCGCAGGATCGAAGCCACCATGGACAACCGAAACGACCTCTGGCGCCATGTCGACGCCAGCAAGCAGCGCTTCATCGAATTGAGCGACCGCGTCTGGGCCATGCCCGAGGTGTGCTACACTGAAGTTCGCTCCTGCGCGCAGCACGTCGCCGAGCTTGAGCACCAGGGCTTCAGGATCACCCGGAACATCGCCGACATCCCCACCGCCGTAATCGGCGAGGCGGGCGAAGGCGGGCCGGTGATCGCGTTTCTGGGCGAATATGACGCCCTGCCCGGCCTGTCGCAGGAAGCCGGAAAGGCGCAGCACTCCCCTGTCGAAACCGGCGGCCACGGCCATGGCTGCGGCCATAATCTGCTGGGATCGGCCGCCTTGCTGGCCGCGACGGCGATGAAGGACTGGCTGGCGGAAAACAAGATTCCGGGCCGCGTGCGCTACTACGGCTGCCCGGCCGAGGAAGGCGGGGCGGCGAAGGCCTTCATGGTCCGCGCCGGCGCGTTCGACGACGCCGATGTCGCAATCTCCTGGCACCCGTCGAGCTTCTGGGAGGTGACGCCGCCGCTCTCGCTCGCCAACACGCGGGCCGATTTCATTTTCACCGGCCGCGCCGCCCATGCCGCCGCTTCGCCCGAACTCGGCCGCAGCGCGCTCGACGCCGTCGAACTGATGAGCGTCGGCGTCAACTACATGCGCGAGCACATGCCCAGCGACGCGCGCGTGCATTACGCCCTGCTCGACACCGGCGGCATCGCCCCCAATGTCGTGCAGGCCCATGCCCGCGTGCGCTATTCGATCCGCGCCCGCGACCTGCCCGGCATGCTCGAACTCGTCCAGCGCGTCAGGAAGATCGCGGAGGGCGCGGCGCTGATGACCGAGACCTCGATGCAGATGAAGATCGTCTCGGCCGTCTCCAACGTCGTCGGCAACGGCCCGCTGGAGAAGGCGTTGCAGAACATCATGGAAGACCTCGGCCCGCCGCATTTCGACGATGCGGACAAGGCCTTCGCCGAAGATATCCGCAAGACGCTGTCGCCGCAGGAGATCGCCGCCGTCTGGCGTTCGATCGGATTGCCCGAGACCGATGCGTCTCTGGCCGATTTCACCGTGCCGCTCGACGCACCGCGCAACCCCGCAATCGGCTCGACCGATGTCGGCGACGTCTCATGGGCGGTGCCGACCGTGCAGGCGCATGCGCCGACAGTGGCGATCGGCACGCCGTTCCACACCTGGCAGATCGTGGCGCAGGGCAAGCAGCCGGCTGCTCATAAAGCCATGGTGCAGGTCGCCAAGGCGATGGCGGCGGCCGGCGCCGCCGTGCTCAGCGATCCGGCCCTGATGGCGGCCGCCAAGGCCGATCACAAGGCCAGGCTCGGGAAGGCAGGCTATGTCTCGCCGCTGCCGCCCGAGGTCAAGCCGCCGCTGACGATGTCGCTTGGCGGCTGAGACGGCCGATCAGGACCCACGCCGCTTGGCTGGCGGCGGCCCTGCATCCATGACCAGGCTTGCGTAATAGATTTCCTCGCCCGCCGCATCGCGGACGGTGACGCGGAAGCCCATATGGTTGCCGTTGGGGAGATGATCGCGCGCCATGTCGGTCAACGCCGCCTTGGCTTCGGCGCGGGCCCGCGCCTCGTTCGGGAGATCGACACCCTCGGTATCGCGCTCCGTTCTGTCGCCAACATTCGTGTCGAAGTAGAAACGCGTCATGCTCGGGTAATCCGTCGCACGCGCTTGTGTTCCGCGAAGATGAAGAAATCTTCAGGATTATCGCGGGCGGCGAGGAGCAAGCCCATGCAACGAGGCTGCGGAGGACCTTATTTGCGCAAATGCAAATATGATGGATCGAACTCCCCAAGTTCGCACAGCCCGGCCCAGTCGAGCACCTTGAGCCGCCGGCCGCGCAATTCGATCAGCCGGGCCGCCCGCAACTCGCGCAGCTTCTTGTTGGTGTGGACGGTCGAGAGCCCGAGCGCATCGCCGATCTCGGTCTGGGTCATCGGCAATTCGCAGGTTACGCCGTTGGACAGGCCGACGGCCTCCATCTTGGTGACGAATTCGCACAGGAAATGCGCCAGCCGGCTCGGCGCGGAGCGCCTGCCGATGCCGACCATCCATTCGCGGAAGATCGACGCGTCGATCAGAGCCTCGCGCCAGAACGCCTCCGAGACCTTGTAGGAGGACCGCGTCACGCGCCGCACCGCGTCATGCGGGATGAATCCGACCAGCGCCGCCGTCAGCGTGCCGAGACTGTGGTCCATCTTTTCGATATGAAGCGAATGGAGATCAGGCACGTCGCCGGGAATATGCAGTGACATGATCTGGCGCTCGCCGCTGTTGACCAGCTTGTAGCGGCAGACGAGCCCTTCCAGGACAAGGCAGCATTGCAGCGTGATCTCGCCCTCGCTGACGATGTCGACGCCGGCTTCGAAACGCTTGAGGCTGACCGGAAGCTCCAGAAGCGCCCGACGCTCCTCGCCCGACAATTCGGTGATGCTCTCCAGCTTTCTCAGGAAGGCTGCAAGCTGGTCGCTCTTGTTCATTGTGCAGGCTGGTCTTCTGGTCGTTCGAACAGCCAGCACGGCCTCAAGCGCGGTCGGGTGTCAAGTCTCGTCATGCCGGCGCGCTGGGCCTGCCCTTGGGCATAGGGCATCAGCGCAACCCGTCCTCGCCCTTGATCTGGTCCTTCGTCAACCCGCCGATGCGCGGCAGCGGCCGGCCCGAATCGGTGACCGCGATCGCGACCAGAATTTCCCCGGCGCGCGGCGCATCCGTGACGCGAACCTCGACCGCATCGAAATGCGAGCGGACGAAGGCCGCGTCCTTGTGGCCGAGCGGCACGTCGATGGCGCATCCGAGCCCTCCGCGTTTTTTGGCCGAGGGGATCAGCGCCGGCCCCTTGCCGAGCGCGGCGCGCACGGGCGTGCCCATCTTGGGGTGCAGGATGGCGGCGGCATGCTCGAGTTCGCCGCCCTCGCCGACGATCGCGGCCTTGCCAAAACTCTCGGCGCTTTCGGGGGCGATGCCCAGCGCCGCGAGGCAGCGCTTCGTCAGAAGATCGCCAAGCTCGACGCCGATCTCGGTGAGTTCGGACAGGTCCTCCTGATAGCGGCCGGCCAAGGGGTTGGCGATGACGGCCACGGCCACGGCGCGGCGCGTCGGCGGGGTGACCGCCTTGCCGGATTCGACAAGGGTTTCATCGACCTGGGTGAGAAGCTTGCGGATGTTGGCGGGCATGGGGGAATGGCTCCGGCGCTAGATGCGAGGCGCGGGGAACCCCTCTCCTGTAAGGAGAGGGGCAGGGGTGAGGTGACGAACGTAAGACCAGTGAGGTGCTGACTCGAAGGGCGCGGCGGTGAGGTCACGCCCAATGCGGAGAACGTCCGACCCCTCACCCTGCCCTCTCCCTCCGGGAGAGGGTTCCCCGCGCTCCACTTGGCACAGGCAGCGCTCATCACCGCTGCCCGTCCCAGATGCTGATCTGGTCCGCCCGCAGGCCTCCGACCCGCTCATGAATCCGCGCGCCGGTCGTCATCACCAGCACGAAAACCAGTTCATCCGCCTGCGGCGAGCCCGGGATGCCTATCTCGACCGCGCCGAAATGGCTGCGGACGTATGCTGCGTTGATATGGGTCACCGGGATATCGATGCGCGCGCCCGGCCCCGCGACCTTCTTGGTCGAAGGCACGATCGCTTTCGCATTGCCGAGGATTTCGCGCATGGCGTAGCCGCCCGGCACATGCCAGAGCGCGCCATGCTCCAGCTCGCCGGCCGAGCCGACGATCGCGCCCTTGCCATAGCCCTCGACAATCTTCGGATCGCCGCCGAGCGCGTTTAGGCAGCGCGTCGCCATGTCGAGCCCGGCGGGTTTCAGCGCCTCCATCATCGGCAGGATGTCGGGCTCGTAGCGCCCGGCATAGGGGTTGGTCAGCACGGCGCAGACTGAGGCGATGCGCTCGGTGCGGCCGGGCGCAGGCCCGAACTCGTGGAAGATTTCCTCGACGCTGGTCTGGACGTGGCGGATGTCGATGAGGTCGGTCATGATTGATGCCGTTCCCGCTCTCCGAGCAAGCCCAAGAAAAACCACGTCATCCCGGACAAGCTGCGCAGCAGCGCCGCTCCGGGATCCATCGCAAGACACGACAGCGCTCTAGGATGGATCCCGGAGCTCCGCTTCGCTGCGTCCGGGATGACGGCGTGTTTCATGTGCCAACCCACTGCCGATCAATGCCCGACGACGACCGGCGCGGTGTGCGAGGGCGGCGTGTTGCGCGAGCGGCCGGTGCGAATGAGCCCGTCGATCAACACCATGCCGATGCCGGGAATGTCGCCGAGCGCAACCGCATCAAGCAGGTGCCTTCCCGCCGAATGCTGCGGCCTGTCGAGGAAGACGAGATCGGCCGGCTGGCCGACCGCGATGAAGCCGCCATCGAGCTTCCGCACGCGCGCCGTATTGCCCGTCGCCATGCAGAAGGCGACCTCGGGCGGCACGCCGCCCAGGCTCGACAGGAAGGCGATCATCCGCAGGATGCCGAGCGGCTGCACGCCCGAGCCCGCCGGCGCGTCCGTGCCCAGAATCACCTTGTAGGTCAGGTTGAGTTCGGCGGCGGTCTTCACCGCCTCCAGCGCGGCGCGCTCATTGCCGTTATGGACGATCTCGATCGCACCCCTCGCCTGCTCACAGAGCCGGCAGATGCCGGAGAAGCGAATCGAGGTGTGGCCGCCATTGATGTGGCTGATCACGTCGGGATCGGCCTCCAGCACGATGTCCTCGTCGATCAGGCTGGAGCCTGCGATCGACGGCCCGCCGGTGTGGATGATCGACTGCAGCCCGTATTTGCGGGCCCATTCGACGTGCTTCTTCGCTTCCGGGCCGGTGTTGACCGTGCCAAGCCCGATTTCGCCGATCATCTTCACGCCGGCGCGCGCCATCTCGGCATAGTCCTCCTCGACCATGCTGGTCTCGGCGATCGGCGCACCGGCATGGATCTTCGCCCCCGTCGGCCGGAAATTCGCGAAGGTGCGCTGGGCGGTGATCGCAAGCGCCTTGACGCCGACGGGGTCCTTGGGTCGGCCGGGCAGATGCACCTCGCCGGCGGAAACGAAGGTGGTGACGCCGCCATTCACGCAGGAATCGATCCAGCCCATCTGCCCCTGCCGCGGCGTCCAGTCGCCGAAGACAGGATGGCAATGGCTGTCGATCAGGCCCGGCGCAACCGGGGAACCCTGCGCGTCGATCACCATGTCGGCTTTGCTGCAATCGAGATCGGCCGCCCTGCCGATCGCGCTGATGCGGCCGTCGACGGCGATGATCGTATCGGCATCGAGGATCGGCTGGTTCAGGTCGCCCGACAGCACGAGACCGAGATTGCGGATGACGAGCTTGCCCCTGGCCGGGCCGGATGCCGCCTCGACTGCCATGTCGGTCTCCGTGCTGGATCGCCGCCCGATCAAAGCCTGCAAGACAGGCGGCGATTGCGAGACACATCTGGATTGAATGTGTAATAACAATCATGGACAGGCTGAGAGGCGCTGGCAAGAGGCCAGATGCCCGGTGGGAGACGGCAGTTGGCGGCGGCACGGGACGAGACGGCGGCGATCGAGAGCGGCGCGGACGAGAGCGCCCGCCCGGCCACGCGCGGACGCAAGAGCGCGGCCGTTTCCGCGGCGGCCGGTGACTACGTCCTCGACGAGCAGGTCGGCTTCCTGATGCGACGGGCGCAGCAGCGCCATATCGCGATCTTCCAACGCATCATGGGCGATGACGGGCCGACGCCGACCCAGTTCGCCGCCATGTCGAAACTTGGCGCGGGCGAGGAGATTTCGCAGAATCTGCTCGGCCGCATGACCGCGATGGACCCCGCCACGATCAAGGGCGTGATCGCGAGACTCGAGGAGCGCGGACTGGTCGAGCGCCTGCCCGACCCCGACGACCAGCGCCGCGTTCGCGTCCGCCTCAGCGCCAAAGGCCGCGAGGCGATGCCGGGCCTCACGGAGAAGGCCCGGGCGATCACTGCAGCGACGCTGGCCCCGCTCTCCCGCGAGGAGGCCGAGCGCCTGCTGGGCATGCTGGCGCGACTCGATTGAGCAGCCGCTGCCTGCAAAATCCACTTGCGCAAATTTGTTTGTATACTAACAATAATCAATGAAGGGTTTGAGCGCGTTTCAGCCGGCGACGGCAGCGGATGCGGCGACGGATCGGGAAGGCTGGCCGGCGATGACGAACGACAACATGATCGAGTGCGACGTCGTGATCATCGGCGCGGGCCCCTGCGGGCTCTTTGCGGTTTTCGAGCTCGGCCTGCTCGACATCAGGGCCCATCTCGTCGACATCCTGCCCAAGGTCGGCGGGCAGTGCGCCGAGCTCTACCCCGAAAAGCCGATCTACGACATTCCGGGCTTTCCGATCGTCACCGGCCAGGGCCTGGTCGACAACCTCGTCGAGCAGATCAGGCCGTTCGGGCCGACTTTCCATCTCAACCAGATGATCGAGGCGCTCGAGCCCATCGGCACGGCGGACGCCCCGCGCTTCCGCGTCACCACCGACGCCGGCACCGTGTTCGAGACGAAGTGCGTGGTCGTCGCCGCCGGCGGCGGCTCGTTCCAGCCCAAGAAGCCGCCCATCCCCGGCATCGAGGCCTATGAGGGCTCCTCGGTCTTCTACGCCGTGCGGAAAATGGAGGCGTTTCGCGGCCGCGACATCCTGATCGTCGGCGGCGGCGATTCCGCGCTCGACTGGACGCTCAACCTGCAGCCGATCGCCAACCGCGTGACCCTGATGCACCGCCGCGACGAGTTCCGCGCCGCGCCCCATTCGGTCGAGCAGATGCGCGCGCTGGTCGCGTCCGGCGCGATGGATCTGCGCTTCGGTCAGGTCACCGGGCTGGAAGGCGAAGGCTCGGCGCTGTCGGCCGCGATCTGCCGCGACGCATCGGGCGAGACCTTCAGCATCCCCTGCAACACGCTGCTGCCCTTCTTCGGCCTGACCATGAAGCTCGGCCCGATCGCGAACTGGGGCCTGAACCTCAACGAGAATTTGATCCCGGCCGACACCGAGAAGTTCGAGACCAACGTGCCCGGCATCTTCGCCATCGGCGACATCAACACCTATCCAGGCAAGCTCAAGCTGATCCTGTCTGGTTTCCACGAGGCAGCCCTCGCAGCCCAGAAGGTCCACCGCTACGTCTATCCCGACAAGCGCCTGACCTTCCAGTACACGACGTCCTCCACATCGCTCCAGAAGAAGCTCGGGGTCTCGTGATGCATGTGAGGGTGACCGATCGCCAGGGCGAAGAACGCGAGCTGGAGGCGCTCGAAGGCTGGCGGCTGATGGAGATCATCCGCGACTGGGGTCTGCCGATCAAGGCCGAGTGCGGCGGGGCCTGCGCCTGCGCCACCTGCCATGTCTATGTCGCGCAGGACTGGGTCGACAGACTGCACCCGGCCCGCGAGGACGAGCTGGAGCGGCTGGACGAGGCTTTCGACGTCCGCCCCAATTCCCGCCTCGCCTGCCAGATTCTGTTCTCAGCCCATCTCGACGGGCTGAAAGTCGCACTTGCGCCGGAACTCGACTGACGACACGCGCCGAAAACGCCATGAACCCGCCGAGGCCAGCATCATGACGCGCTATTGTCGACCAACCAGCCTCGAAGAGGCGCTGGCGCTGAAGGCGCAGGGCGTCGGGAACGCCCCGCTCACCGTGCTGGCCGGCGGCACCGATATCTATCCGGTGCGCACCCAGCGCGCCGCCTGGTTCGAGCCCTACCCCGATGACATGCTCGATATCAGCGCGGTCCCAGAACTCGGCGGCATCGCCCATGGCCCGCAGGGCGCCCGCATCGGCGCGATGGCGAGTTGGAGCGCGGTCATGGCGGCCGAGCTGCCGCCGGCGTTCGACGCGCTCAGGCAGGCTGCAGCCCAGGTCGGCGGCGTCCAGATCCAGAACCGCGGCACGCTCGCCGGCAATCTCTGCAACGCCTCGCCGGCCGCCGACGGCGTGCCGCCGCTGCTGGCGCTCGACGTGGAGGTCGAGCTGGCGAGCCTGCGCGGAACACGGCGGCTGCCGCTTTCGGCCTTCATCTTCGGCAACCGTCAGACGGCTCTGGCGGCAGACGAGTTGCTGGTCGCGATCCATGTCCCACCGCAGCCCGCCGCGATGCGCTCGACCTTCCAGAAACTCGGCGCACGCAGCTACCTCGTGATCTCGATCGCCTCGGTCGCGGCCAATCTGGCGCTGGACCGTCAGGGACGCATCGCGGCCCTGCGGATCGCGGTCGGGGCCTGCTCGGCCGCGCCGCAGCGGCTGACCGCGCTCGAACTGCGGCTGCTTGGTCAAGCCGCGTCGCCGGCGCTCGCCGAAGCCGTCACCCCAGCCGATCTGGCGCCCCTCTCGCCGATCGCCGATGTCCGCGCCAGCGCGGCCTATCGCGCCCACTCGGCGCTGGTGCTGGTGCGCCGCGCGCTCGCCGGCCTGCTCTCGTCTCCGCTGGAGGTTGCCGCGTGAACATCCATGACCGCTCCGCGCTCGCGGCCACGCGCGGCGAGACCATCAACTTTCGCCTCAACGGCGAAACCGTCGCGCTGAGCGATGCGCCCGACACCCGCCTCAGCGAGGCGCTTCGCACAAGCCTCGGCGCGACGGGCACGAAAGTCGGCTGCGACGCCGGCGATTGCGGCGCCTGCACCGTCCTGCTCGACGGCGCACAGGCCTGCGCCTGCCTGATCCCGGTCGGGCAGGTCGAGGGCCGCATGGTCACCACCGTCGAAGGTTTGGCCGACGACCCGCTCGGCCATGCGCTGCAGGCCTCGTTTCATGCTTATGGCGCTGCGCAGTGCGGCATCTGCACGCCCGGCATGCTGATGGCCGGCTACGACCTGCTCTCGCGCAATCCCCGACCGGGCGAGGCCGCGACGCTGGACGCTCTGGGCGGCGTGCTCTGCCGCTGCACCGGCTACATCAAGATCGTCGAGGCGGTGCGCGCGGCGCATGGCTTTATCGACACCACGCCGCAGCCGGCAGCGGCAAAGTCCGGCGCCTCCATCGGCGCGCGCATCGCCCGTCTCGACGGCGAGCCGAAGGTTGCCGGCACGGAGATCTACGGGGCGGACCGCGTGCCCGAGGGCGCGCTCTGGCTGCGGGCGCTGCGCTCGCCGCATCCTCGCGCCCGCTTCACGCTGGGCGATCTCGACGCCTTCGTCGCGAGCCGACCCGGGCTGGTGAAGATCTTCACGCCCGCTGCCGTGCCGGGTGAAAACTCTTTCGGCATCTATCCCCATCTCAAGGACCAGCCGGTCTTCTCGACCGGAGAGACGCGCTATCGCGGCGAATGCGTGCTCGCCATCGTCGGCGAGAAGGAGGCGGTCGAGGCTGTGCGGTTGAGCGAGTTCCCGATCGTCTGGGAGCCGCTGACCCCGATGATCGGCAGCAAGGCCGCACTCGCCGAAAGCGCGTTCACTCTGCACGGTTTCGCGCCCGACAACGTGCTGACGCGCGGCCGCGTCATCAGCGGCGATGTCGAGGCCGGCTTCGCGGCGGCGGCCCATATCGCCTCGGGCGACTTCGAGACCGGCTTCGTCGAGCACGCCTATATCGAACCGGAAGCCGGCTATGCACAGCGCATCGGCGACACCATCGAGGTCTTCGCCTGCACGCAGGCCCCTTACATGGACCGCGACGAGGTCGCGCGCGTGCTGGGCATCGCGCCCGACGATGTCCGCATCATCCCATCCGCCTGCGGCGGCGGTTTCGGCGGCAAGCTCGACGTCTCGCTGCAGCCGATGCTGGCGGTGGCCGCCTGGGTTCTGAGGCGGCCGGTCGCCTGCGTCTTCGGGCGGATCGAATCGATGGTCTCCTCGACCAAGCGCCATCCTTCGCAGATCGCTGCCAAGGCCGCCTGCGATTCGGAGGGCAGGCTCGTCGCCTACGCCATGGACGGCGATTTCGACACCGGGGCCTATTCCTCCTGGGGGCCGACTGTGGCCGGCCGTGTGCCGGTTCATGCGACCGGGCCCTATAAGGTTTCGAACGTCCGCAACCTCTCGCGGGCGATCTACACCAACGGCCCGCCTTCGGGCGCGTTTCGCGGATTCGGCGTGCCCCAGGCCGCGATCGCGCAGGAGAGCCTGTTCGACGATCTCGCGGAGGCGGCCGGCATCGACCGGCTGGAGTTCCGGCTGATCAACGCGATCCGGGCCGGCGACGCCACGCCTTGCGGTCAGGTGCTCGAAGCCAGCGCCGGCCTGGCCGAGTGCCTTGAGGCGCTCAAGCCGCATTGGCAGGCGCTGCTCGCGGACGCGTCCGCCTTCAACGCGACCGAAGGCCGCTCCCGCCGCGGCGTCGGCATCGGCTGCATGTGGTACGGCATCGGCAACACCGGCATGTCGAACCCCTCGACGATGCGGATCACGCTCGACGCAGCAGGCAGCCTCACCTTCTGGAACGGCGCGGTCGATATCGGCCAGGGCTCCACGACGGTACTGACGCAGATCGCGGCCGATGCGCTGGGGCTGCCAGTTTCCGCCTTCAGGCTCGTCATCGGCGACAGCGCACTCACGCTCGACGCAGGCAAAACCTCGGCCTCGCGCCAGACCTTCGTCTCCGGCCGCGCTGCCGAAGCCGCCGCCAAAGAGCTGCGGGCGGCAATCCTGCGGCTGACCAACGCCGGCGAGAGCGCAGGCCTCCATCTCGACGGGGCGGGCCTGATCGTCACCGAAAACGGCATCGCCTCCCGGATCGACCTCGCCGCCCTCCCTGCGAATGCTGATGGCATCGTGCTCGAAGGCGTCGGCTCCTTCGATCCGCCGACCATCCCGCTCGACGCCGACGGTCAGGGCATCCCCTATGCGACCTATGGCTTTGCGGCGCAGATCGCCTCGCTCGACGTCGATCTCGACCTCGGCACGGTGAAGCTGAACCGGATCGTCGCGGCCCATGACGTCGGGCGCGCGATCAATCCCATGCTGGTCGAGGGCCAGATCCATGGCGGCATCGCCCAGGGCATCGGGCTCGCGCTGATGGAGGAATACCTGCCCGGCCGCACCGAGAACCTGCACGACTATTTGATCCCGACAGCCGGCGACGTGCCGCCGATCGACATCATCCTGATCGAGGACCCCGAGCCGCTGGGGCCCTCCGGCGCCAAGGGCATCGGCGAGCCGGCGCTGGTGCCGACCGCGCCGGCGATCCTCGGCGCCATCCGCGATGCGACGGGGGTGACGCCGAGGCAGATACCCGTCCTGCCGCATCGTCTTTGGGAGTTGATGCGGGAGAAGGAGGCAAACGCCTTTCCTTCTCCCCTTGCGGGAGAAGGTGGCTCGGCGCGCAGCGACGAGACGGATGTGGGGTCGCGCACCCTATTCGGTGAGCGCGATGCAACACCGATCGACGAGGGCGGCCCGACCCCTCATCCGGCCGCTGCGCGGCCACCTTCTCCCGCAGGGGGAGAAGGAAGCGCGGCCCTCGCCGAGCGCTCGCGCAAATTCGGCGCGGCCGAGGGCGAGGACGGCATCATCCGCTGCGACGCCTGCCCGGTGCTATGCCGGATCAGGCCCGGCCGCTCAGGCGCCTGCTCGCGCTACGCCAACGAAAACGGGCTCTTGATCCGCACCGACCCGGTCGTCCTGCTGGCGGAAGCTGTCGAGACGGGCCAGCAGCTCGTACCCTTCGCCGGGAGCGCCGGGGACTGGGACGGGACCGCACTGCCCGCGAACAGGGTGTTCGTGACAGGCATCGGCTCCGGCACGACCTATCCCGACTACAAGCCCGCGCCCTTCATCGTCTCGTCGCAGCATGAGGGCGTCGACACCGTCACCGTGGTGACCGAGGGCATCTTCTCCTATTGCGGGATCAAGGTGAAGATCGACACCGACCGGCATCTCGGCCCGGAGACGGCCGCGATCCGCTCGAAAGGCGAGCAGGTCGGCCATGTCACCACGGCCGAATACGGCTCTCAGATGCTGTCCATCGGCGGCGTGCGCCATCTCACCGGCGGCTCCAAAAAGGAGGGCAACGCCACTTGCGAGGCGATGCTGCAGCTCGCCAATGGCGAGGCGGTGGAGCTGACCATCGATGGCGGCCATGCCGTCATCGTGCAAGCCGGCCAGCCGCCGATCGTCGACGGCAAGCCGGAGCAGCGCATGCGCGTTGGCTGCGGCTCGGCGACCATCGGCATCTTCGCGCAGCAATGGCTCGGCCATGTCGACGAGGTCATCGTCGTCGACGACCACATCACCGGCGTGCTGACCGAGCACCAGGCCGGCCGCGTGCTCGACATGAAGCCGGCCGGCATCCGCGTGAGCGGCCGCAAATCGACGCCCGGCCGCTACTTCCAGGTCGCCGAGCCCGGCCTCGGCTGGGGCGGCACGGACATCACCGAGCCGCTCTCGATCATCCAGAAGATCGACGAGAAGCTGGCCTGGCCCGGCATGCGCCTGCTGATGACCTCGACCACCGGCGAGGATTCCGCCTTCTTCGTGCTCGACGAAAACCTCACGCCGGTCGAAGCCGAGATGCCCGCGCCCGTCCGTCAGGTGGTCGAGCGCATCGGCGAGAATTGCGAGCCCTCGCTCTGCACCGTGACCTTCATGGCCGGCGCCGGCGGCTCGCTTCGCGCCGGCGTCACGGAGAATCCGGTGCTGCTGACACGCTCGGTCCAGTCGGGCGCGACGCGCGTCACCATGGGTGGTGCGCCGGTCTATGTCTGGCCGGGCGGCGGCATCACCGTGATGGTCGATGTGCTGCGCCTGCCAAAGAACGCCTTCGGTTCCGTGCCGACGCCGGCTTTGGTCGCACCGATCGAATTTATCCTGCCACGCGCGCTCTATCTCTCGCTCGGCGGGCATGAGGACGAGATCGTTCCGATCGAGGACGTGCTGCACGCTTATGGCGGGGATGCGCGGATCGAGCGGGCGCTGGTGGAGAACCCGTGGCCGCTGCGGGCAGTGGACGGCGCGTGACATCCTCAGCCCTCATCCTGAGGAGCCGCGCAGCGGCGTCTCGAAGGAGCCTCCAGCGCGCTCTGGAGCCTCCTTCGAGACGCGGACTGACGTCCGCTCCTCAGGATGAGGGCTGAGGGACGCGGCGCGTCATGGGCGGTCATCGCACCGCCCGCCTGTCCGGCAACCGGCTGCACCTGAACGAAGGTCCGAGCGATCTCGTCATCGCCGCCTTCGGTAAGCCAGACGCGATCGAGCAGGCTTATGTAGCGGCCGATCATGCCTTTGACGGGCTGCTCGCCGAACTCGCTGCCGAACTGCCCATCCTGCGCCAGCCGCTCGACCACCAGCCGCCCTCGCTGCAGGGCGCGACGGCGCAACGCATGGCCCGCGCCTGCTGGCCGCATCGCAGCCGCTTCATCACGCCGATGGCGGCGGTGGCGGGCGCGGTCGCCGATACGGTGATGGCGGCGATGCGGGCTGCGGCGCCCGCGCTCGAACGCGCCTATGTCAACAATGGCGGCGACATCGCGGTGCATGTCACGCCGGGCCACCCGCTCGACATCGGCGTCGTGCCCTCGCTGGCGCGCGCCCGGCCGGAAGGGTTCCTGCGGCTGCAGGCGCATGACCATGTGCGCGGCGTCGCCACCAGCGGCTGGCGTGGACGCTCCTTTTCGCGCGGCATCGCCGATGCCGTCACCGTGCTGGCGCGCTCGGCCGCCGAGGCCGACGCGGCCGCAACGATCATCGCCAATGCGGTCGACATCGACGATCCGGCGATCGTTAGAAAGCCGGCTTATGATCTCGATCCAGACAATGATCTCAAGAGCTTGGCGGTGACGGTGGATGTCGGGCCGCTGGCGCCGGAGGCGGTGGCGCTCGCGCTGGGCAACGGCGTCATGGTGGCGCAGGCCTTGTTGGACGAAGGCCTGATCGAGGGGGCGCTGCTGGCGTTGGCGGATCAATGGCGCAGCGTCGGTGCAGCAGCCATTCCGTCTTTGCGAGCGTAGCGAAGCAATCCAGCGTCTCGCGCAAATCTCTGGATTGCTTCGCTACGCTCGCAACGACGAAATCACACCGACAGATACTGCGTCCGCACCGCCTCGTTGCCTTTCAGCTCGTCCATGGTCCCGGTGAACCGGATCATGCCCTTTTCGATGATCGCGGCGCGGTCGGCGACGTTGCCGGCGAAATGCAGGTTCTGCTCGGAGATCAGCACCGTCAGCCCCTCGCTCTTTAGCGCCAGGATGGTCTTGGCCATCTCCTCGATGATGACCGGCGCGAGCCCCTCGGACGGCTCGTCGAGCAGAACGAGCTTGGGATTGCCCATCAGCGTGCGCGCGATCGTCAGCATCTGCTGCTCGCCGCCCGACATCGCCCCGCCCGGCCGGTCGCGCATGCGCCCGAGATTGGGAAAGAGCGCAAACAACCGCTCCGGCGTCCAGTGCGGCGCGTCGGGCCGCGGCGGGCGCTGGGCGACCGAGAGGTTCTCCATCACGGAGAGTTCGGAGAAGACGCGCCGGTCCTCCGGCACATATCCGATGCCGAGACGAGCGATCTCGAAGGGCTCCCGGCCCTGCACGGCCTGCCCCTCGAACGAGACGCTGCCGCCAGCCGGGGGCACGAGCCCCATCACCGCCTTCATGGTGGTGGATTTGCCCGCTCCGTTGCGGCCCATCAGCGCCAGCACCTCGCCGCGATTCATCGAGAAACTGAGCCCCTGCAGGATATGGGCGCGGCCGTAATAGGCATCGAGGCCTGCGATTTCGAGCATGGCGGTCATGGTCCGCAACCAAAGCTAGTGCATTGAAACACGACGTCATCCTGGCCGGAGCGAAGCGGAGCGCCGGGATCCATCATAGAGTTGCACCGTGCCTTACGATGGATCCCGGGACGAGCTTCGCTCGCCCAGGATGACGTGATGTTTCCTCGCGAGAACACCATCTCAATGCCCTCCCGAGGTCGCGCCGGAGCCGAGATAGACCGCTCGCACATTCGGGTCGTGGCGGACCTGCTCGGCCGTGCCATGGGCGATCAGCCGGCCGCGATCGAGCACGATGACGCTGTCGGAATGGGTGAAGACGACATCCATGTCGTGCTCGGTGAAGAGCACCGCGATGCCTTTGGCGGCGGCGATATCGGCCGTCAGCGCCATCAGTTCGATGCGTTCGCGCGGGGCCATGCCGGCGGTCGGCTCGTCCATCAGCAGGAGCTTCGGCTGGTTCGCCAGCGCGACCGCGAGCTCGACGCGCTTGAGATCGCCATAGGCCAGCACGCCGCAGGCTCGGCTTGCCTGCTCCAGCATGCCGACCTGGGCGAGCAGGGCGTCGGCCGCCTCGCTGTACTTGTCGCGCGCCCGGCCGAACGGGCTGAATATCTCGCCGGCATGCGAGATCAGCGCCATCTGGATGTTCTCGCGCACCGTCATCGAGGTGAAGGTCGCGGTGATCTGGAAGGTGCGGCCGACGCCCATGCGCCAGACCGCGCGCGGCTTCATGCCGGTGATCGAGCGGCCCGCCAGCACGACCTCGCCCCTGTCGGGCCGGAGCTGGCCGTTGAGCATGTTGAAGCAGGTCGTCTTGCCTGCGCCATTGGGGCCGATCAGCGCCAGCATCGTCCCGGCCTCGACCGAAAACGAGACGCCGTCGACCGCGCGCACGCCGCCGAAGGATTTCTGCAGGTCGCGCACCACCAGCACGGGCGCGTTTTCATCCACGGCGGCGGCGATCTGCGACGGCATCATGACCGCGCTCATCGTCCCGCCTCCGTCGCGAGGATAGGCTTGGCGGCAGGCTCCGGCCGGCCGCGCCAGCGCTCCAGCCCGTTCAGCGACGCGCCGACTAGCCCGCGCGGGAACGCGATAACAAGCAGCACGATCGAAAAGCCGAGCACGAAGCGCCAGTACATCGTCGCCTTCATCAGCTGCTCGGACAGGCCGGCGAAGGCAAACGCCCCGACGATCGGCCCCGACACGGTCTGCAGGCCGCCGAGCAGCACCATCAGCAGAGCATCGACCGAGCGCGGGATCGCCATATAGGTCGGGAAGACCGAGCCCTTGAAGAAGGCGAAGAGCGCGCCCGCGATGCCGGCCGCAAAGGCCGCGACGATGAAGGCGATCCACTGGATCCGCATCACGTCGATGCCGATCGCCTCGGAGCGCAGCGGGTTGTCGCGCGCGGCGCGCAGTGCGTAGCCGAGCGGGGAGAAGATCGTGAAGCGCAAGGCGAGAATGGAAGCCGCGCAGACGATCAGCGCGAGATAATAGAAGGCGAATTTCGACGAGGCCCAGGCCGAAGGCCAGACGCCAAGGATGCCGTTGTCGCCGCCGGTGACCTCGACCCACTGGAAGGCGGTCGCCCAGGCGATCTGCGCGAAGGCGAGCGTCAGCATGGCGAGATAGACGCCCGACAGCCGCACGCAGAACCAGCCGAAGACGACGCCCGCGATGCCGGCGAGGAAGGGAGCGAACAGCAGCGCCGGTTCCATCGGAGCCCCCAGCCATTTCACCGCCAGCGCCGCGCCATAGGCCCCGAGTCCGAAATAGGCCGCGTGGCCGAAGGAGGCCATGCCGCCCGGCCCCATCATGAAATGGAGCGAGGCGGCGAAGAGCGCGAAGATGACCAGTTCGGTCAGCGTCAGCAGGATATGGTCCGGCGCGACCAGCGGCGCGAGCGCGAGAAGCGCAAAGCCGATCAGGCCGGCGAGTTTGGTGAGATTGTCGGCCGGCAGCAGCAGCGGCTCGGCCGGCCCATGCCCGCGCGCATGGCCGACGGGAGCCTTGCCCATCAGCCCGTAGGGCTTGACCACCAGCACCACCGCCATGACGAGGAAGACCAGCACCAGCGTGATCTTCGGGAAGATCAGGATGCCGAAAGCGTGCAGGATGCCGATCAGGATGGCGGCGAGATAGGCTCCCGTCACGCTGCCGAGCCCTCCGACGACCACGACGACGAAGGCCTCCGAGATCATGGCGAGGTCCATGTGCAGGTTCACCGCCTCGCGCGGGAGCTGGAGCGCGCCGCCGAGCCCCGCCAGCATGGCCCCGAAGAAGAACACCGAGGTGAAGAGCAGGCGCTGGTTGACCCCAAGCGCGCCGACCATCTCGCGATCCTGCGTCGCGGCCCGCACCAGCGTGCCCCAGCGCGTCTTCTGGAACAGCAGCCACAGGATCAACAGGACGATCGGGCCGACCGCGATCAGGAACAGCTCATAGGTCGGGAAGCGGTTTCCGAACAGGATGACGAAGCTCCTGAAGCCCGGCGCGCGCGGGCCGAGCTTGTCCTCGGCCCCCCAGGTCGCCAGCGTCAGATCCTGCAGCATCAGCACGACGCCGAAGGTGGCGAGCAGCTGGAACAGCTCGGGGGCCTGATAGATGCGCCGCAGGATCAGCACCTCGATGACGACGCCGATCAGCCCGACGACCAGCGCCGCCAGCACGACGCCGCCCCAGAAGCCGAGCGCGTCCGCCGGGCCGAAGCGCGTGACCAGCGTCCAGGCGATGTAGGCGCCCAGCATGTAGAGCGAGCCATGCGCGAAGTTCACGATCCGCGTGACGCCAAAGATGATCGAGAGCCCCGACGCGACGAGGAACAGCGACGAGGCCGAGGCCAGGCCGTTCAGCGTCTGGGTGAGGATGAGGTCGAACATGCGGCACTGCTTCTCATGACCAGCGGGCGCACCCCAACGTCATTCCGGGGCGGCCGACAGGCCGAACCCGGAACCCACGATCAGGCAAGCGTCTAGACAAGGGCCGGAACGCTCCGTCCAACCCGGTCGTGGGTTCCGGGTTCATCGCTGCGCGATGCCCCGGAATGACAACGGTTCACCCCGCCGGGCGCAGCGTCTTCACCACCTCGTCGCTGGGCAGGTATTTCGCGCCGTCGCGATAGCTCCAGTCGACCATCACGCCCTTGCCGTCCTTGACCGCAGTGCGGCCGACATAGGCCCCGAGCGTCGACTGATGATCGACCGCGCGGTATTCCGCCGCCCCGAAGGCGGAGGGGAACTTCAGGCCCTTCAGAGCATCGACGAGCTTCTCGGTGTCGGTCGAGCCGGCCTTGGCGAGCGCCGCCGCGATCGAGTTCATCGTGTCGAAGCCGACGACGGAGCCCAGACGCGGATAGTCGTTGAACTTCTTCATGTAGGCGTCGCGGAACTTGACGTGCTCGGGCGTCTTGATCTCGGCCTGCGGATAGCCGGTGACGATCCAGCCGACCGGAGCCTCGGCCCCGAGCGGATCGAGATATTCCGGCTCGCCGGTCAGCATCGATGCGACCACCCTGCCCTCGAACAGCCCGCGCGTATTGCCCTGGCGGACGAAGTTCGACAGATCCGCGCCGAAGGTCACGTTGAAGATCGCATCGGGCTTGGAGGCCTCGAGCGCCTGCACCGTCGCGCCCGCATCGATGCGGCCCAGCGCCGGGAACTGCTCGGCGACGAATTCGACATCGGGCTTGGCCTTCTTGAGCAGTTCCTTGAACCACTTCACCGCCGACTGGCCGTATTCGTAGTTCGGCGCCACCACGGCCCATTTCTTCGCGGGCAGCTTCGCGGCCTCCTCGACCAGCATCGCCGCCTGCATGTAGGTCGAGGGGCGCAGACGGAAGGTGTAGCGGTTGCCCTTGCCCCAGACGAGCGCGTCGGACAGCGGCTCTGAGGCGACGTAGAGCTTCTTGTTCTGCAAGGCGAAGTCGGCGATGGCGAGGCCTACATTCGACAGGAAACCGCCGGACAGAAGATCGACCTTCTCGGCGTTGATCAGGTCGCCGGCATGGCGCACCGCGTCCTCGGGCTTGCCGCCATCGTCGCGGAACACCGTCTCGATCCTGCGGCCGAGAGCGCCGCCGGCGGCGTTGATCTGCTCCAGCGCCAGCTCCCAGCCCTGACGATAGGGCTTCAGGAAGGCGGGCTGCGCCGTGTAACTGTTGATCTCGCCCACCTTGATCGGGCCGGCGCCTTGCGCCCTGACGAGCGAGGGAGCCGCGATGAGGGTGACGCCGGCGGAAGCGCCGGCCAGAAATTTCCGACGGTCGATCGTCATCGCTGGTTCCCCGTTCTGGCCCGGTGGCGAAGCGCCCCGCGCTCGTTGATAGGTTTCGCATGCCGGCGACGCTGGGTCAGCCGGGAAATTCATTTGTATACCTATGAATTTGAAGAGGCCCAATCTGCTTGTCAACGCCTAAAAATCGGCATGGCGTGAGCAGGGCGAAGGCAGTTTTTTGGGGCCGCACAAGGGCAGGACGGAACGCGCGGACGCTCTGACGATGTCACAGGGAAACACCACGTCAGTTCGGACAACAAACTCTGTCATTCCGGGACATCGCGAAGCGATGGACCCGGAACCCACGACTGGCAGCCGCCCAATGCGGACGGTCGCCCGGTCGTGGGTTCCGGGTTCGACCCTTCGGGTCGCCCCGGAATGACAGAGGGCTGGGCGCAGAAAAATAGCGGGGCGGCCTTTCCTGGGACCGCCCCGCTCTTGTTCCGATCGGCGGGGTCTCGCGGTTGCCGATCGAATGGTAAACTCTGGAGAACTCAGTTGCTCAGATAAGGCGTCGGATCGACCGGGGTCGAACCCTTGCGCAGTTCGAAGTGGAGCTGCGGCGAGGAGACGTTGCCGGTCTGGCCGGCGGTGGCGACGACCTGGCCGCGCTTGATCGTGTCGCCGCGCTTGACGTTCAGCGCACCGTTATGGGCGTAGGCCGAGACATAGCCGTTCGGGTGGCGGATCAGGACGAGGTTGCCGTAGCCCTTCAGCTCGTTCCCGGCATAGGCGACGGTGCCGCCCTCGGCCGCCTTGATCGGCGTGCCTTCCGGCACGGCGATGTTGATGCCCTCATTGCCGCCCTTGCCGCTGAAGCCGGCGATGACGCGGCCCCGGGCCGGCCAGCGGAAATCGGCCTTCTCGGCAGCCGGCTCCTCGGTCTTGGCGATGCTGGCGGTGGTCTTCGGGTCGGGCCTGGCCTCGACCTTCGGCTCGGCGACAACCGTCTTCGCGACAGGCGCGGCCTTGGGCTCGGCGGGCGCGCTCGCAACGACGACGGGCCTGGCCTTCTCGGCGACGGGCGCCGGCTTCCTGACCTCGGCGGCCTTCGGCGCGGGCGCTGCGGCTGCGACGGGCGCGGTCCCTGCCTTCTTCGCCTCGGCCTTGGCCTTGGCCTCGGCGGCAAAGCGCGCGCGGGAATCGCGCATCGCCTGCGCATCGGCGGCGGCCTTCGCCTTGGCCTCGGCGGCTGCGGCGGCTTTGGTGTCGACCGGAGGAACGGGCGCGGTGCGGGCGACCGCGCCCGGCGCGGCGCGCACCGGCTCAGGCCGCGCATCGCTCAGGACCTGCGCGCTCTGCGCCATCTGGCGCGGCGCGGCAGCGCCGGCTGCATTGTAGACAGGGATCGTCAGGCGCGAACCGGGCTGGACGTTCGGGCTGCTGAGCCCGTTGGACGAGATCAGCGCGGCCTTCGGCACGCCATAGCGCGAGGAGATCATGTCGAGCGTCTCGCCTTGCGCGACGACGATCGGCGTGCCGCCGGCGGCCGACCAGCCCGAGGCGCTGCCGCCCGTGGCGATCGGCGCGGCGCTGCGTAGGGCCACGGCCGATTGCGGCGGCGGCAGCGGCTGCGAACGAACCGAGGCGACGGCGGGAGCGGCCGGCAACGGCGCGCCCTGGCTGACGCCCGCACCGGCCGAACGGCCGATCGAGCCCGTGGTGGCGGGGTCGCGCGCCGGGGTGGACTGGGCCGTCCTGAAGGGGCTGGAGAACGGCGCGTCCGTGAAGCGCATCGCGTCCGACGAGCAGGCGCTGACGCTGAGCGCCAGAACGCAGGCAGCCGAGAGGCGCAGGGGAGCGCTGGGCTTCGCCGATCCAACCTGGCGACGAATGGCAACCTGGCTACGAATGACGACCCGACGCATGATTACTCGACGCATGACTTGCACTCGCGAACAACGCAACTCGATAGCCAGCATTAAAGCCGCGTTCAGGTTACGAAACCGTTTCGCGTCCGCGATCGCTCTTCATCTTTTTGGGGCGTTCGATCTTCGGCCGCGCCTCACAGCGCCAGCGCAACTCCGGCCGCCAGCGGCGCGAGGCGCAGGGCCGGACCGACGGCCTGGGACACGCCGCCATCGCCCTGCCGCGTCATCACGGCGCGCAAGGACACGCCATCGACCCGCAGGCCCCCGACCAGCCGCCCGCCCGGCGACAGCCGCGCCAGCAGCGTCTCGGGAACCTCGTCGACGACGCCGTTCATCAGGATGCGGTCGAAGCGGCCGAGCGTCCGGTCGGCCTGCAAGCCATCGCCATGGCGCAGATCGACGAGCTTGCCGAAGCCTGAGCCGGCGAGCCGCTCATGCGCCGCCAGCGCCAGCGTGCGGTAGCGCTCCAGCGAGACGACCTCCCCGCCCATCGCCGCCAGCAGCGCCGCGACATAGCCCGAGCCCGCGCCGATCTCGAGCACGCGCGCGCCGGGCGCCATCTCGAGCGCGCCGAGCATGGCGGCCACCGTGTGGGGCGCGGTCATGGTCTGGCCGCAGGGCAGCGGAACCGAGACGTCCTGCCGCGCCAGATCGGCGAAGCGCGACGGCGCGAAACGCTCGCGCGCGACCTTTTCCATGGCCCGCAGCACGGCAAGATCGCGCACGCCCTGCGCCCGCAGCGAGAGCAGGAAGGCGACGGTGCGCTCGCCCTCGCTGGATGCGGCTTGCGTCATGTCCCCGCCCCCGCGTCCGGTCATTGTGGCGGGCCACCTTCCGCCCTCATCCTGAGGAGCGAGCAAGGCTCGCTTCTCGAAGGATGCTCCATTTCGCGCTGGAGGCTCCTTCGAGACGCCGCTTCGCGGCTCCTCAGGATGAGGGCTGAGGGTGTCATCTGCAAAAAGTCACGCAAACACCTGCGCGAAGCGCGTCAGCGTCGGCTCATGCGTCAGGTCGAGTTCGATCGGCGTGATCGAGATCTTGTTCTGCGAGAGCGCGCGCAGATCGGTGCCGTTGGCGGGCTCGGACTTGCTGCGCTGGAAGGCGATCCAGAAATAGGGATTGCCGCGCCCGTCCGAGCGCGGCTCCAGCCGCATCAGTTCCTGATCGCGCCGCCCCTGCGCCGTCACGGCGACGCCCGCGACCTCGGCTGGCGGCACGTTGGGAAAGTTCAGGTTGAACAGGATGTCCTTGGGGATGCCCTCGTCGATGAGGCGCCTGATGATCCCGGCCGCATGGTGGCGGGCGCAGTCCCAGTGGATCGCGCCCCTGCCCTGCGGCCCATAGGCCTGGCTCACCGCGATCGACGGGATGCCGAGCAGCGTACCCTCCATGGCGGCGGCGATCGTGCCGGAATAGGTCACGTCCTCGGCGACGTTCTGGCCGCGATTGACGCCCGACAGCACGAGATCGGGCCGCTTGTCGATCATGATCGAGCGCGCCGCCATGATGACGCAGTCGGTCGGCGTGCCGGCGACCGCAAAACGGCGCTCGCCGATCTGGCGCAGCCTGAGCGGGTTCGACAGCGACAGCGAATGCGCGACGCCCGACTGGTCGGTCTCGGGCGCGACGACCCAGACCTCGTCCGAGAGCTGCGCCGCGATGGCCTCCATCACGGCAAGGCCCTCGGCATGGATGCCGTCGTCGTTCGTTACGAGAATGCGCATGGAGATTCTTTCGTCAGAAGCAAATCGGGAAGGACGAGGCGCTACCTGCCCCCTCTCCCCTTGCGGGAGAGGGTTGGGGTGAGGGGTCGGGATGCGCTATCCGAAACTTGGGACTGGCGACAAGGCGATAGCGGTATAGGGCGGCGCGACCCCTCATCCGGCGCTGCGCGCCACCTTCTCCCGCAAGGGGAGAAGGGAAGAACCGCGCTGCACCGCCGGAGTGGGTCACGACGCCTTCCCGATCCGCGTCGCGCCGCGCATATACGGCACGAGAACGTCGGGCACCGAAATCGACCCGTCGGCGTTCTGGTAGTTCTCCATCACGGCGATCAGCGCCCGGCCGACCGCCGTGCCCGAGCCGTTCAGGGTGTGGAGGAAGAACGGGCCCTTGCCGTCCTTCGTCTTGTAGCGCGCATTCATCCGCCGCGCCTGAAAATCGCCGCAGACCGAGCAGGACGAGATCTCGCGATAGGTTTTCTGGCCCGGCAGCCAGACCTCGATGTCGTAGGTCTTCTGGCTCGCAAACCCCATGTCGCCGGTGCAGAGCGTCATCACGCGATAATGCAAATCGAGCTTCTGCAGCACGGCCTCGGCGCAGGCGAGCATGCGCTCATGCTCCTCGCGGGATTTGTCGGGCGTCGTGATCGAGACCAGCTCGACCTTCTCGAACTGATGCTGCCGCAGCATGCCGCGCGTATCTCTGCCTGCGGAACCGGCTTCGGCCCGGAAACAGGGGGTCAGCGCGGTGTAGCGGCGCGGGAGTTCGTCCTCGGAGAGAATGGATTCGCGGACGAGGTTTGTGAGCGGGACTTCTGCTGTGGGGATGAGCCAGAGGCGTTCCCGCTCAATGCGCGATTGAATTTCCGCCCACTGATAGAGGTCCATAATGTCTGACAGATTACCCCTGCCTTGCTGGAGGCGCTTGCTGGCATGGGTTTGATACTTCAAACCAACTTCTTCAACGAGTTCGTCGTATCGTCGCCCGCGAACAGCCAGAAACTGATCGTTTTCGAACTTTGGCAACTGCGCCGTTCCGAACATCGCATCATCCCGCACCATCAGCGGCGGGTTGACCTCGATGTAGCCGTGCTCCTCGGTGTGCATGTCGAGCATGAACTGCCCGATCGCGCGGCTGAGCCGCGCCACGCCGGCGTTCAGCACGACGAAGCGCGAGCCCGAGAGCTTCGCCGCCGTCTCGAAATCCATCTGGCCGAGCGCCTCGCCGAGCTCGAAATGCTCTTTCGGCGCAAAATTCTGGCCGAACAGCCGCCCGCCCGCCGCCTCGGGCGGCTCGCCATGCGTCGACTTGACGACGTTGCCATGCTCGTCGGCCCCGTCCGGCACGTCGTCATAAGGCACGTTCGGAATCGCGGCGAGTGTCTGGTCCAGCGCGTCCTTGGCGGCCTTTTCCTGCGCTTCCAGCGCCGGCTGCAACTCCTTCAGCGCCGCGACCTCCGCCTTCAGGCTCTCGGCGAGGCTTACATCCTTCGCGCCCATCGCCTTGCCGATTTCCTTCGACAGGGCGTTGCGGCGTTCCTGCGAGGATTGGGCTTTGGCGATCGCGGCGCGGCGCGCATCGTCGAGCGCAAACAGCGCCTTCGACGAGGTCTCCGTAAAACCCCTGCGCTCAAGCCCCCTGTCGAACGCCGCAGCGTTCTCGCGAATCCATCTGATATCGTACATCGTCGCATCTGCCGTCGCTGCACAAGCGCAGCGCGTGATGCTCTAGACCGGGATCGCGCGCGGGGGAACCGTCTTCGTCGCACATCCCGCTCGCCCCACCCTCCACGTCATCCCGGACAAGCGGCGCAGCCGCGCAGCTCCGGGATCCATCGTAGGGATCGACGGCGCCTTACGATGGACCCCGGAGCTGCGCTTCGCTTGTCCAGGGATGACGGCGCTTGTGCGACGGGCGATGGGCCTCAATCGAGATGTATGGTGTCGTAAAGGTCACGCCATGTCGGATTGCCGGCTTCGATCAGCGCGATCTTACGGTTACGATGCCAGCGCTTGACGCGCTTTTCCTGTTCGATGGCATCGCGGATGCTCGGGAATTTCTCAGCATAGACGAGGTGGACGACGCTGTACTTGCGGACGAATTCGGACCCTCGTCCCTCGCGATGCTCGCCGATCCGCCGGCTCAGGCTGTTGGTCACGCCGACATACAACGTGCCGTTCCATCCACTGGCCATGATGTAGAGCCACATCGCTGACGCCCCCTCCCCGTCATCCCGGCCGTAGCGGAGCGGAGCGCCGGGATCCATCGTAAGGCGTTGTCGTGCCTTACGATGGATCCCGGAGCCGCGCGGCTGCGCCGCTTGTCCGGGATGACGGAGATGGGACGGCAATGTCGATCAAACGAAAGGCGCAGAACTCAGAGCCCGGCCGCCTTGTCAGCCGCCTCGTCAGCCGCCTTCTTGGCCTCGCGCTTCTTCTCGACATAGCGCACGGAGTGAACCGAGAGCTCGTAGAGCAGCAGCATCGGCACGGCGAGCATGAGCTGCGAGATCACGTCGGGCGGGGTCAGAACCGCCGCCACCACGAAGACGAAGACGATGGCGTAGCGGCGCTTGTCCTTGAGGAACTGCGAATCGATGATGCCGGCCTGGCCGAGCAGGGTCAGGATCACCGGCAGCTGGAACGAGATGCCGAAGGCGAAGATCAGCGTCATGATCAGCGAGAGATATTCGCTGACTTTTGGCAACAACTGGATGCCGGCCTGGCCTTCGCTGGCCGCCTGCTGCATGCCGATGGAGAATTTCATCAGCACCGGCATGGCGAAGAAGAACACCATCGCCGCCCCCGCGACGAAGAACACCGGCGTCGCCGCGAGATAGGGCGCAAACGCCTGCCGCTCGTTCTTGTAGAGCCCCGGCGCGACGAATTTGTAGATCTGCGTCGCGATCACCGGAAAGGCGAAGAAGCCGGCCCCGAAGGCCGCGATCTTGATCTGGGTGAAGAGATATTCCAGCGGCGCGGTGTAGATCAGCTGGACATTGACGCCCGGCCCCGCCGCCCAGACATAAGGCTGGACCAGCACATTGTAGATCTGCGTCGCGAAGGCGAAGCAGACGAAGAACATCACCAGAAACGCGATCAGCGCCTTGATCAGCCGCGAGCGCAGTTCGATGAGATGGTCGATCAGCGGGGCGCGAGAGGCCTCGATCTCGTCTTCTCCATCGCGAATCTGGCCGTCACGGATATCGGCGACGCTCATGCCGCGCTCCCATCGTCGGGTTCGGAGACTTTCGCCTTGCGCTTGCGCGGAGCTTTGGTCTCCGGAAGGTCGGTGTCGACGGCCGGCGGTGTGGAATCTGCGCTTGCAGCGCGCCGGCGCTTCGGCTCAGGCGTCGCGACCGGAGCAGGATCGAACACGATCTCGGGCAGCGGCTCGGGGCCGGGAAGCGCGGCGAGCTTCGCCTCGGCCTCCTTCATCGCGGCGTCGTCGAGACCGGCGGACGTCGTCGAGGTCGGCGGGTCCGTGATGCCGAAATCGTCCTTCGGCATCTCGATCGGCTTGTAGTCCGAATTCTTGTAGTCGGGATTCATCGCGGTCGAGACCGAGCCGCCGACATCCTCGACCTGCTTCTTCAGGTCGTGAAGCTCGGCCTCGCGCATCGCATCGTTGAACTGGCCCTGGAACTCGCCGGCCATGCGACGGATCTTGCCCACCGCCTGTCCGACGGTGCGCATGGCCTTGGGCAGATCCTTGGGGCCGATCACGACCAGCGCGACCGCCCCGATCAGCATCAACTCGCTCCAGGCGATGTCGAACATCGATGGCTCGTCCTCTCGGCGCGCCCGCCGCCGGGCTGAACCTCAGCCGGCCGGACAGGACTCGCGCCTCTTCATTCGGTGCGACACCCGCCTCGCGGCGGGCGGCGGGCCATCAGGCCTTGGTCTCGGCCTTGGTCTGGGCGGCGTTGGCGGCGGCGGCCGCATTGCTCGCCTGCACCTGGTCGATCACCTTGGGATCGACCGGACCCTGCGCCGATGGCGGGGTCTCGTCATCGGCCATGCCCTTCTTGAACGACTTGATGCCCTTGGCCACGTCGCCCATCAGTTCGGACACCTTGCCGCGCCCGAACAGCAGCATCACGACGACGCCGACGACGATCCAGTGCCAGATGCTGACGCCACCCATGGCGATCTCCCTTGAACATCTCAGTTTAGAACATGGCTTCTTGCGAAAAACCGGTTCCCACTTTTTCGCGCCATGCTCGGCCGGGCCGGCTGAACGCCTGCCCTTTCTGCTTGCGGCGGAACCTATGTGTCCCCCGCAGGGAACACAAGAACTTCGTCCGTCGCGATGTCGACGCCGACATCCTCGCCCTCACGCAGGCTTCCGGGCCGGGAAACCCGCGCGGCGAGCGGCTTGTCCAGCCCCGAGACCGCGATCAGGACATGATCGACCTCGCCCAGGAAGCGGCGCGTCACCAGCCGTCCCGGCAGGCAGAAGCCCTTGGGCACGAGCGTGATCGCCTGCGGGCGGATGCAGACGACAGCGTCCGCGCCCTCGGCCAATCCGCCGGCGGGGAAGCGCCCGACCGGGGTATCGACCGCGCCGCGCGCGACCTTTCCCGCGATTTCGGTGAAGTCGCAGAAGAAGCGCGCCGCGAACAGGCTGGCCGGCCGACGGTAAAGCGCCTCGCCGGAGCCGATCTGGATGACGCGGCCGGCGCGCATCAGCACGATGCGGTCGGCGATGCGCATGGCGTCCTCGGGATCATGCGTGACGATGATCGAGGTCGCGCCGGTTTCCTGCAGCAAGGCGGCGGTCTCGTCGCGCACCACGTCGCGCAGCCGCCGGTCGAGATTCGAGAACGGCTCGTCCATCAGCAGTACGCCCGGACGCGGCGCGACCGCCCGCGCCAATGCGACGCGCTGCTGCTCGCCGCCCGACAGCATATGCGGATAGGCCTCGCAGAGATCGGCCAGCCCGACGCGCGCGATGGCGCGCCGCGCCGTGGCGTCCGCAGACGCCTCGTCGAGCCCGCGCAGCCCGAAGCGGACGTTCTCGCGCACGGTGAGATGCGGGAACAGCGCATAGTCCTGAAAGACGAGGCCGACGCCGCGCGCTTCCGGCTCGACGAAACTGTCGGGCGAGGAGACGTCCCTGCCCTCCAGCAAAACCTTGCCCGCGCTAGGCCGCTCGACGCCGGCCGCAAGCCGCAGCAGCGTCGTCTTGCCGCAGCCGGACTGGCCGAGCAGCGCGACGATCTCGCCGGGCTCGACATGAAGCGTCACCTCCTCAAGCGCGGTGACGTCCCCGAAGCGCTGCGTCACGCCCTCGAAGCCGAGCGCCATCGGAATCGATGCGCCAGCCGTGCCGCGCCGGCCCCAGCTCAACCACCGCGCCACGCTCTCGCTGCGAGTCAAAGGGATGCTCCGTCTGGTTGTTTCACCCTCCCCCGTCATCCCGGACGCAGCGAAGCGGAGCTCCGGGATCCATCATAGAGCACCGTCGATCCCTATGATGGATCCCGGAGCTGCGCCGCATAGCGGCTTGTCCGGGATGACGGTGGAGGGTGTTGTCGGGTCACTTCACTCTTCGGCCGTGTGGGACGGCCCGTCGCCGTCGTCAAGCGGGGTGAAGAGATCGCCGAGCGGGTCCTCGTCGCCGCGCAAGCCCGGATCGTCGTCGGGAACCGGCACGGTCAGACCCTTGGTCAACTGCCCGTCGATGAAGCCCGAGCCCTTCAGTTCGTCGAGACCGGGCAGATCGTCGATACGGTCGAGCCCGAAATGATCGAGGAAGCCCGGCGTCGTGCCATAGGTCACCGGCCGCCCCGGCGAGCGCCGTCGGCCGCGCAGGCGCACCCAGCCGGCCTCCAGCAAAATGTCGAGCGTGCCCTTGGCGGTGGCGACGCCCCTGATCTCCTCGATCTCGGCCCGCGTCACAGGCTGGTGATAGGCGATGATCGACAGGACTTCGAGCGCGGCGCGCGAGAGCTTGCGCGGCGGCTCGGCTTCCGCCGCGAGCAGATAGCCGAGGTCGGGCGCGGTGCGAAAAGCCCAGCCGCCGGCCAGCGGGCGCAGATTCACCCCGCGCGGCTCATAGAGGGCGGTGAGCCGCTCGATCACACGGGCGACGTCGATGCCGGCCGGAATCGCATGCGCCAGCACGTCTGCCGACAGCGGCGCGGCCGACGCGAACAGCAGCGCCTCAACGATGCGCAGCGCGCGAGCAAACGCCTCCGCGCCTTCGTCATCCTCGACATCCTCGGTTGCGGCGACGCTCATAGCGGCAGCACAGCCGGGCGGGCCGAGCGGCGGCGGACCTGCAGGGGCGCAAACGCATCGTCCTGGCGCAGGTCGATGACGCCCTCGCGCACCATCTCCAGCATGGCCGAGAGCGCCGAGGCGCGCACCGTCGCCGCCATCTCGCGGGCGGGCAGGCCATGCGAGGCCATGTAGCGGGTGAGATAGGGGTCGATCGCGGTCCAGTCGCCAGCCTCGCCGACGAGCTGGGTCAGCGCCTCGCGCGCCTCGACCAGCGACCAGACGAGCCGGTGCCCGACCGAGATGTGCCCTTGCGCCTTCTTCTGGCGCTGCTGGGCATAGGCCGCCAGCAGGTCGTAGAGCTCGGCCTCCCAGACCGGCCGATGGCCGGCGACGACATCCTCCGGCGCGCCGCGCGCAAACACGTCCTGCCCCAGCCGCTCGCGCGAGGCGAGTTTTCGCGCAGCAGCGCGGATCGCCTCCAGCCGGCGCAGCCGGAGGGCGAGCGCGGTGGCGAGATCGGCCGCGCTCGGCTCCTCGCCCCTGGGCGGCTCGGGCAGCAGCAGCCGCGATTTGAGATAGGCGAGCCACGCCGCCATGACGAGATAATCGGCCGCGAGTTCGAGCCGCAGCGAGCGCGCCTGCTCGACGAAGACGAGATACTGCTCGGCCAGCGCCAGAATCGAGATGCGGGCCAGATCGACCTTCTGCCGCCGGGCGAGATCGAGCAGCAGGTCGAGCGGGCCTTCATAGCCGTCAACGTCGATGACGAGCCCAAGCTCGCCGTCGCGCAGCGCAGCATCCTCCTCGAATGGCAGTTCAGCGGCCATGCGCGGCCAGCCCCCGGTTGTCAGTCCCGACCCAAGGTCCGCCGTTCACGCCACTAAGGCAAGCGCGCTGGCGACCCTTGCGCGGGCGTCGTCCACATCGAGCGGCTCGGGCTCGTGCCGGATGCGCCCGAGCGCGGCGGCGGCGCGCCGACCGCGCGCGCCCGCCATCTCCGGCACGGCGCCTGCGATCGCGACCATTTCCTCCATGACGCCATGACAGTGCAGCACGACATCGACCCCGGCGCGAATGGCGGCGCGGGACTTCTCGGCAAAGCCGCCCGAAAGCGCCTTCATCGAGATGTCGTCGGTCATGATCAGCCCGTCATAGCCAAGCTCGCCGCGCATGATCTCGCGCACGATCTTGCGCGAGACGGTTGCGGGATGCTTTTTGTCGAGTGCGGTGAAGACGACATGGGCCGTCATCGCCAGCGGCATGTCGGCGAGATGCCGGAACGGCCGGAAATCATTGGCCCGAAGCTCTGGCAAAGCCGCATCGACCACCGGCAGGGCGAGATGGCTGTCGGCCATGGCCCGGCCATGGCCGGGCATATGCTTGATGACCGGCAGCACGCCGCCGGCCAAAAGCCCCTCGGCGGCGGCGCGGCCGAGCCTGGCCACCAGTTCGGGATCATGGGCATAGGCTCGGTCGCCGATCACGTCATGGCTGCCGGCGACCGGCACATCGAGCACCGGCAGGCAGTCGACATCGATGCCGACCGCCTTCAGGTCATGCGCCATGAGACGGGCGGAAAGCCGAACGATCTCACGCTGTTGCACGGGATCGTTGATTCGCATGAAGTCGCGCGCGGGCGGATATTTCGGCCAGAGCGGCGGCCCCATGCGCTGCACCCGCCCGCCCTCCTGGTCGATCAGGACCGGCGCGTGCCAGCCGACGGTTTCGCGCATGTCGGCGGTCAGGGCGGCGACCTGCTCCGGGCTTTGCGTATTGCGCCTGAACAGGATGAAACCCCAGGGCTGCGCTTGCCTGAAGAAGGCGCGCTCGTCGGAGTTGAGGCTTGTGCCGAGGCAGCCGGCGATGAAGGCGCGCGAGGTCATGATTATCAGTCGTGAGTTGAGATCGGGCCAGCGACCGTCGCGTCGTCGATCGAACGGAATCGCACTCCGATCCTAGGGCATCGACGCATGCGGGCGTAGCCCGATTCCACGGCAAAGCTCGTCAACGAAAGTTGACGGCCGAGAACGCGTCAACTAAAGTTGACGCGTGATGGATCCCTATAACCTCCGAACGCCTGAAGATCCCGAAGACGCCCTTTCAGCCGTCGTCGCTCTGCGTCGTCTGGCGGACAGGATGGAAGAAGAGGCGGTTGGGGCCGCGCTGAAACAGGGCTGGTCATGGTTCAGGATCGCCCAGGCATTGGGTATCAGCAAACAGGCCGCCCATAAGCGGCTGTCCGACATCGACCCCCGCCACAAATTTGATTGAGAGGTCATCAGATGTTCAGTGGCATGAAGTCCAAAATTCACGACATGAGTACAATCAGGAAACTCTGCGAAGCGGCGGAAACTCATGCGTTGCAAGATCGCCAGCGACATCCGGGCGCTGAACATTTTCTTCTCGCTGCTCTTGATCTGGAAGACGGCACGGCGCGTCGCGCCTTCCAAGTCATAAACGCAGATCCGGAGGGCTTGAAGCCGGCCATTGAACGTCAGTATTCCACCGCGCTGCTTTCGGTCGGCATTGCGGTGGCTCCGGCGGAAAGCGGCGACGATGCTGCTCCCAGGCGCTCTGAACCTGGCGCATATCAAGCCGCGCCGTCCGGGCAGGAACTCATGCTGAGACTTGCGGGTTCACGGCGGCACGCACAGCTGCTCGGCGCCCATATCGTGGCTATCGTGGCGTCCATGCCGCATGGCGTCGCGGCCCGAGCGCTTCGTGGCATGGGCATCGATGCAACCGCGTTGCAAGCCGCCGCGGAAGAGATCGCCAACAACGGCTCTCCGGCTTGACGAAAAAAGGCCTGCACGCCGCCGGCGTCGCCTTCGTCAACCGTCCCGTTTCACAAGTGGAAGCGACACCGTGATAGCGCCCTTCGCGGCCATGGCCTGCAGCGCCTTGCTGCTGCTTCTCGCCTTGTTCCAGGCAGCGCTTGCCGCCGGCGCGCCGCTTGGTCGCTTTGCGTGGGGGGGCGGGCATCGGGTTTTGCCGCCGCTCTTGCGCGTCGGCAGTCTCGTTTCGCTCCTTCTCTACGCGCTGATGGCCGGGGTGATCCTTAGCAAGGCCGCGGTCATCCACGTCGTGCCGGACGGAGCCGCAACAATCGGCGCATGGGCAGTATCGGCCTTTTGCCTCACAGGAATAGCCCTGAACGCCATGTCGCGGAGCGAGCCGGAACGGAGCGCAATGGTCCCCTTGGCGACATTGCTCTCGCTGTTGAGCCTGCTCGTCGCTCTCGAGGTTTGATTCCGGGCTTTGATGACGCTGTCTCGCACCGCGTGCAGGCGCTCCAATGCTGCAAAGCTGCCTGCCGCCCGGAGCAAGCCGCGCCCTCGCTCACCGCATCTGTTGCGACATCTGCGCGTTGAAGGCGTCGAAGGGCAGTTCGGCGACCCGGAACCAGAGGTTCTCCTTCTTCCAGTAGGGCAGCCAGGAATCGTAGAAGGTCTTGAAGGCCGGGTTGCCGGCGGCGAGCTCGGCATAGAGCGCCATCGCCTCCTTGAAGGCGGCCTGCATGACATCCTGCGGGAACGGCCGCAGCTCAGCGCCGGCCTGCACCAGCCGCAGCAGCGCGTCGGGGTTGCCGTGGTCGTATTTGGCGACGCAGAGCGCGTTCGCCTCGGCGCAGGCCGCCTCCAGGATCGCCCTGTAGGCCGGCGGCAGGCCTTCCCATTTCTCCATGTTCACGAGGAAGCTGACATTGGCGCAGCCTTCCCAGAAGCCGGGATAGTAATAGTATTTCGCCACGCGCTGGAAACCGAGCTTCTCGTCATCGAGCGGGCCGGAGAACTCGGCGGCGTCGATCGTGCCGCGCTCCAGCGCGGGATAGATGTCGCCGCCGCCGATCTGCTGCGGCACGACGCCGAGCTTCGCGAGGATGCGGCCACCCAGGCCCGCAATGCGGAATTTCAGGCCCTTGAGATCCTCGACGCTCCTGATCTCCTTGCGGAACCAGCCGCCCATCTGCGCGCCTGTATTGCCCGAGGGGATGGTGTGGAGGTTGTGCGTCTTCATGAAGGCGCGGCAGAGCTCAAGCCCGCCGCCCTGATAGAGCCAGGCATTGTTCTGGCGCGTGTTCAGACCGAAGGGCAGCGAGGTCTCGAAGGCGAAGGCAGGGTCCTTGCCGATATAGAAGCTCGACAGGGTATGGCTGCATTCGACCGTGCCGTTCTGCACCGAATCGAGCGCCTGCAGCGCCGGCACGATCTCGCCGGCGGCGAAGGGCTGGATCTGAAACTGGCCGTCCGTAGCCTCGGACACCCGCTTCGCCACCTGTGTGGACAGTCCAAACAGCGTGTCGAGGCTCTTGGGATAGCTCGACGTCAGCCGCCAGCTCACCTTGGGCAATGACTGCGCGATGGCAGGCGCGGCGATCGCCGTGCTGGCCGCGACGCCTGCCCCTGTCGCCTTGACGAATTGACGGCGGTCCATGGTCTTCCTCCGGATGGCTGTTCTTGGCCGATCGCCTGCATAGGAGCGGGACGGCGTTGGGCGCGACGCTACAAGTCATCGAAGCGGCCCAGAAACCATGCATGACGCAGGCGGGCATGCGCCCGGGACAGGACGCGCGCATGAAAAAACCGGCGGCGCTGGGCGCCGCCGGTTGATGACCGAATCAGGTCCCGATCAATTCCTGGCGATGAAGCTCAGTTCTTGGCCGATTAGTTCTTGGCGATGAAACACTGCCCGCCGGAGCTTTGCAGCTGGCTGCACATCGACGTTGCATCCTCACGAGAATAGGGACCGACGCGCAGGCGATAGACAGTCTTTCCGCCGGCAAGTTCGGTCTTGCGCACGATCGGGGCCTGACCACCGAGCTGCTCGGGAAACTTGCGCTGGAGCGCCGCAAAGGTGGCGCGCGCCTCCGATTCGCTGCCCGGCGCTGCGAGCTGGACCGCGAATTCTCCTGTGCCGCTGCGGATCGCCGCCGTGGCGGGAGCCGGCGTCGCGGCCGGTGCGGGCGTCGGCGCGGCGCTGGCGAGGCGGAGCGGGGTCGAAGGCGTCGTCGCAGGCGCAGGGGTAGCGGCGCGCTCCTGCGTCTTCGGCGGCTCGGTCGGGCGCGGCTTGGGCGGCGCGGCGCTGGCGGTCGTCGCCGGCGCGGTCGGCTGCGGACGGGCCGGTACAAGGGCGTTTGCGGCGGGCGCCGTGCCATTCGAGTAGGCGGCGTTGGCGGTCGGCGCCGGCGCGGGCGTGCCGTCCGGGCGGATCGAGACGGTGCGCACGCGGCGCGGCTCGCCGAGGCCCGGCACCGGCGGCGACGGCGTCAGGATGGGCTCGGCCGGGGTCAGGCTACGCTCGGGCGCGGCGGGCGCCTGCGCCAGCGGATTGCCGTTGCCTACGCCGCTGCCGCCGTCGGCATTCACCGTGCCCGGCCCGGCCAGGACGACGCGCGGCGGCAGCGAGCGGGCCGCCTGCTGCACATCGACCGGCTGCTCCTCCCGGCTGACGACCGTCGCCTGCCTGGCGGGCGTCTCGCCGGCGCGCTCGTAGATCTGCTTGTTCTGGTTCGGAATCTCCGCTCCGCCCGGATTGGCGGGGGCGACCTTGGTCGGGCCGGCATCGGCCGAAATCACCGGCGGCTGGCCGTTCGTGCCGGCAGGACCGCCGCGCAGCAGCATGGCCGCGCCGACGCCGATGACGCCCACGGCGAGAAGCGCGGCCGCCGTCCAGAGCCCCTTGCGCGAACGCTGCGGCTCGAGCTCGGGCATATCGTTGTCGGCCGCGGGCGCATCGTTCTGATAGGCTGCGGCGGAAGCCTGCTGCTCATAGGCATAGTCGTCGTAGCGCGCCTCGGGGGCGTAGCCGGCCTCCTGGTCGAGGTCGCGCGGCTGCTCGGCCTGGGGCGCCGGCTGGCGGGCATAGGCTTCGGCGACGAGATTGTCGAAATCGGGCATGGGCTGCGCAGCCGGAGCGGCGGGCTCCACCGGCAATGGAACGGGAACTGCGGCAGGCGCGGCGCGCGCCGGCTCGCTGCGGCGCAGCAGCGCCTCGAATTCGTCGAGGGCGCCGCGCAGTTCGGCAGGCGGCGCGCTCTGGGCTTGCGGCGCGCTCTGGGGCTGCGGCTCGACGGCGGCGAAGCTCGGCTCCTGCCTTACGGGAGCGGGACCACGGCCGCGCTGGGCGAACAGATCCTTCAGCGGATCGTCCTGCCCGACGATGCGGGTCAGTTCGACCAGCGGATCGACCGCATTGGCCGGGCGCTGCGGCTGCGCTGCGCCGCGAAGCTGGCGCTCGAGATCTTCGAGATCGAGGGCGAAACGGTTTCTAGCTGGCTCACTCATGGCATGATCCATTCCAGCACAGGGCCGACGCCACAATGGAACGCCGAACGCATTGCGCGGTCAAATTTTTGACCTCGTGCGCGCCGGCGGAAAGCTCTCCGTCAGCGCATCTCTTCCGGCGCCGCGACGCCCGCGACAGCCAGACCGGAGGCGAGCACGCTGCGCACGCAATGCACGAACGCCAATCTCGCCAGGGTCAAGTTTCGATCAGTTTGATTAACGAACCGTAATTGCGGCGAGTCTTTGCCCTTGTTCCACAGCGAATGGAAATCGCTCGCCAGATCGTGGACGAAGAAGGCGATGCGATGCGGTTCGCAGGCCGCCGCCGCCGCCTCGATCATCCTCGGCCAGGCTGCGATCATCTTGACGATGCCGATCTCGGCTTCGTCGTCGAGGCGCTCGAGCTCCGCCTGCGCCAGGCTCTCAGGGCCCAGATCGAGATCGGGGAAGGCCTCCCTCGCCTGCCGGAAGATCGAGGCGCAGCGCGCATGGGCGTACTGGACATAGAAGACCGGATTGTCCTTCGACTGCTCGACCACCTTGACGAGATCGAAATCCAGCGTCGCATCGTTCTTGCGGAAGATCATCATGAAGCGCACCGCATCGCGGCCGACCTCGTCGATAACCTCGCGCAGCGTGACGAAATCGCCCGAGCGCTTCGACATCTTCACCGGCTCGCCGTTGCGCAGCAGCTTGACGAGCTGGCACAGCCTGACGTCGAGCGAGCCTTCGCCACCCGTCACCGCTTTAACCGCCGCCTGCATACGCTTGACGTAGCCGCCATGGTCGGCGCCCCAGACATCGATCATGACGGGGAAGCCGCGCATGAACTTGGAGCGGTGATAGGCGATGTCGTTGGCGAAATAGGTGTAGCTGCCGTCGGATTTCAGCAGCGGCCGGTCGACATCGTCGCCGAACTGCGTGGCGCGGAACAGCGCCTGCTCGCGGTCCTCCCAGTCCTCGTCCTTCTGGCCCTTGGGCGGCGGCAGGCGGCCCTGGTAGATCAGGTCGCGGGCGCGCAGATCGGCGATGGTCTCCGCCACGACATCGGGCGGCCCCTGCAGCGAGCGCTCCGAGAAGAAGACGTCATGGACGACGCCGAGCGCGGCGAGATCGTCGCGGATCATCGCCATCATGCCGTCGATCGCCGCTGCGCGCACCAGCGGCAGCCATTCGGCTTCCGGCATGGCCAGCAGACCCTTGCCATGCGCCTTCGCGAGCTTCTGCCCGACCGAGACGAGATAGTCGCCCGGATACAGCCCCTCCGGAATCGCGATCGTCTCGCCCAGCGCCTCGCGATAGCGCAGATGGGCCGAGCGGGCGAGCACGTCGACCTGCGCGCCGGCGTCGTTGATGTAATATTCGCGCGTCACGGCATGGCCGGCGAAGGCGAGCAGATTGGCCAGCGCATCGCCGAACACCGCGCCCCGGCCATGGCCGACATGCATCGGTCCGGTCGGATTGGCCGAGACATATTCGACATTGACCGCCGGCTGCGGTTTTGGCGCGCCACGGCCGAAATCCGGACCCTGCCCGACCGCATCCTTGAGAATCGCCGTGAATACAGACGGTTGCAGCGTCAGGTTGATGAAGCCCGGCCCGGCAATCTCGACCTTGACGATGTCCTCGTCCTTCGCCAGTTCGACGCGCAGCAGTTCGGCCAGCGCGCGCGGGTTGGTGCCGGCCTCCCTGGCCAGCACCATGGCGGCGTTGCAGGCGAGATCGCCATGGGCGGGATCGCGCGTCGGCTCGACCACGACGCGGGAGAGGTTGAGACCCGCCGGCAGCGCGCCACGCTCGGCCAGCCCCGCCAGAATGGCGGCGACGCGGGCGGAAAAGCTCTCGAACAGGTTCATTGCAGCCTGACTTGCCTGATAATCGTGGCGAAGTGCGGCCCCTATCGCAGCGAGGGGGTGGCGTCAAACAGGCGGCGGTGTTCGTCCAGCGCGTACCAGTCGGTCATGCCGGCGATATAGTCGGCGATGCGGCGCGCCCGGCGAGATTCGTCGAGGCTTTCGCAACCGGCAGCCCATTCGCCCGGCATCGCGGACGGATCGGCGCTGAAGCGGGCGAACAGGTCGCGCACGACGCCGGCCGCCCTGGATCTGATCGGGCTGATGCGGGGGTGCCGGTACATGTTGGGATGGAGAAAACCCTTGATCGCGCGGTCGGCCGCCGCGATCGGCTCTGAAAAGGCCACCACCGGCGCGGCGGCATGCCGGATCGCATCCACATCCGCAGGAGCCAGCGCCGCGATGCGGCGTTGCGACTCTGCGATCACGTCCTCGACGAAGCGGGTGATGACCCGCCTGACCAGTTCATTGGTGGCGCGCTGCGGCTCCAACTTCGGATGCAAGGCGTCGATCTCGTCGAGGAGGCCTGCGAGGAAGGGCTGATCGCGCAGATCGTCGAGTGAAAACAGCCCGGCGCGCAGGCCGTCATCGATGTCGTGCGCGTTGTAGGCGATGTCGTCGGCAAGCGCTGCGGCCTGCGCTTCCGCCGAGGCATACGTGCCGAGCCAGAGATCCTGCCGCGCCTGATACTCGACGATCGCCGCCGGGATGCCGGCTTGCGCGTAACGCTCGGTCGGTTTGCCCTGCGCATCGAGCAGCGGCCCGTTGTGCTTGACCAGCCCCTCCAGCGTCTCCCAGCTCAGATTGAGCCCGTCGAAGCCGGCATAGCGCCGCTCCAGCCGCGTCACGATCCGCAGCGTCTGGGCGTTGTGGTCGAAACCCCCGAAATCCGCCATGCACTCAGCCAGCGCATCCTCGCCGGTATGGCCGAAGGGCGTGTGGCCGAGGTCGTGCGCCAGCGCCAGCGCCTCGGCCAGATCCTCGTCGAGACCCAGCGCACGCGCCAGCGCGCGGGCGATCTGCGCCACCTCGATCGTATGCGTCAGCCTTGTGCGGAAATGGTCGCCCTCATGCGAGACGAAGACCTGGGTCTTGTGCTTCAGCCGGCGAAACGCGGTCGAGTGGATGATGCGGTCGCGGTCGCGCTGGAACTGGTTGCGCGTCGCCGAGCCTGGCTCGGCGACGAGCCGCCCACGACTGAGGCTGGAGCGGCACGCATAGACGGCGCGCCAGCGCTCGCCGGGCTCGCGATCCTGCAATGTCTCGAAGCTGTCTCGAAAAGGCATGGCCGACCTGTGCTGGCGCGCGTCTTGCCGCAGGCCTGCGGCGCAATTACCTTCGCTTCTAACCGGGGCGCAAGCCGCACCTGCCAAGGAGCGCACCATGTCGACCGATATTCTCAGTCCTCCGCGCGGCATTTCCGTGACGGACAAGGCCGCGACCCGCATCGTCAGCGTGATGGCGCATGAGCCGCCGGGCTCGATGCTTCGCGTCAGCGTCTCGGGCGGCGGCTGCTCGGGCTTTCAGTACATATTCGACGTCGATCGCGAGACCGCGCCTGGCGATCTCGTGATCGAGCGCGGCGGCGCGACCGTGCTGATCGACGAGACCTCGCTCGACCTGTTGGAGGGCTGCACGATCGACTTCGTCGACGATCTCGTCGGCCAGTCCTTCAAGATCACCAACCCGAACGCCACGGCCTCCTGCGGCTGCGGAACGTCCTTCGCGATCTGACAGGGCAGCCGGGAGGCTGGCGTCCTACTCGCCCAGCACCACGACCTTCGCGCCCTCGGCGACCTGCCCGCCCGGCTCGCCGGCGACCTCGGTGACGGTGCCGTCGCGCGGCGCGGTCAGCACATGCTCCATCTTCATCGCCTCGACGATGGCGAGCCGCTGGCCCTTCACCACCGCCTCGCCTGCGGTGACGAACAGCGCGATCAGCTTGCCGTGCATCGGCGCCTTCACGACGCCGCCCGAGCCCGCAGCCGCGTCGAGATCGACGCTGAAGGGGTCGAACAGGGAGACGGCCGTCTGCCGGCCGCGATGGAGCGCGAGATAGGTGCCGCGCTCCCCCTGGGCCAGCGTGATCTCGTGCTCGCCCTCGCCGATCGCGTGGCCGGGCAGGCTGACGCGGGCGCTGTCCTCGTCCCATTCGATCCGCGCCTCGACGCGCTCGCCATCGACCAGCAGCGGCAGGCCGAGCGGCGGCTGCGGCATCAGCGCGAAATTATCCGCGACGAGCCAGGGCGAACGGTGCTCGCCATCGACCCGCTCTGCCGCCTGCATCAGGCCCGCAAACTGCCGTTCTTCCTCCAACTGGAGGGCTGCCGCCGCCACCGCCGCCGCATCGAGCGGCTGCGGTTCCGCGCCGAGCGCGGAAATGTTGCGCTCGATGAAGCCGGTGTCGAACGGGCCTTGCCGAAAACCTTCCGACTCCGCCAGTTTCTTCAGGAAAGCGAGATTGGTGCGCGGCCCCGCCACCACGGTCTCGCCCAGCGCCTTGGCCAGCCGGTCCAGCGCCTCAAGGCGCGTCGGCGCGTGCGCGATCACTTTTGCGATCATCGGATCGTAGAACGGCGTCACCGTGTCGCCGGCCTCGACGCCCGTGTCGATGCGGATGCCCTCGCCTTCGGGAAACTGCAGCGCCCAGAGCTTGCCGGTCGAGGGCAGAAAACCCTTTTCGGGGTCCTCGGCATAAAGCCGCGCCTCGACGGCGTGGCCGGTCGCGGTGACGGCGGCTTGCGAAAAACCCAGCGGCTCGCCGGCCGCCACGCGAAGCTGGAGCTCGACCAAGTCCAGCCCGGTGATCGCCTCGGTCACCGGATGCTCGACCTGAAGCCGCGTGTTCATCTCCATGAACCAGAAGCCGTCCGGTTTCAGCCCATCGCGCCCATCGGCGATGAACTCGACCGTGCCGGCCCCGACATAGCCGACCGCCTTGGCGGCCTCGGTCGCGGCCTTGCCCATGGCGGCGCGGACCTCGTCGCTCATGCCGGGCGCGGGCGCCTCCTCGATCACCTTCTGGTGGCGGCGCTGGAGCGAACAGTCGCGTTCGTAGAGATGGACGACATTGCCATGGCTGTCGCCAAAAACCTGGATTTCGACATGGCGCGGCGAGAGTATGTATTTCTCGACCAGCACGCGCGCGTCGCCAAAGGCGTTCTGGCCCTCGCGCTGGGCGCTGGCCAGCGCATCGTCGAACTCCTCCGGCCGGTCGACCTTCTTCATGCCCTTGCCGCCGCCGCCCGCGACCGCCTTGATCAGCACCGGATAGCCGATGCGCCGCGCCTCGGCGCGCAGGAAGTCGGCCCCCTGCTCGGCCCCGTGATAGCCCGGCACCACCGGCACCGAGGCCTTCTCGACCAGCGCCTTGGCGGCGTCCTTCAGCCCCATCGCCCGGATGGCGGAAGCCGGCGGCCCGACGAAGACGATGCCGGCCTGCGCGCAGGCGTCGGCGAAATCGGCGTTCTCGGAGAGGAAGCCGTAGCCCGGATGGATGCAGGCCGCGCTGGACTGTCGCGCGACATCGAGAATCTTTGCCGCGTCGAGATAGCTCTCGCGGGCCGGCGCGGGGCCGATGCGATAGGCCTCGTCGGCCATCTGCACGAACAGCGCCTCGGCGTCGGCGTCGGAGTAAACCGCGATCGTGCGCAGGCCAAGCCGCTTCGCCGTGCGGATGACGCGGCAGGCGATCTCGCCGCGATTGGCGATCAGGATGGAGGGCAGCTTGGCGGCGATCGACATGAGGCGGACATCCCGGAAGGTGTTGCCGCCTTTATAGCCGCCCGGTTGCGTCTGTCGCGGCCTTGTTGCGCACAGCCGGTTTCGCGCGCGCATCCTCGCGCACATTGCGCCAGATCGCCCAGCTCGCCTGGAAGCAGATACAGGCGACAGCTAAGTCGAACAGATATTCCGGCCAGCGCACAGGGCTCAGCCGCGCGAACAGGCCGAGCAGCGCGAAACCGGTGGTCGAGATCGTATCGTTGCGCGAGGACAGCCAGGTCGCCTTGATCACCGGGTTGGCCTCGCCCCGGAAGCGCCAGAGCAGCGCGACGACGATCAGCGCCACCGCGATCGCGCTGCCGGCCGAAAAGCCGAGCGTCCAGACCTCGATCGGCCGCGGCCGCACGATCTTGTCCCAGAGATCGTAGAGCGTGTGCAGGCCCGCCACCGCCATGACGCCGCCGATGGCGAGAGCAGCCAGCCGCTCGGCCCGCGCATCGCGGCCGAAGACCAGCGCCGCGATGCCGTAGAGCGCAACGTCATAGACCCAGTCGACGCCGTCCTTGAAGAGCTGGGCGTTGCCGATGGCCAGCGCCCAGAGGACGACGCCTGTGGCGAAGATGAGGATGCCGAGCGCGATGCCCCAGATGGTGAGGGTGTAGGCGCGGGCGACGACGGCGCTGGACATGCGGCCACCACCCTCTCCGTCATGATCGGGCTTGTCCCGATCCAACGGACTGTCAGCAATCTCGGTCATCGCTCATATCCACGCCGTCATCCCGGACAAGCCGCGTAGCGGCGCAGCCCCGGGATCCATCATAGAGCACGGCGGCACTTTACGATGGATCCCGGAGCTCCGCTTCGCTGCGTCCGGGATGACGGCGGAGGTTTACGAATGGGGGATTAACCTCACCCGCGCCCGACGAACGGCATCTTGCTGGCCATCACCGTCAGGAACAGCACATTGGCCTCGATCGGCAGGCTCGCCATGTGCAGCACCGAGGTCGCGACATGGTCGACATCCATCACCTGCTCGATCGCGATCGAGCCGTCGGCCTGCGGCACGCCTTGGGTCATCCGGCGGGCCATCTCGGTCAGCGCGTTGCCGATATCGACCTGGCCGACCGCGATGTCGTATTTGCGGCCGTCGAGCGAGGCCGTCTTGGTCAGGCCCGAGATCGCGTGCTTGGTGGCGGTATAGGCGACCGAGTTCGGGCGCGGCGCATAGGCCGAGATCGAGCCGTTGTTGATGATGCGGCCGCCCATCGGGGTCTGGTCCTTCATCAGCCTGAAGGCCTCCTGCGTGCAGAGGAACGGGCCGGTCAGGTTGGTGTCGACCACCGCCTGCCACTGCGCCAGCGTCAGGTCTTCCAGCATGATGCCGCCGGGCGCATTGACGCCGGCATTGTTGAACAGCACGTCGAGGCGGCCGAACGTTTCCTTGGTCTTCGCGAACAGGTTCTGCACCGAGGCCTGATCCGTCACGTCGGTCGATACCGCCAGCGCCTGACTGGCCGGCGCGCCCGAAAGCTGGATCGTCTCGGCCAGCGCGTCCTCGCGGCGTCCGGCCAGCACGGTGCGATAGCCGTCCTTCAGGAAGGCGAGCGCGACCGCCCGCCCGACGCCAGACCCCGCCCCGGTGATGATGGCGACCTTGTTGTGCCCAGACATGCGTATCCTCGTCGTTTCTGCGGTTAAACCGTTTCAGATGGCGGGCCGACCATAGCAGCGTATGCAGCATGCGGAACAGCCGCCGGCGCAATGCCGACCGCCGCTTGCCAGCGGAGCCGGCAGCCATGGAGTTGTAGGCAGGGAAGATACGCCATGGCCAGCCTGAAACGCTGACCGCACGCTCTGGCCATGGCGCGGTGCATCATCGCGGCAAGGTCTTCGTGATGGGCGGCGAAAGCGCCAACCGCGTCTTCGGCCAGATGGAGGCCTATGATCCGGATGGCGATTCCTGGGAGCAATACGCCCCGATGCCGACGCCGCGCCACGGCCTCGGCGCGGCACTGGTGGGCGATGCGATCTTCGTCGCCGGCGGCGGCCCGGTGATGGGCGGCGGCGTCCAGAGCGCCGTGCACGAGGCGTTCACTCTGGGATAAGTTGAATCGCATAACGTTATGCGTTATGGAACAACATGATCGTCAGCTTTCGTGGCAACGAGACCGCCCGAATATGGGAAGGCCGGCGATCACGCCGCCTGCCGGCCGATATCCAGATGCCGGCGCTGATGAAACTGCGTCTCTTGAACCGCGCCGGACGATTGGACGATCTGCGGATACCGCCCGGCAACAGGCTCGAAGCCTTGCACGGCAACCGGGCCGGCCAGCATTCGATCCGGATCAACCAGCAATGGCGAATCTGTTTCCGCTGGACAGAAGGAGGACCGGCCGATGTCGAAATCATCGACTATCACTGACGACCTGCTGCCCAACCCTCATGCGGGCGACATCCTGATGGCGGAATTCCTCGAGCCGATGGGCCTTAGCCAGAGCGCGCTCGCCCGAGCGATCGGCGTATCGCCGCGACGGATCAACGAAATCGTGCTCGGCAAACGCTCCGTGACCGCCGATACCGATCTTCGACTCGCCCGATATTTTGGAATGTCTGACGGCTTTTTCCTGGGCTTGCAGGCCGATCACGACATCATGGAAGCCAAGCGGGCACTTGGCGAGACATTGATTTCCATACAGCCTCGGGCGGCGTAACGACGCGACGCAACAGATGACGAGCCCGACGCCGTTCTGCGCCGGGCTCGAAGACGTCAGCCGGACTTCTTCGTCACCAGCGTAAGCGTGCCGGTCTGGCTGACCTGGGCGACGATCACGTCGCGCGAGGACAGGCCCTTGGCTTCCAGCGCCGACCTGATCTCCGGCGCGGCTTCGACGGCGTTGCGCAGTTTCTGCAGATCGTCGGCCGTGCGCGAGGCGAGCGCCTGGTTGACCTGAGTCTTCGTCGCCTCGGGCAACTCGTCGAGATCGACGACGTTCACCGAGGTGATCGCGGGCGGGGTCGCCGGGCGCGGCGCTTCGCTCGGCGCGGGGGCAGGCGTCTGGGCAAGGGCCGGAGCCTGCGGGCCGACGGCGCCGAGCGCCGCGAAGGCGGCGCCGATCGTGAGAATGGAAATCCTGCGCATGAACATCTCCTGTCATGGGTGATGGACGAGTGCCGCAGTTCACAGGTTCAATGGGGTCGCAAGCCGGACATCGCATGGTCATTCCGTGATGATGTCGCGGCGATAATGCGGGTCATCGACTGCAAACACAGCAAATGACGGGGCTGCCCGGAGCCGAATCGGCCATCCGGGAGGCGGAGACTCCTGGATTCGGTCGAAATCGAGACGGACGCTTGCGAATGATGCGCAATCCCTTCAAACGAACATCCTGCGTTTCGCTTTCCCAATTCGCTCTCCCGTGACGGCCCTGGACGTGACCGACATCGACACCCTCCTCCCCCATGGCGGCGAGACAGGCGCGCTGATCCGCCGCTTCGACTGGTCGAAGACCGCGCTGGGGCCGATCCAGACCTGGCCGCAGAGCCTGCGCAGCACGGTCGCGCTGGCTCTCAGCACGCCCTATCCGGTGGTCATGCTCTGGGGGCCCGACGGCATCCTGATCTACAACGACGCCTATGCCGGGTTCGCCGGCAGCCGCCATCCCGGCCTGCTCGGCGCAAAAGTTCTCGAAGGCTGGCCCGAGGCCGCCGATCTGAACCGCCGCGTGCTCGACACCTGCCTTGCCGGCGGCACGCTCTCGCTGCGCGAACAGCGCCTGACGCTGAACCGCCACGGCGCCATGGAGGATTGCTGGCTCGATCTCGACTACATGCCGATCCGCGACGAAAGCGGAAAGCCGGCCGGAGTCTTCGCCATCGTCATCGAGATCACCGAGCGCCTGCGCGCCGAGCAGCGGCTCAAGATCGCGCAGGAGGCCGGCAGCGTCGGCGTCTTCGAATGGTATCCCGAAAGCGGCAAGCTCGACGTGTCGGAGACCTATCGCCGGATCTGGGGGCTGCCGCCGGAGGTCGCGGTCACCGATGCGCTGCTGATCTCGATGCTCCACCCCGATGACCGGGCGCTCTCGGGCTCGAACCGTCTGGGCGAGGCCAACCCGCTGGCCTACACCGAGTATCGTCGGCAGGATCCGCAAACCGGCGAGATCCGCTGGATCGCCCGCCAGGGCGAGGCGGTCTCGACGCCCGATGGCGGCCGGCGACGTTTTGTGGGCGTCTGCTTCGACATCACGGCGCGCAAACTCGCCGAGGAGGCCCTGCGCGCCAGCGAGGCGCGCTGGCGCAACCTGTTCGAGCAAATGCAGGAGGGCTTTTTCATCGGCGAGGCGGTGCGCGACGCGTCCGGCGTCATGGTCGATTTCCGCTTCGTCGAGATGAACCCCGCCTTCGAGGCGCGCACCGACGTGAAAATGGAGGACGCGCTCGGCCGGCGCGTCAGCGAGGTGATCCCGAACCTGCCGCCTGAGCTGATCGCGACCTATGCCCGCGTGATCGCAACCGGCGAGCCGGCCCGCTACGAGATCAACGTGCCCTCGCTGCGCGACAAATGGTTCGAGGCGCGCGCGCGCCGGCTCGGGCCGGAGCGCTTCTCGGTGCTGTTTCTCGACATCACCGGCCGCAAGAAGGCCGAAGCCGCGCTGCGCGAGAGCGAGGCGCGCTTTCGCAGCCTGTCGCAATCCATGCCCAACCACGCCTGGACGGCCCGTCCCGACGGGCTGCTCGACTGGTTCAACGAGCAGGTCTACGCCTATAGCGGCATGGGTGCCGGCGCGCTCGACGGCGAAGGCTGGGCCACGATGGTGCATCCCGAGGATGTGGCCGGCGCCGCGGCGGCGTGGGAGAACGCGCGGCGCGACGAGGCGCCCTACCAGACCGAGTTCAGGCTGCGCCGCCATGACGGCGTCTTCCGCTGGCACATCGCGCGGGCCGTCCCCGTTCGCGACGAGAAGGACGCCGTCACCCGCTGGATCGGCACCAACACCGATATCGACGACCAGAAGACGGCAGAGGCCGCGCTGGCCGACCTCGCGGCGACCCTGGAGGAGCGTGTCGAACAGCGCACCGCCGAACTCGCCAAGGCGCAGGATGCGCTGCGCCACAGCCAGAAGATGGAGGCGATCGGCAACCTCACCGGCGGCGTCGCGCACGATTTCAACAATTTGCTGCAGGTCATCAGCGGAAACCTGCAATTGCTGATGCGCGAGATCACCGGCAACGACAAGGCCGAGAAGCGAGTCGCCAACGCCATGGCCGGCGTCGGGCGCGGCTCCAAGCTCGCCTCGCAACTGCTCGCCTTCGGCCGGCGTCAGCCGCTGGAGCCCAAGGTCGTCAACATCGCCCGGCTGATCCGGGGCATGGACGATCTGCTGCGGCGCACGCTCGGCGAGGCCGTCGAGATCGAGACCATGATCGCGGGCGGGCTCTGGAACACGCTGGCCGATCCGACCAATCTCGAAAACGCGCTGCTCAACCTCGCGATCAATGCCCGCGACGCCATGGAGCAGCAAGGCCGCCTCACCATCGAGGCCGGCAACGCCTTCCTCGACGACGCCTATGTCCGTTCGCATGCCGATGTCGAGGCCGGGCAGTATGTCATGGTCGCCGTCACCGACACCGGCTCCGGCATGAGCGCCGACGTGCTGGAACAGGTCTTCGAGCCGTTCTTCTCGACAAAGCCCGAGGGCAAGGGCACAGGGCTTGGCCTCTCCATGGTCTACGGCTTCGTCAAGCAGTCCGGCGGCCATGTGAAGATCTACAGCGAGCCCGGCCAGGGCACGACGGTGAAACTCTATCTGCCGCGCTCGACCCAGGCCGAGGACATGCTGGTCGAGAGCGAGTCAGGCCCGGTCAGCGGCGGCAGCGAGACCATCCTCGTGGTCGAGGATGACGAGGGCGTGCGCGAGACCGTGATCGCACTGCTCGGCGAACTCGGCTACCGCGTGCTGAAGGCGCCCGATGCGCAGAGCGCGCTCGCCGTCATCGAGAGCGGCGTCGCCATCGACCTGCTCTTCACCGATGTGGTGATGCCGGGCACGCTGAAAAGCCCGGAGCTGGCCCGCAAGGCCAAGGAGCGCTTGCCCGATCTCGCCGTGCTCTTCACCTCCGGCTACACCGAAAACTCGATCGTCCATGGCGGAAGGCTCGACGAGGGCGTCAACCTGATCTCGAAGCCCTACAGCCACGAGGCGCTGGCGCGGAAGGTCAGGCAGGTGCTCGCACAGACCGGCAGGCGCGCAGCAGCCGAACCGGCGCAGCCGACGCAGAGCCAGCCCCCTGAGCCAGCGCCCAAGCCGGAGCGCCGCCTCACCGTGCTGGTCTGCGAGGACGAGGCCATCATCCGCATGGACACGGTCGATCTGGTCGAGGAGCTCGGCTACGCCGTGGTCGAGGCCGATAGCGGCAGGCAGGCGCTGGAGATCGCCTCACGGCAGGAGATCGACATCCTGCTGACCGATATCGGGCTGCCCGACATTTCGGGCCTCGATCTCGCCCGCCGCCTGCGCGACCTCAAGCCCGGCATCGGCGTCGTCTTCGCCACCGGCCGCGACCGGATCGAGGGCTTCGCCTCGGAACCGCGCACCGAACTGCTCAAGAAGCCCTATCGGCTCGATTTGCTGGAAAAGGTGCTGGCGCGAATTCTGGATTGAGGGCGCGAGCGCGTGCCACCAGCGGCGTTGAACTCGAACCGCCCACCGTCTTTGCGAGCGTAGCGAAGCAATCCAGCGTCTCGCGCAAACCTCTGGGTTGCTTCGCTACGCTCGCAAAGACGGCAAGGTGCGATCAAAGGCAAGCGTTCAGAGGCTCGCCACCACCACCAGCCGCTTGATCTCGCCCCGCAGATAGGCCTGCAGGAAGCGGTCATAGTCCTTGATCGAGACGCAGCCATTGGACTGGCCGCTGGGGCCGAGCAGATAGCTGTGCGCCAGCAGCCCGGCGCGGCCGAAGATCGCGCCGCTGCCGCCGACGGGGTGCAGCCGGATCGCCCGGACGCCATGGAACAGCGCCTCGCGCTCGACGAGGTTGTAGGTGTGGGGCGGCGTCACCCCGTTCATCCGGACATGCGCGTAGCGGATGTCGTCCATCTTCTCGCCGAAGCCGGAATGCGCTTCCAGCCGCTCGCCATTGGGCAGATAGACCTTCTGCGCCTTGATGTCGTAGATCGCCGTCCCGGCGCTGAGGCTGGAGGGCGGCGGACTCGCCGGCCGGGGCGTCAGGCGCAGACCGAGCCCCGGGCCGAGCGCAGCGCCGCGGTCGAGTTCCCCGTCCTGCGGCGCGGCATAGGCGAGCTGCGTGCCGGCCTCGCGCGGCGATACGCCAAACAGCTTCTGGATGAAGTTGCGGTTGTCCTCGGGTGCTGCGGCGGCGACGGGGGCCGTCTTGCCGCGACGGCTCGCTGGCGAGGATGCAACTCGCGCTCTCTCGGCGGCGGCGGCTTTCGGCTCGGTTGCAGCGGGAATCTTCAGATCGGCGGGGCGCGGCGCCGGCAGCGGCGCATCGATCAGGCGCGAGGTGATCAGCGGCGGAAGGGCGGGCTGCGCGGATGCAGCGGGTTCGCCAGCGGGCGCATGGCGGGAAACGGATATCGGGGACGGCAGGCTCGCGGTCTGCATCGGATCGGCGATTGCGGGCCTGAGAGCCGCGCTCAGGGGGGCCTGCTCCGCGAAGGTCAGCGGCGTCGCGCCTATCGTGACGCGGGCGTCCAGCAGGGCGCTGTAGCGAGCCGGGGGCGGGTTTACGCTCGCCCGCTGCGCGACCGCCGGCTCTGTCCGGGCGGCGACGGCGACGGGCTGCGCCGCCTGCTCCGGCCAGCCCGCCAGCGCGAACAGCCCAAGCGCGACGGAGGTGAGCAGCAACCTCGCGCTGAGCGCGCGCCGCCTTTGAGCGTGCGAGCCAGCGCGAATGCGCCCGGCCCGACCTATCGAGAAACCCATGCGACGCCACTCACGCAACCACCGGGATCGCCGCAGACTCGGCGGCGGAAGGCCCGAAACTCAGATGCATCGATCAGACGCGATCTTGGTTAAGCGCGGGTGAATGGAATGGTAGGAAATGACGGCGTTTCCGCGCCCTCACATCCGGAAGACCCCGAACTTCGTCTCAGGCACCTGCGCGTTCAGGCAAGCCGAAAACGCCAGCGCCAGCACGCGCCGCGTCTCCGAGGGCAGGATGATGCCATCATCCCAGAGCCGCGCTGTGGCGTGGTAGGGCGAGCCCTCCTCCTCGTATTTCGAGCGGATCGGGGCCTTGAATGCTTCTTCCTCCTGCGCAGACCAGTTCTTGCCCTCGGCCTCGATATTGTCGCGGCGGACGGTGGCAAGCACGCTGGCGGCCTGTTCGCCGCCCATCACCGAGATGCGCGAGTTGGGCCATGTGAACAGGAAGCGCGGCGAATAGGCCCGGCCGCACATGCCGTAATTGCCTGCGCCGAACGAGCCGCCGACCAGAACGGTGATCTTGGGCACGCGCGCCGATGCCACCGCCGTCACGAGCTTGGCCCCGTCCTTGGCGATGCCGCGCGTCTCGAAATCGCGCCCGACCATGAAGCCGGTGATGTTCTGCAGGAAAAGCAACGGAATCCGGCGCTGGCAGCACAGCTCGATGAAATGCGCGCCCTTGAGCGCGCTCTCGGAGAAGAGAATGCCGTTATTGGCGATGATGCCTACGGGCAAGCCGTGGATGCGGGCGAACCCCGTTATCAGCGTCTGGCCGTAGAGCCGCTTGAACTCGTCGAACTCCGAACCGTCGACAAGCCGGGCGATGACCTCGCGGATGTCGTATTGCTTCTTCAGGTCGGTCGGCACGACCGCCTCCAACTCCTCGACCGGGTAGAGCGGCTCGACCGATTCCGCGATGTCGATATCAGGGCGCTTGATGCTGTTGAGGTTGCCGGCGATCCGCCGCGCGATCGCCAGCGCATGCGCATCGTCGCCGGCATAGTGGTCGGCGACGCCCGACAGCCTTGCATGCACGTCAGCCCCGCCAAGATCCTCCGCCGTCACGACCTCGCCGGTCGCGGCCTTCACCAAAGGCGGGCCGCCCAGAAAAATCGTGCCCTGATTCTTCACGATCACGGTCTCGTCCGACATCGCCGGCACATAGGCCCCGCCAGCCGTGCAGGAGCCCATCACCACCGCGACCTGCGGGATGCCGGCGGCCGAGAGATTGGCCTGATTGTAGAAGATGCGGCCGAAATGCTCGCGGTCGGGAAAGACCTCGGTCTGGTGCGGCAGGTTCGCGCCGCCCGAATCGACGAGGTAGATGCAGGGCAACCGGTTCTCGGCGGCGATCTCCTGCGCCCTCAGATGCTTCTTCACCGTCATCGGGTAGTAGGTGCCGCCCTTGATGGTGGCGTCGTTGCAGACGACCATGCATTCTCTGCCGGCGACGCGGCCAATGCCGGCGATGAGCCCTGCGCCGTGGACGTCGCCCTCATACATGCCGAAGGCGGCGAGCGATCCGATCTCGAGGAAGGCCGAGCCCGGATCGAGCAGGCGCAGCACCCGCTCCCTCGGCAGCAGTTTTCCGCGTGACGTGTGGCGCTCGCGTGACTTCGCATTGCCGCCGAGCGCGGCGGTGGCGCGGCGCGCCTCCAGCTCAGCGCGAAGCTGGCCCCAGGCCTGCGCATTGGCTTTCGTCTGCGCCGAATTCAGATCGACCTTGCTCTCGATGACCGGCACGTCGGGCTCCTTGGGGCAGTCTCGTCTTCTGCCCTGCTTATGGACGGCCATGCCGCCCGTGCCAACACTGGTCACGCCAACATGGTAGGCCCAAAGATGCGCTCAAACTCCGCCCGCAAAACCGAATCGACCTCCGCCATCGTCACCGGCAGCCCCAGATCGACCAGCGAGGTCACGCCCTGATCGCTGACGCCGCAGGGCACGATGCCGTCGAAATGCGAGAGATCGGGCTCGACATTGAGCGATATGCCGTGAAACGAGACCCAGCGCCGCACGCGGATGCCGATGGCGGCGATCTTGTCCTCCGCGCCAGGGGCTTTGTCGGGCCGCCGGACCCAGATGCCGACGCGGTGCTCGCGCCGCTCGCCCCGAACGTTCATCGCGTCGAGCGTGCCGATCAGCCAGGCCTCCAGCGACGCGACGAACCGGCGCAAATCTGGCTCGCGGCGCTTCAGGTCGAGCATGACATAGGCCACGCGCTGGCCGGGGCCGTGATAGGTGTACTGCCCGCCCCTGCCCGCCTGATGCACCGGAAACCGGCCCGGCGCGACGAGATCGGCATCCCTCGCCGAGGTGCCGGCCGTGTAGAGCGGCGGATGCTCGACCAGCCAGACGCGCTCGGCCGCCTGCCCGTCAGCGATGAGGGCGGCGCGCGCCTCCATTTCGGCGACGGCCTCGCCGTAGCCGGTCAGCCCCTCGGCCACGGCCCATTCGACCGGGCCCGAACCCGGCTCGGGCGAAAACAAAACCGACAACTCGGCGCGGCTCTTCACTTGCGCTTAACCATGTTCGGTCGATGCTCTTTTCACCCGATGCGGCGCGGTTCTCATGCGCCCAAATCCGGTCGGCAGACAAGTTTCGTTGGTCGAATTGAAAAGTTAAGGTGCCGGAGGCAGGACTTGAAGGCCGATCTCGATCTCGTTCCTGTCGAACTGACCGTGGTTCTGGGCCAGACCCGGATGCCGATCTACAAGCTGCTGCGCATGGGCCGCGGCGCCATCATCGAGCTCAACGCCACCGAGAGCGACGAGGTCGAAATCCTCGCCAACAACCACCCTTTCGCCAAGGGAAACGTCGTCGTCAGCGGGGCCAGGATCTCGGTCGAGATCACCCAGATGCTGATGCGGCCGACGGTCTACTCGCTTCAGACCGTCGCCGAAGCGGCCTGAACCCATACTTTGTCGGCGAACGCTCTTGTGGCGGCGGATTCGATTTGCTAGACCCGCGCCGCTCAGGGACACGCCGCTTCAGCGCGGCCCCGACGAGCCGCTGCGGTCATGGCGGAATTGGTAGACGCACTACCTTGAGGTGGTAGCGGGGAGACCCGTGGAGGTTCGAGTCCTCTTGACCGCACCAGTTTGGGGCGAAAGCCCGTGAAAACGGCGATCCGAGAGGATCGCCGTTTTCGTTTCCGATCCTGCGCCGTCATGTTGCGTTGCAAGAGGCGCGCGCCGCTGACACAAGGGCGGACACCTTGGCTGGCAAGCCCCTTTCTCGAATCGCGGAGCCGGAACGATGACCGACACCGGGAAGGCTCAGGACGAGGTTCTGGAGCGTCCGATCCGCGACGAGGATGGCGCATTCGACCACGAGCTTGTCGAGAAGGTCTCCCAGGCCCTGCTGCTCTCGGACCTGACGACGCTGCGCGGCGTCGTCGAGGACATGCACGAGGCCGATCTCGGCGCGCTTCTGGAGGCGCTCGACGCAGACGAGCGCCCGCGCCTGATCTCGCTGCTCGGCGCGGATTTCGACTTTACCGCCCTGACCGAGGTCGACGATGCCGTCCGCGAGGAGATTCTCGAGGAGCTTTCGGCGCAGACCGTCGCCGAGGGCGTGCGCGAACTCGACACCGACGACGCCGTCTACATCCTCGAAGACATGGACGAGGCCGACAAGCAGGAGGTGCTGGACAGGCTCACTCCCGCCGAGCGGATCGTGCTGCAGCAGGGCCTCGACTATCCCGAGGGCAGCGCCGGCCGGCGCATGCAGAGTGAAATCCTCGCCGTTCCGGCGTTCTGGACGGTCGGCCAGACCATCGACCATCTGCGCCAGACCGAGAACCTGCCGGAGCGCTTCTTCGAGGTGCTCGTCGCCGATCCGGCGCATCATTTCGTCGGCTCGGTGCCGCTCGACCGGCTGCTGCGGACGCAGCGCCCCGTCGCGATCGCCACGCTGGTCGACGAGGACAGCCGCGCCGTCAAGGCGACAGACGACATCGAGGACGTGGCGCGTCTGTTCCAGCGTTACAACCTGATCGCGACGCCCGTCATCGACGAGGCCGGGCGACTGGTGGGCGTGCTGACGATCGACGACATCGTCGACGTGATCGAGCAGGCCGCCGACGACGACGTCAAGCAGCTCGGCGGCGTCGACGCCGACGAGGAGCTGTCGGATTCGGTGCCGCAGATCGCCAGGAGCCGGTTCCGCTGGCTCTTCGTCAACCTGGTGACGGCCTTCCTCGCTGCTCTGGTGATGAGCCTTTTCGAGGCTCAGCTCACCCAGCTCGTGGCGCTCGCCATCCTCGCCCCGATCGTCGCGAGCCAGGGCGGAAACGCCGCGACGCAGACCATGACGGTCGCGGTCCGCGCGCTCGCGACGCAGGATCTCGGCTCCTGGAACATCCGCCGCTTCTTCACCCGCGAACTGATCGTCGCGCTCATCAACGGCGTCGCTTTCGCGCTGATCACCGGAGTGGTCGCGGCGGTCTGGTTCGGCAATGTCGGACTGGGCCTTGTCATCGCGCTGGCGATGGTGATCACGCTGCTGGCCGGCGCGCTGGCGGGCGTCGCCATTCCCTTCCTGCTCGACCGCGCCAGTATCGACCCGGCGGTCTCGTCGGGAACCTTCGTCACGACCGTGACCGATGTGGTCGGCTTCTTCGCCTTCCTCGGCACTGCGACGATTTTGCTCGGCCTGCGCTAGAAACAGGCGGGCGAAAACGGGTAACGTAAACCGGCCGTCAAGTTTTCTCCTCAATGCTTTGCGAGATGACGACCCACCGCATGACAAATTTCAAGCCCGTCCCGCTCTTTCTCGCCGCCGCCTTCGCGGTCCTTGGCGGTTGCGTGGCGATGGAGAGCCATTACCCCGCCAAGGGCGACAACCGCCCTCACCCGGGCGTGGCCGCCGCGCACAACTATCCGATCCACGGCATCGACATCTCGCGCTGGCAGGGCGAGATCGACTGGACCGCCGTCAGGGGGGCCGGCACGCGCTTCGTCTTCATGAAGGCGACCGAGGGCGGCGACCACATCGACCCGGCCTTCCTGCGCAACTGGGAAGGCGCGCGCCGCGCCGGCATCGCGCGCGGGGCCTACCACTTCGTCTACTGGTGCCGCCCGGCCCATGAACAGGCCGTCTGGTTCAAGCAGCACATCCCCAACGACCCCGATGCGCTGCCGCCTGTGCTCGACGTCGAGTGGAACGGACACTCCAAAACCTGCCCCAGGAAGGTCGATCGCGAGCTGGCGCTGGAGAAGATCCGGCTGATGCTGACCGAGCTCGAGCAACTCACCGGCAAGAAGCCGATCATCTATACCGACATCACCTTCCACAAGGACGTGCTGGAAGGCCAGTTCGACGACTATCCCTACTGGATCCGCTCGACGGCGGCTTTGCCCGAGACGCGCTACGTCAACCGTCCCTGGGAGTTCTGGCAGTTCACCACCACCGGCCGCGTGCCCGGCATCAAGGGCGATGTCGACCGCAACGCCTTCTTCGGCGGCGAGGCGGAGTTCGTCGGCTGGCGCAACGGCGAGTACGATATCGGCACGCGCCGCTGGACGACCCGACGCGGCGTGCCGCCGCAGCCCTCGCCGGGGCCGGAGCGGCCTCCCGCGCAAGCCCCGGTCGCGACCATTCCGGGCGGAATCGCGCCGGTCGCCTCGTCCTTCGAGACGACGGAAGCAGAAGCCGAGTAGCGTCGGCAGCTCAATTTGACGCTCGGTCCCGCTCTCTCAGGATCGGCGCGCGCCACAGGCCAAGCAGCACGAAATAGACGGCGCAGGCCAGCAGCGCCGCCTTCACCGCCCAGCCCGGCTGCATCCCCTGCCAGATCGACACAACAGCCGCGACGCCCCACATGGCGAGCACGCCAAACGTGACGCCGCGCCAGCGCTTTACCCGCACCGGATGCACGAACAGCACCGGCACGAACATCAGCACCGTCGCGACGCCGATCACTGCAAGCGAAAGCCAGACCGGCGGCGCGAAGGCGACGATGTAGAACAGCACGATGTTCCACACCGCCGGAAAGCCGCGAAACCACCAGTCGTCGGTCTTCATGCCGGTGTCGGCGAAGTAGAGCGCGCTGGTCAGCGTCACCACCAGAGCCGCGATCAGCCCCCAGGGCTGGCCCATCACGTCGGCGCGCAGCAGCATCGCGGCGGGCACGAAGACATAGGTGATGAAATCGACCACGAGATCGAGCTGCGCGCCGTCATAGCGCTTCGCCAGCTTCGCCACGTCGAGCCGGCGCGCCAGCGGCCCGTCGAGCGCATCCACCGCCAGCGCGGCGCCCAGCCAGATGAAGGCGAGCGCGAGATCGCCGACGATCACGGCCTGCAGCGCCAGCAGGCCGAGCGCCGCGCCCAGCGCCGTGAAGACATGGACGCTGTAGGCCAGCGCCTTGCGCCAGCCGGCCCTCCGGGTCTCGTTCATGCGCACGCTCCCCGGTTAACCACTGTTGAAACAACCCTGTCGCATTGGAGCGAAGCCTAACCGGCTTTTAACCCTGCCGCCCGCATCTCGAAAGCACAGGGAGGATCGCATGCCGGCGCGACGCACAGCCATCTCAGCCTTCATGCGCGCGGTTGCCGCCACGGGCCTGCTCGCGCTTCTGGCCGAGCCGGCCGTCGCGCTCTACCCGAAGAAGGGCGACAGCGAGCCCCATGCCGGCGTGCGCCATGCGCGGCGCATGACGATCCAGGGCATCGACGTTTCGCGCTGGCAGGCCGAGATCGACTGGAGCAAGGTCAAGGACGCCGGCACGCGCTTCGCCTTCATCAAGGCGACGGAAGGCGGCGACCATCTCGACCCGAATTTCCGCCGCAACTGGGCCGAGGCCAAGAAGGCCGGCGTGCCGCGCGGCGCCTACCATTTCGTCTACTGGTGCCGGCCGGCCAAGGATCAGGTCCGCTGGTTCAGGAAGAACATCCCGCGCGACCCGGACGCGCTGCCGCCGGTGCTCGATGTCGAGTGGAACGGCGAATCGGCCAAATGCGGCAAGAAGATCCCGCGGGACAAGGCGCTCGCCAAGATCCGCGAAATGCTGCGCGGTCTGCAGGAACACACCGGCAAGAAGCCGATCATCTACACCGACATCACCTTTCATGAGGACGTTCTGGAAGGCGAGTTCAACGACCATCCCTACTGGCTGCGCTCGACGGCGGCTCCGCTCAGGCATCGCTACCAGCGCGAGAAGTGGGAGTTCTGGCAGTTCACGACGACGGGCAAGGTGCCCGGCATCACCGGCGACGTCGACCGCAACGCCTTCTACGGCACGGAGGCCGAATTCGCCGCCTGGCGCGAGGGCCGCTTCGACATCGGCGCGCGCAAATGGCGCGGCGGGGAACCGAAGGTCGCCGGCCCCAAACCGCCCGCCACCTCGGCCGGCTCGCGCGCGCCAAAAGCCGCCGGCGGCGCGCCGCTCAGGATGGCCCCACCCGCCAAGGTGCCGCAGCGCACGGTCGCCAATCGCGATGTCGAGACGACGGGATCGATCGCAGACTGAGGAAGTCCCACTCCAGCGGCTTCTGGTCCGCGATCGCCGCCGCCGTCGCCTTGCGGGCGCTGGGCGGCCGGTGCCCCGAGACTTTGTGCCCCGAGACCTCCGCGCCGGCATCGGGCGCGAGCCGCGCCATCCAGACTGCCGACGAGGCCGAGATCAATCCGACCAGCACGAAGGCCGGCCAGAAATCGCCCGCGCCCAGCGCCTTGCCGCCGTTCAACAGGTTGGCGCTTTCCAGCGCGAAGGCCCCGATCGTGACGCCGAGGCTGAGCGACAATTGCTGCGCCACGCTGGAGAGCGAGGTCGCGCCCGACATCTCCCTGTTCGAGACGTCGGCATAGCTTAATGCGTTGATGCCGGTGAACTGGAGCGAGCGGAAGCAGCCGCCGACCAGCAATACGGCGAGCATCAGCCAATGCGGCGTCGTCGGCGTGAACAGGCCCGACGCCGCCAGAAACGCCGCGCCGATCACCGCGTTGAAGGTCAGCACGCGGCGAAAGCCGCCATAGCAGAGGATGCGCTTGGCCAGCGTCTTCATGATCAGCGCGCCGGCCGCCGAGGCAAAGGTGATCAGCCCCGATTGCAGCGCGTCGAGCCCGAAGCCGAGCTGCAGCATCAGCGGCAGCAGGAACGGGATCGCGCCGATGCCGGTGCGGAAGACCGAGCCGCCGATGACGCCGATGCGATAGGTCGGGATGCGCAGCAGCGCGAGATTCAGCACCGGATGGGCGACCCGGCGCGAATGCAGCCAATAGGCGAAAAGCGCCGCGATCCCGGCCGCGACCATGCCATAGGACGCCGCTTCGGGCACGAGATGCCGCCCGCCGGTGGCCAGCCCCAGCATCAGGCTGGCGAAGCCGAAAGCCGAGAGCAGGAAGCCGCGAATGTCGAGCGGAGCGACATCCTCCTCGCGCACATCCTCGAAGAACAGGGTCGCCAGCACGAGGCCGACGATGCCGATCGGGATGTTGATGAAGAAGATCCAGCGCCAGTCGAAATAGGTGGTGATGAAGCCCCCGAGCGGCGGGCCGACCACGGGCCCGACCAGCGCCGGCACGGTGAGATAGGCCAGGGCCGAGACGAGCTGCGATTTCTCGACGCTGCGCAGGATCACGAGCCGGCCGACCGGCACCATCATCGCCCCGCCCATGCCCTGCACGAAGCGCGCGCCGACGAAGGCCCCGAGCGAATTCGACAGCGCGCACAGGATCGAGCCGAACATGAAGACGCAGAGCGCGGCCCGAAAGATCGTGCGCGCGCCATAGCGGTCGGCCATCCAGCCCGAGATCGGAATGAACACCGCCAGACTCACGAGATAGGAGGTCAGCGCCAGCTTCAGCGCGATCGGGTCCTCGCCCAGCGACTGCGCGATCACCGGCAGCGAGGTCGCGATCACGGTCGAGTCGGTGTTCTCCATGAACAGCGCGCAGGCGACGATCAGGGGCAGGAGTTTGGCGCGCTGCAATGGGGAGACCCGAGACGGAGACGGTTGGCGAAACCTCGTCCGGCCCATCGGACAGATGCTGCTGCGGCGAACGCTATCACGCCTTCGCGGAGCGAGACATCGTTGCCCGGCAAGGCCGACACGCGCGGTCCACATGCCAGTCCGGTCCGCGCCTGTTCTTTTTGTTCACTTTATGTTCTATGCTGCGGCTGCCTTTGCTCCTGCCCCGGTCGAGACATCATGCGTAAGCCATCCGGTTTCGAGGCTCTCTATCTCGATTTCGACAGTTTCTTTGCCAGCGCGGAACAGCATCTGCGCCCCGAACTGCGTGGCCGGCCCGTCGGAGTCATCCCGATCCGCTCGCCCGACACCAGCGTCATAGCCGCCAGCCGGCAGGCCAAGGCATTCGGCGTGAGGACGGGGACCCGCCTGCGCGAGGCCCGCGAACTGTGTCCCGATATCGTCGTCGTCGTGGCCAGGCATGACGAATATGTGCGGCTGCACCACCGCATCCTGGAGACGGTCGCGATGGCCGTGCCGGTCGCGGCGGTGCGCTCCATCGACGAGGTCTATTGCCGCCTCCTCGACAACGAGCAGGAGCGCGCGCTCGACATAGCAAAGGAAATCAAGGCGCGGCTCAGGCACGATATCGGCCCGGTCCTGACCTGTTCGATCGGCCTTGCGCCCAATGAGCTCCTCGCCAAGATCGGCGCCGAAATGAACAAGCCCGACGGGCTCGTGACGCTTCATCCCGGCGACCTTCCCGGTCCGCTGCTGAGCCTTGCCCTGACCGATCTTCCCGGCATCGCCGGCGGCAATGCCGAGAGGCTTTCCCGCGCCGGAATCATGACGGTCGCCGATCTCTGGCGGCTCGGCCACAAGCAGGCCCGCGCGCTCTGGGGCAATGTCGAGGGCGAGCGCTTTCTCGCCTCCCTGCACGGCTATGCCGTCGAGCGCCCCGCGACCCGGCGCGCCATGTTCGGCCATAGCCGCATCCTGCCGCGCGACTGGCGCAACCGCGAGCGCGCCCATGGATGCGCCCGCCTGCTGCTGGTCAAGGCGGCAAGGCGGATGCGGCGCGAGCATTACGCCGCCGGCGCGCTGCTCCTGCACCTGCGCGCCGAGACCGGCGAACGCTGGTCAGGCGAGGAGCGGACGCATCGGCCGCTGCGCGACGACCGCGGCGCCTTAAGCCTGCTCGAGGCCCTGTTTGCGCGGCAGCGCCTGCCGGGCCGAATCAAATCCGTGCATGTCTGCCTTCACAGGCTGATTTCGGCACAGGACGCGATGCCCGATCTCTTCGCCGACGAGGCAAGCCGCTTGCGAAACGCGCGTTGGGAACGCCTGTCCGATCTCGGCGACCAGATCAACGGACGCTATGGCCATGCCGCGCTGACATTGGGCTGGCAGCCGCAACCCGACGGCGGCTATGCCGGCGCCAAGATCGCATTCGGGCGCATTCCCGACGCCGGCGATTTCTGAAACCACGACCTGACAATGGCAGGCCGGCCCGGCAGTGCGTTTTAGATTTTCGCCGGCTTCCGATCTGTCATGAACGCAGAGACTAGGCCAAAATTACAGCTCAGACATGCGCTCGATACATGGCAGCAGCGACTCCGGCTTCCTATGTGATGCGGACTGGGGCGATCGCAACCATCGAACCACGGCCGCATAGGGCCGAAAGAGGTATCCCATGCTTCGCATGACAGGAATTCTGGCGGCCTCCGCCGTCGCCGCGACGCTTGCCGCAGCGTCTCCGGCAATCGCTCGGCAAGCGAGCTGGGAAATCGGCTGCGCCATGCGCAACGTCACGCCCGGCCCCGGCGACATCCACCGCACCATGAACTGCGACCGCCAGAAGGGCTGCCAGACCATGGCCAACGCCAAGGGCGGGATGATGATGGAGATGGGCTGCTTCGGCGTCGAGCCGACCGGACGACCCCCGGCGCGCGATGTCGGCCGCCAGCGGCCGTCCCAGCAGCAGTAAACGGTCAGTCCCGCGCCAGCGCCTCAGCCGGCACGGGACTTGCCGCCCGCAGCTTTTTCGCATTGCGCTCTAGCCGCCCCGCCGCACGCATGATAACGGGCCTCGTCAACTCGGCTACGGGCTCCTCCCGCCCAGTCCGATCAAAGCCGGCACAGCGCCGGCGCGGAGTTGACGATGGCGAACCTCACTGACATCCGCGACGGCCTCACCTTCGACGACGTGCTCCTCGAGCCCGGCCCCTCAGAGGTCATGCCCGCCGATGTCGATATCGCGACGAAGCTGACCAAGACCATCACGCTCAACATGCCGATCATCGCCTCGGCGATGGACACGGTGACCGAGGCGCGGATGGCGATCGCGATGGCGCAGGCCGGCGGCCTCGGCGTGATCCACCGCAATCTCGATGCCGACCAGCAGGCGGCGCAGGTCCGGCTCGTCAAGAAGTTCGAATCCGGCATGATCGCGAACCCGATCACGATCTTCCCAGACGAGACGCTGGCCGATGCTCTCGCGATCATGAAGCACAATTCGATCTCCGGCATTCCGGTGGTCGAGCGCGGCCCGCAGGGCCACAAGGGCAAGCTCGTCGGCATACTGACCAATCGCGACGTGCGCTTCGCCGCCAACCCCGACCAGCCGGTCTCCGAGCTGATGACCAAGGACCGGCTCATCACCGTGCGCGAGGGCGTCAGCCAGGACGAGGCGCGCCGCCTGCTGCACCAGTTCCGCATCGAGAAGCTGCTCGTCGTCGACGACCATTACCGCTGCATCGGTCTGATCACCGTCAAGGACATGGAAAAGCAGGTCGCGCACCCGACGGCGGCCAAGGATTCGCATGGCCGGCTGCTGGTCGCGGCCGCCACGACCACCGGCGATCTCGGCTTCGAGCGCTCGGAACTGCTGATCGACGCAGGCGTCGACATCATCGTGGTCGATACCGCCCATGGCCATTCCGCCAAGGTGCTGGAGGCGGTGACGCGGGTGAAGAAGCTCTCCAACGCCGTGCAGGTCATCGCCGGCAACGTCGCCACCGCCGGCGGCGCGCAGGCGCTGATCGACGCGGGCGCCGACGCCATCAAGGTCGGCATCGGCCCGGGCTCGATCTGCACCACCCGCATCGTCGCGGGCGTCGGCGTGCCGCAGCTTACCGCCGTCATGGATGCGGCCTCGGCCGCGCAGCGACATGGCATCCCGGTCATCGCCGACGGCGGAATCAAATACTCAGGCGATCTCGCCAAGGCCTTGGCGGCAGGGGCTTCCTGCGCCATGGTCGGCTCGCTTCTGGCAGGCACCGACGAGACGCCGGGCGAGACGTTCCTCTACCAGGGCCGCTCCTACAAATCCTATCGCGGCATGGGCTCCGTCGGCGCGATGGCGCGCGGCTCGGCCGACCGCTACTTCCAGCAGGACATCAAGGATGCGCTGAAGCTTGTGCCGGAAGGCATCGAGGGCCAGGTCGCCTACAAGGGCCCGGTCTCCAGCGTGCTGCACCAGCTTGCCGGGGGCCTGCGCGCCGCGATGGGCTATGTCGGCGGCAGGGATCTCGCCGATTATCAGGCCAAGGCCCGCTTCATCCGCATCACCAGCGCGGGCCTGCGCGAGAGCCATGTCCACGACGTGACGATCGTGCGCGAAAGCCCGAACTACCCGACCCGGTCCTGAAACAAGACCCCGCAAAGAGGCGCGACAGATGACCATCAAGCTGATCTACCCGGCGCTCGCCCAGATCCTGTGGACCTTCGTGGTGCTGGTCATCATGTTCCTGCGCCGGCGCGAGGCGCTGGTCGGCAAGCAGGTCCGGATGGCCGACGTGGCGGTCTCGACGGAAGCCTATCCGGACCGCGCCAGGCTGGCGGCGGCGAATTTTTCGAACCAGTTCGAGACGCCCGTCCTGTTCTTCGCGCTGATCATGCTGGCGATGGAGGTCGGCGCCGCCGGCTACATCATGACGGCGCTGGCCTGGGCTTTCGTCGCCACCCGCGTCGCCCATACGCTGATCCATACCGGCTCGAACCGGCTGCAGACCCGGGCGCTGGTCTTCGCCGGCGGGCTCGTCTGCCTGTTCCTGATGTGGGTCGGCGTCGTCGCGACTATCATCTAGACTTTCTCGTCAGGCGCGCGTTTCCCCTACGGCACGCCCAAGAGGAAATCTGTCACATCCGCGCGACATCGGCGGGTAAACCGTGTTTTGCGCTTGCGCCGAAAAACACGTCTCGGCATGCTAAATACTTGAGGGTGGACGGTTTGGGGGACGACCGTTCCATCTGGCACAACCAGCCCAGGCTCCTCCTCTGGCGCAAGGCTTCTCGGCATGGCGGTTCTGACGTTCGGGCGTGTTTTCGTCCTGGCAGCGGTCGGCGTCGTCGCCACCGGTGCGGGGCTTCATTATACGGGCCGGCCCGTGCCCGCCCCGCTCGACAAGATTCCCTACGGCAAGGTCATCCCGCCCTATACGGTCGCCGAGGCCAGGCCGGCCACCGGGGCTGGCGGCCCGCGCAACGCCGCCCCGCAGCGTCCGCCAGCCACGATCGTCACAGCCACCGCCGAGCGCCGCCCGATGCCGGTCAGGCTGGAGGCGATCGGGACCGTTCAGTCGCTCTCGACCGTTTCGGTCCGCTCGCGGGTCGACACCCAGATCATCGAGGTCGGTTTTAAGGATGGCGGCTACGTCACCAAGGGAGATGTGCTGTTTCGGCTTGATTCGCGGTTGGTCGAGGCGCTGGTGAAGCAGTCGGAGGCGGGCGTTGCGCGCGACAAGGCATCGCTGGCCGCCGCCGAGTCGGATCTGCGGCGCGCCGAGGAACTCGCCCGGCGCGACTTCGCGACGGACCAGCGTCTGGAAACGGCGCGAACAGCGGTAGCCACGCTGCGGGCCGCCATCCGCGGTGGCGAGGCTGCGGTGGAGGCGCTGAAGGTCCAGCTAACCTACTACACCGTGCTGGCGCCGGTTTCCGGCCGCATCGGCGTGGCCGGGCTCAAGGAGGGCAATATCGCCAAGACCGGCGACAACTCGGCGGTCCTTGTGACGATCAACCAGATCGACCCGATCTACGTCTCCTTCGCCTTGCCGCAGCGTCACCTGCCCGAAATCAGGGCCGCGATGGCGTCGGGCTCCGCCACCGTGCGCGCCACCCAGCAGGGCGTCGCCGAAGCCGCCGAGGGCAAGATCGCCGTCATCGACAACCTGGTCGACGCCACGACCGGCACCATCCAGATGCGCGCCATCTTCGACAACGCGAAGGAGACGCTCTGGCCCGGCGCGCTCTGCCAGGTGCGGATCACGCTGCGGGTCGAGCCGGACGCCATGACTGTGCCGCGCGAGGCCGTCCAGAACGGCCAGAGCGGGGCCTTCGTCTTCGTCATCGAGGACGGCATCGCCCGCACGCGGCCGGTCGTGGTCGATCGCAGCATCGACGGCCGCGTCGTCCTCGCATCGGGCCTCAAGGGCGGCGAGGCCGTCGTCGTCGATGGCGCGCTGCTTCTGACCGACGGCGCGCGCACGGTCGAGCGCAATCGCGGCGGCAGTGGCGCCAAGCCCCCCGGCAACCTGACCTCGCAGCGGGGGAGCTCGACCTGATGAGCCTGCCGGAGATCTGCATCCGCCGCCCGGTCATGACCACGCTGATCATGGCCACCTTCCTGATCTTCGGGCTGTTCGCCTTCAAGCAACTGCCCGTGGCGGCGCTGCCGCGCGTCGATTTCCCGACCATCAATGTCAGCGCCCGCCTGCCGGGCGCGTCGCCCGAGACGATGGCCTCTTCGGTCGCCGCTCCGCTGGAGCGCGAATTCGCCTCGATTTCGGGCATCACCTCGATGTCGTCGGTCTCGCAGCAGGGCTCGACCTCGATCACGCTGCAGTTCGACCTCAACCGCAACATCGACGGGGCGGCGCTCGACGTGCAGGCGGCCCTGAGTGCGACCGCGCGGCGGCTGCCGCCGGAACTGCCCTCCCCGCCCAGTTTCAGGAAGGTGAACCCGGCCGACACGCCGATCCTGTTCATGGTGCTGACCTCGGCCACCAAGCCGCTCTACGAGGTCCATGAATTCGGCGAGAACATCCTGCAGCAGCAGATCTCGCAGCTCAACGGCGTCGCGCAGGTCAACATTTTCGGCGCGCAGAAATACGCCGTGCGCATCAAGATCAATCCCGACGCGGTCTCCTCGCGCGGGCTCGCCTTGCAGGACGTCCGCAACGCGGTCGCCGCCGCCAATTCGAACGCGCCCGTCGGCTCGCTCAACGGCGAGAACCAGCGCCTGACGCTGGGCGCCACCGGCCAGCTCGAACGGGCTGGCGAATACGGCAACCTCATTATCGCGCAGAAGAACGGCGTGCCGATCCGGCTGGAGGATCTCGCGACCGTCTACGACTCCGTCGAGAACGACCAGACCGCGAGCTGGTACAACGGCCAGCGCTCGATCATCCTGGCGGTCTACCGCCAGTCCGACGCCAACACGGTCGAGGTCGTCGACAGCATCCGCAACCGCATCGACGCCTATCGCGCGCAGCTTCCCGCCGCCATCGACCTGCACATCCTCAACGACCGCTCGATTCCGATCCGCGAGGCGGTCGAGGATGTCGAGTTCTCGCTCGTACTCGCCATCGTGCTGGTCATCATGGTGATCTTCCTGTTCCTGAAGAACCTGGCGGCTACCGTGATCCCGGCGCTGGCGCTGCCGATCTCGCTGATCGGCACCTTCGCCGCCATGTACGCGCTGGGTTATTCGCTCGACAACATCTCGCTTCTGGCGTTGACGCTGGCGGTCGGCTTCGTCGTCGACGACGCCATCGTGATGCTGGAAAACATCGTCCGGCATATCGAGATGGGCAAGAAACCGTTCCAGGCGGCGCTCGACGGCTCGCGCGAGATCGGTTTCACCATCGTCTCGATCACCATCTCGCTGGTGGCGGTGTTCATCCCGGTCTTCTTCATGGGCGGGGTCGTCGGCAAGGTCTTCGTCACCTTCGCCGGCACCATCTCGGCGGCGATCCTCGTCTCGGGCTTCGTCTCGCTGACGCTGACCCCGATGCTCTGCGCGCGCTTCCTCAAGGCGCACGACCATCACAGGAAGCCTAACATCGTCGAGCGCGTCTTCGAGGCCGGTTTCCAGGGCATGCTGACGGCCTATCGCGTCACGCTGGACTGGACGCTGAAGGCCCGCTTCCTGATGCTGCTGCTGACGCTTGGCACCGTCTGGTACTCGGCCCATCTCTACACGACCGTGCCCAAGGGGTTCTTCCCGATCGAGGACACCGGGCTGCTGCGCGGCGCGACCGAAGGCCCGCCAGACACCTCCTTCGAGGCGATGGCCTCGCGCCAGCAGCGCGTCGCCGAGATCGTGCGCGCCGACCCGGCCGTCGACTACCTGACCTCCAACATCGGCGGTTTCAACGCGGTCAATGCCGGTTTCATGTTCATCGCGTTGAAGCCGAAAGCGGAGCGCGATCCGGCCAGCGTCGTGATTGGCAGGCTGCGCCGCGCCACGGCGGAGGTGCCCGGCATGACGGCCGTGTTCCAGCAGGTCCAGAACATCAATCTCAACGCCGGACGCCCGGCGCGCGCGCAGTATCTCTACCAGTTGCAGGGGCCGGATCTGAACCAGCTCTTCACCTACGCGCCGCTGCTCCAGCAGCGGCTCAGCCAGATTTCGCAACTGCGCGACGCCACAATCGATCTGCAGCTCCGCAACCCCCAGCTCTCGATCGAGATCGACCGAGAACGGGCGGCGAGCCTCGGCATTTCGAGCGACCAGATCAGGCAGGCGCTGGGCAACGCCTTCGGCTCGCGCCAGATCGCGACCATCTTCACGCCGGCGACCGACTATCAGGTCATCATGGAGGCCGACCGGGCCTACCAGCAGGACCCGGCCGTGCTGTCGCGCCTGCTGCTCAAGGCCGCCAACGGGCTCAACGTGCCGCTGGAATCGGTCGCGACGATCAAGCCGAGCGTCGGGCCGCTGGCGGTTAACCGCATCGCCCAGCAGCCGGCGGTGACGATCTCGTTCAACACGGCGCCCGGCATCTCGCTGGGCGACGCCGTCAACGCGATCCGCGCCGCCGAGCGCGACGTCAACCTGCCGGCCACGATCAGCAGCAGCTTCGCGGGCTCGGCGCAGCTCTTCCAGGATTCACTGAAGGGCCAGGGGCTGCTGATCGTCGCCGCGATCCTGGTGATCTACATCATCCTCGGCATCCTCTACGAGAGCTTCATCCACCCGATAACGATCCTGTCGGGCCTGCCCTCGGCCGGGCTGGGAGCTTTGCTCGCGCTGCAATATTTCAACATGGACCTGTCGGTGATCGCGATCATCGGCATCCTGATGCTGGTCGGCATCGTCAAGAAGAACGCCATCATGATGGTCGATTTCGCGATCGAGCGCCGCAAGATGGGCGACGATGCGCTCTCGGCCATCCGCGAGGCGGCCCTCGTCCGCTTCCGGCCGATCATGATGACGAGCTTTGCCGCCGTGTTCGGCGTGCTGCCGATCGCGATCGGCCATGGCGCGGGCGCGGAACTGCGCCAGCCGCTCGGCATCGCCGTCGTCGGCGGACTGCTCGTCTCGCAACTCCTGACGCTCTACATCACGCCGGTCGTGTATTTCTATCTCGACAAGGTCGATAGCTGGCTGTCGGGCCGCAACCGGCGCGAGCCGGTCGAGATCCTTGGCCAGGCCGCGCCCGTCGCTGTGCCGAGCGCGGTTCACAAGCCCGATCTGTAGTCCACAGGCACATCCGCCATGGACGAGAAGCCCGCCGCAACAGCCCGTTGCGGCGGGCTTTTTCGCCGCGCCGGCGCGTTAAGCATCCTCGCCATTCCGGCGGGATAGGCCGCTTGCGCCGTTGAACCTTAACGAAAAGTAAACTAGAGAAATCTGGCGGCGGACGAGTGAACAAGCGTGCAGTGGAGTTGACGCGATGTTGCGTGTCCGTGACGACCAGAAGGCGGACGCTCGCGCGCCCGTCTCCGAACCATCGACCATCGGCAGGACGGGCAGACCCGCAGGCGCGATGCGCAGTGCGGCGCTTGGCCTTTTCGGGCTGGCGCTCGGCGCCGGCGGCGTGGTGCTGACCGTCTCGGTCGTCCAGGCCGAGAACGACGCCGGCATCCGGGCCTTCTTCACCGATCAGGCCCCGCGCAACGCCGTGCGCTATGCGGCCCCGCCGCCCGCCTCCTACAGCTCGACCCGGGCCTATGCCCCCGCCGAGAGGCGCTGGTACCAGAACGTCTTCCAGCAGCGCCCGGATGGTCGCCTCGCCCAGCCGCCGCTCGAACTCAATCCGTTCAAGCCGCGCAGCGCGGATGCCGCGCCGCCGCCCCGGCCGAAGAAGACCCAGCCGGTCGCCGCCCGGCTCGACACCGTGTCGGGTGCGGCCAACGTGGCGCGCACAATCTGCGTGCGCCTCTGCGACGGCTTCCATGCGCCGATCGGCTATCTGCGCTCGCAAGCCGAGATGAAGGGCCATGAGGCGCTCTGCCAGGCGATGAACCCCGGGATCCCGGTCAAGGTCTTCCGCGTCGCCGCAGGCGCCGACACGATTGACGACGCGCAGTCCGCCGACGGCAAGCGCTACAGGGCCCTGCCCGTCGCCTATGGCCACGAGAAATCCGCTGATCCGGCCTGCCGCCCTGCGATCGTCCAGGCCGGCGAGCGCCGCGTCTCGCTGCTGCGCGACTTCACGCTGCGCCCCGGCGACAGCGTCGTTCTCGACGGCAAGGTGCGGACCTTTGCCGGCTCGCAGCGCTGGCCCTACAGGGCGCAGGACTTCCGCGATTTCCGCAGCTCCGCCGATCTCAGCACGGGCCAGCGCCGGGCGATCGACGCGCTGGTCGGCATCTCCCGGAAGGAAGCGCAGGCCAGCAGCCTTCGCCGCCAGATGCGCCTGCGCGAGGCGAGCGTCCAGGACGACACCGTCGCCAATGACGCGACCGCACTGCGCGGCACCCTCGATCCGGCGTCGCGCGGCACGGTCCGCATCATCCCGATCTCGCGCTGAGCCGCCATCCGGGCTGTCTTTCAACACATGGCAGGGGCGCAAAGCGCCCCTGCCATGGCCTCGGATGATGCTACACTTTTGATGAATTCTAATCTTTATACAGTTTAGAGTATTTATAACTCTCTGATTTCACAGTCTTTTTTATTGACGCTTGGGATTGGTCACTCTACCGCTCCGGCTCATCGCGCCGCCTGCCTTGGCCTGATCCCGAAGGAGCGAACCATGAAGCCGACGACCTCCCTCTCCGCTTTCGCTATCGCATCGTGCCTGTTTGCCGCGCCCGCGCTGGCCCAGAGCGTCAATCTCTACACCACCCGCGAACCCGGCCTGCTCAACCCGGTTCTGGAGGCCTTCACCAAGGATACCGGCGTCAAGGTCAACGCCGTGTTCCTGAAGGACGGGCTGCAGGAACGCGTCGCGGCCGAGGGCGCCAACAGCCCCGCCGACGTGATGCTGCTGGTCGATGTCGGCCAGATCGACGCGCTCGCCCAGGCGGGGATCACCCAGCCGGTCCAGTCGGCCATCGTCGACAAGGCCGTGCCTGCCGCGATGCGCGGCGCCGGCAACAACTGGGTCACCCTGACCCAGCGCGCCCGCATCGTCATCGTCTCGAAGGACCGCGTGAAGCAGGACGCGATCACCTATGAGGAGCTTGCCGACCCCAAGTGGAAGGGCAAGTTCTGCATCCGCGCCGGCCAGCACCCCTACAACAACGCCTTCTTCGCCGCCTATCTCGCCCGCAACGGCGCCGAGAAGACGGAAACCTATCTCAAGGCGCTCAAGGCCAACACGGCCCGCAAGCCCGGCGGCGGCGACCGCGAAGTGGCCCGCGACATCCTGTCGGGCCAGTGCGACATCGCCATCATCAACACCTATTACCTCGGACTGATGAGCAAGGCGGCCAACGAACAGAAGAGCTGGTACGAGGCAATCAAGCCGCTCAAGACCACCTTCGCCAATGGCGGCACGCATGTGAACGTCTCGGCAGCGGCCATCGCCAAGAACGCGCCGAACAAGGCCGAGGCCGTCAAGCTGATCGAATACATGCTCGGCGAGAAGGCCCAGACCCTCTATGCCGACGGCAATTTCGAGTTCCCCGTGAACCCGGACGTGAAGGAAAGCGCCGCCGTCAAGCTGCTCGGCGCGATCACGCCCGACACCACGCCGCTCGGCGACGTCGCCAAAAACCGCAAGGCCGCGGCCGATCTCGTCGACAAGGTCGGCTTCGACAATTGAGCCTGAGCCTTCCCGCAAGTCACCAGCGACGGTCGCCACGCCAGTGGCGGCCGTCGAACCGTTTCGTCTGGGCGGTGCTGCTGGGAGCCTGCCTCGTCGCTCTGCCGCTGCTGGCCCTCGCCGCGACGGCCCTGTCCTGGCAGGCCGCGTCGATCTGGCCGCATCTGGCCGCGAACGTCATCCCGCAGGCGCTGGGCGGCACGGTCGCCCTGCTCGCGGGCGTCGGCCTCGCCTGCGCCGTCATCGGCGTCGGCACGGCCTGGCTGGTGACGCAGTATGAGTTTCCCGGCCGCCGCCTGTTCGAATGGGCGCTCGTGCTGCCGCTGGCGATGCCGACCTACATCACGGCCTACATCTACGTCGATTTTCTCGGCTTCCAGGGTCCGCTGCAAACCGCTCTGCGGGCGCTGACAGGCTGGCGCAGCCTGCGGGACTACTGGTTTCCCGATCCGCGCAATCTCGCGGGCGCGATCTTCGTGATGGCGGTCGTGCTCTACCCTTACGTCTATCTCAGCGTCCGGGCGCTGTTTGGGCTGCAGAGCGCGGCCATCGTCGAATCCGGCCGTACGCTCGGCGCGACGCCCCGCCAGCTCTTCTGGCGCATCGGCCTGCCGCTGGCGCGGCCGGCGCTGGCGGCCGGGCTGACGCTTGCTCTGCTGGAAGCGCTCAACGATATCGGGGCCAGCGAGCATCTCGGCGTGCGGACACTGACGCTGTCGATCTATACGACCTGGCTCAACCGCGGCTCGCTGGCCGGCGCGGCCCAGATCGCCTGCATCATGCTGCTCTTCGTCGTCGCGCTGATCCTGATCGAGCAGCGGCTGCGCGGCCAGCGCCGCTTCGCCCTGTCGGTGCGCCAGCCGCGCGCCGTCGGCCGCACGCGGCTCGGCGGCCGGCCGGCCGCACTCGCCATTCTGGCCTGCGCCATACCCGTCCTGCTCGGCGCGGTCCTGCCGATCGGCTTTCTGGCTTCGGAGGTGATCCGCCGGGGGCTTCTGACGCAGATCGACGGGGCGCTGCTGATCCATCTCGGTCACACCATGCTGCTTTCGGGGCTGGCGGCCGCCATCGTCGTGGCGCTGGGCTTAGGCATCGCGGCCGGTGCGCGCCAGGGCCGCGAGCCCTGGCTGCCGGCCGCCCTGCGCGCGGCCTGCCTCGGCTATGCCTTGCCTGGCGCGGTGCTGGCGCTCGGCCTGCTGGGACCGCTCGCGGCCTTCGACAATGCCTTCGCCAACACGATGATCGCGTGGTTCGGGCTCAATCCCGGCCTGCTGCTGATCGGCTCGGGCGCGGCGCTGGTGATCGCCTATGTCGTGCGCTTCCTCTCCATCGCGATCGGCGGGATCGAAAGCGGCCTGTCGCGGATTTCGCCGCGCGTCGACGATGCGGCGCGCGCGCTCGGCGCAGGCTCAGCCGAGGTGCTGCGCCGTCTGCACTGGCCGCTGGCCAGACCCGCGATCGCAGCTGCCGCCCTGCTCGTCTTCGTCGATTGCATGAAGGAACTGCCGGCCACGCTGCTGCTGCGGCCCCTCAATGTCGAGACGCTGGCCACGATCGTCTACGGTCACGCCTCGCGCGGCTCTTTCGAGGATGGCGCGCTGGCCGGGCTGCTGATCGTGCTGGCCGGGCTCTACCCGGCGGTCATCCTGGCGCGGGCGGGCGCCAAGGCCTGACCGGAAACAAGGCCCGACCAGAAACCTCGCGTAACTCGACAACCCGCCAGCATCGTCATACACCGGACACGCCTTTTCGAAGCCGGCGCGACGCCTGCTTCGCTGCTCTTTCGGGCCCATGACACAACGCGCCAAAATCCTTCTCGGATGTCTCGCCATCGCTCTGGCGCTGCTGGGGCTGCAGTCCTGGGGCGTTGCCGTCGGCCGGGTCGAGACACAGGTCATCGCGGCGATCGAGCGCCGCACAGGCCTCGTCGTGACCGGGCTCGAGAAGGCCGAGATCGCCCTTCTGCCGCTACCCCGGATCAGCCTCTCCAACGTCGCCTTTAACCAGAAGGACGGCCCGCTCGCCGGCAAGGCGCTGCGGCTACGGGCCCGGCTGCGCCTGCTGTCGCTGGTCTCGGGCGAGATCGCCTTCGACCGGATCGATCTCGTCACCCCGCAGATCGACATCGCCGCCGGCGGCGAAGGCGATACGCTCGGGGACTGGTTTTCGGGCCCGCTCTCCCTGCTCGAGCCCCTGCTCAGCCAGAGCAAGATCGTCATCAGCTCGGGCTCGGTCTTCGTCAGATCGCAAGGGGCGATCCGCACCATCATGCGCGACGTCAATCTCGTCGCCGGCGACCGCGCGGCGCAGGATCCGCTGATCATCGACGGATCGCTCAACTGGCGCGGCGTGCGGACCGAGATCGCCCTGCTCTGGCCGATGGCCGGCGACAGGGCGCGGCTCAGCCTGAGCGCGACCTCGCCCCTGCTTTCGCTGCGCTTCGACGGACTTCGCTCCGGAGTGACCGAGCCGGTGGTCAACGGCCAGCTGACGCTGACGACACGCAGCCTGCCAGCCCTGCTGGAATGGTTCGGCGAGACGCCACGACTGGCGGGCGCCATCGGCGCGCTCAATCTGTCCGCCGAGGCGCTGCTGAAACCGCGCGAGGCCTCGCTGAGCCAGGTCGCGGCCAGCCTCGATGGCGAACGACTCGACGGCGCGATCAAGCTCGCCGATCTCGGGCCGCGCTGGGCGCTGTCGGGCACACTCGCCGGTGCGACGCTCGATCTCGGCCGCGCCGCCGAGCGCCTTGGCCTAACGATGTCGGCCTTCGGCAAGCGCGATACGACGCCGCTCGATTTCGAGGCCTGGACCAGCCACGACATCGACCTGCGGGTTTCGGTGGATGCGGCGCGCTTCCAGGGCGCAAGGCTGACCGACCTCGCGACGCAGCTTCTCGTCCGCAAGGGGCGTTTCGAGGCCGCCCTGCTGCGCGGCGCTGTCTATGGCGGCGCTGCCAAGGGGCGCGTGCTCGCCGTGCTCGCACCGGGCGGCGTCGATCTCAGGCTGCAGGCCGGGCTTGACCGCGTCAATCTTGGCCAGGCGGCGTCCGACATGCCCGATCTCGGCCGATTGAGCGGCACCGGCAATCTGCAACTGGCGCTGGAGGGCGTCGGCGGCAACTGGGAGGACATGCTGGCCTCCTTCAACGGCAAGGCCGGCCTGGCGCTCCGGCAGGGCGAGATCGGCGGCGTCGCCTTCGCCGATCTGCTGCGCCGGATCGAGCGCAACCCAGGCCTGGCTTTGCGCGACTGGAGGCAGGGCAAGACGGCGTTCGAGACCGCGGCGCTGCAGGCAAACGTCGCAAACGGCGTCGCGACGCTGTTCGATTCGCAGATGGCGGGGACCGCGTTCCGGCTTGCGCTTTCGGGACAGGCTTCCCTGCCCGGTCGCTGGCTCGATATCGCCGCCCTGCTCTCGCCGCCGGGCGGTTCGCCGAGAGTACCCTTCGTGCTGCGCGGCCCGCTCGACGCGCCGACTCTCGAACTCGATATCGACAGCGCCCGGCGAAACCCCGGCGCGCTGACCTTCCCGATCCAGCTCTCGCGCTGATGGGCCGACGGTGGCTTATACGCCGCCGCCCTCCCCGGCTTCGGCCTCGCCCTCGACCGCCGGCTCATCCTCGCCATCATCGCCGATGCGCTCGACCGAGACGACCTTCTCGCCCTCGGCCGTGTCGAAGATCGTCACGCCCTGCGTCGAGCGGCCGGCAATGCGGATCGGCTTGTCGCCTTCGACCGGCATGCGGATGGTCTGCCCGCCATCGGAGATCAGCATGATCTCGTCGCGCTCCTCCACCGGGAAGGAGGCGATCAGCCGGCCGTTGCGCTCGTTGACGACCATGGCGACGATGCCCTTGCCGCCGCGCCCTGTGACCCGGTACTCGAAGGACGAGGTGCGCTTGCCGTAGCCATTCTCCGACACGGTCAGGATGAACTGCTCGGCAAGCTGCATCTGGACGCGCTTGTCGCCGAGTTCGACCTCGCCGGCGCTCTCCTCCGGCTCGCTCGTGGCCTGCGGGGTTTCCGCCTCCTCGGCCTCGCCGCTGATGGCGCGGCGCGCGGCGGCTGCGTCCTTCAGATAGGTCGTGCGTTCCTCGGGCGTCGCATCGAGATGCTTCAGGATCGCCAGCGAGATCACGCTGTCGCCCTCGGCCAGATTGATGCCACGCACGCCTGTCGAATCGCGGCCCTTGAAGACGCGCACCTCCGGCACGGCGAAGCGGATGCACTGGCCCGCAGCGGTGGTCAGCAGCACGTCGTCATGCTCGGAGCAGATCTGCACGTCGACGATCGAATCGCCCTCGTCCAGCTTCATCGCGATCTTGCCGGCGCGGTTGACGTTGACGAAGTCGGACAGCTTGTTGCGGCGGACATTGCCGGATTTGGTGGCGAACATCACGTCGAGCGTGTCCCAGCTCTCCTCGTCCTCCGGCAGCGGCATCACGGTGGTGATGCCCTCCTTGGGATCGAGCGGCAGCATGTTGACCAGCGCCTTGCCGCGCGCGTTCGGGGCCGCCAGCGGCAGCCGCCAGACCTTCTCCTTGTAGGCCTGCCCCAGCGAGGAGAAGAAGATGATCGGCGTATGCGTGTTGGCGACGAACAGCCGCGTGACGAAATCCTCGTCGCGGGTCGCCATGCCCGAGCGGCCCTTGCCGCCGCGCTTCTGGGCGCGATAGGTCGAGAGCGGCACGCGCTTGATATAGCCGGCATGCGACACGGTCACGACCATGTCCTCGCGCGCGATCAGATCCTCGTCGTCGAGGTCGGAGCCCCAGTCCTGGATCACGGTGCGACGCGGCGTGGCGAAGGCGGCCTTCACCTCGGCCAGTTCGGTCTTGATGATCGCCTGGATGCGCACGCGCGAGCGCAGGATGTCGAGATAATCGGCGATCTCGGCGGCGAGCTTGGACAATTCCTCGCCGATTTCCTCGCGGCCGAGCGCCGTCAGGCGGGCGAGGCGCAGTTCGAGGATCGCACGCGCCTGCGCGTCCGAGAGCTTGTAGGTGCCGTCGGCGTTGATCGGATGGCGAGGATCGTCGACGAGCGCGATCAGCGGCGCGATGTCCTCGGCCGGCCAGTTGCGCTCCATCAGCGAGGCATGCGCGGAAGCCGGGTTCGGCGCGGTCCGGATCAGGCGGATGACCTCGTCGATATTGGCGACCGCCGTGGCGAGCCCGCACAGCACATGGGCGCGCTCGCGGGCCTTGTTGAGCAGGAAGCGCGTGCGCCGCGAGACGACCTCCTCGCGGAACTCTACGAAGGCCGAGATGAAGTCCTTGAGGTTCAGCACCTCCGGCCGGCCGCCGGTCAGCGCCACCATGTTGGCGCCAAACGAGGTCTGGAGCTGGGTGAAGCGGTAAAGCTGGTTCAGCACCACGTCCGAGAGCGCATCGCGCTTGATCTCGATGACGACGCGCACGCCCTCGCGGCTGGATTCGTCGCGCAGGTCGGAAATGCCTTCGATGCGCTTCTCGCGCACCATCTCGGCGATCTTCTCGACCATCGAGGCCTTGTTCACCTGGTAGGGCACCTCGGTGACGATGATCGCCTCGCGCTCCTTGCGCAGCTCCTCGATATGCGTCTTCGAGCGCATCACGATCGAACCGCGCCCGGTGTGATAGGCCGAATGGATGCCGCTGCGGCCCATGATCGAGGCGCCGGTCGGGAAATCCGGGCCGGGCACGATCTCGATCAGCTCGTCGATGGTGATCTCGGGATTGTCGATCAGCGCGATGCAGGCGTCGATGACCTCGCCGAGATTATGCGGCGGGATGTTGGTCGCCATGCCGACCGCGATGCCGCCCGCGCCGTTGACCAGCAGGTTCGGGAACCGCGCCGGCAGCACGGTCGGTTCGCTCTCCTTGCCGTCATAGTTCGGCTGGAAGGCGACGGTGTCGGAATCGAGGTCTTCGAGCAGCGTCATCGCCGCCTTTTCGAGCCTGGCCTCGGTGTAACGGTCGGCGGCCGGGCTATCGCCGTCCATCGAGCCGAAATTGCCCTGCCCGTCGATCAGCGGCAGGCGCAGCGAGAAATCCTGCGCCATGCGCACCAGCGCGTCATAGACCGCGAGATTGCCGTGCGGGTGATAACGACCCATCGTGTCGCCGACGATGCGGGCGCATTTGGTGTAGGGCCGGTCGGGCGTGTTCTTGTTCTCGTGCATCGAGAACAGGATGCGCCGGTGGACGGGCTTGAGGCCGTCGCGGACGTCTGGCAGAGCGCGGCTCACGATCACGCTCATCGCGTAATCGAGATAGCTCTTCTTCATCTCGTCGGTGATCGCGATCGGCTTGATGTCGCCGCCGAAATGCGGCTCGTCGGGGCGCTTGTCTTTGTCGTCTTCGGCCAAGGGGAAAGGTCCCGATTTCTGTTTGATTTCAGGCTTCTGGCTACCCGATTCCGGAGACGGAAGCCAGCAAAACAGGCCGATCTCAACATGAAATTTTCTTCTTTTATATCAATGTGTTAATGCAGTTTTCTGAATCGATTCCGGAGCCGTCGCGGCAATCCTGCCGCAATTGCCGGGTGACGCGCGCGATATGGCGTGCCTAACTCGCCGCCATGACGCTGGATTTCCTCACCTCCGCCCTCGTCACGCTGATGGTCACGGTCGATCCGCCGGGGCTGGCGCCGATCTTCCTGTCGCTGACGCGCGGCATGTCGGACGCAGAGCGACGGCAGGTCGCGGTGCGCGCCTGCATCATCGCCTTCGGCATCATGGCCTTCTTCGGCGTGGCGGGAGACGTGGTGCTGAAGGCGCTCGGAGTCTCGCTGCCGGCATTCCGCATCGCCGGCGGCCTTCTGCTGTTCTGGATCGCCTTCGAGATGGTGTTCGAGCGCCGCAACGAGCGCAAGGCGCAGACGGTCGAAACCGCGATCACGCAGGACCATATCCGCAACGTCGCCGCCTTCCCGCTCGCCATCCCGCTGATGGCCGGGCCGGGCGCGCTGACCGCGATGATGCTGCTGGCCGGCCGCGCCGATGGCGACCCGCTGCTACTGTCGGGCCTCGCAGCGATCTGCTTCCTGACCGTGGCGAGTTGCCTGCTCGTGTTCTTCGCGGCGACTCCGATCGCGAAACTGCTCGGCGTCACCGGCAATGTCGTGCTGACGCGCCTGCTCGGCGTCATCCTGGCGGCGCTCGCCGTCCAGTTCGTCATCGACGGGGTGCGGGCGGCGGTACGGGCGGCCTAGCGAAAGCCGTCTTGCGCCCGCTCGCGCTGACAACCGGCCCAACCGCGCTATAACGCCTGGCAAGGAGCGAAGGCTCCAACATGAACAGCATCCGGGAGAACCCAACCATGCTCGCCAATGCGCCGCGTCCGTTCAATTTCGACCTCGGCGAGACCGCAGACGCGATCCGCGACACGGTCCACAGCTTCGCGCAGGAGAAGATCGCGCCCCGCGCCGAGGCGATCGACCGGGACAACCAGTTCCCGCGCGATCTCTGGCCGCAAATGGGCGCGCTCGGGCTGCACGGCATCACGGTCAAGGAGGAAGATGGCGGCTCGGGGCTCGGCTATCTCGAGCATGTCGTGGCGATCGAAGAGATCAGCCGAGCCTCGGCTTCGGTCGGCCTCAGCTATGGCGCACATAGCAACCTCTGCATCAACCAGATCGCCCGCAACGGCAACGCCGCGCAGAAGGCGAAATATCTGCCCAGGCTGATCTCCGGCGAGCATGTCGGGGCGCTTGCCATGTCCGAGCCTGGCGCGGGCTCCGACGTGGTCTCGATGAAGACGAAGGCGGTCAAGAATGGCGACCGCTACATCCTGACCGGCAACAAGATGTGGATCACTAACGGCCCCATCGCCGAGACGCTTGTGGTCTACGCCAAGACCGACCCGGAGGCCGGCTCGCGCGGCATTTCGGCCTTCCTGATCGAGAGGGGCATGAAGGGCTTCTCCACCGCCCAGAAGCTCGACAAGCTCGGCATGCGCGGCTCCGACACCTGCGAACTCGTCTTCGAGGACTGCGAGGTGCCCGAGGAGAACGTGCTCGGCGCGGTCGGTCGCGGCGTCAACGTGCTGATGTCGGGGCTCGACTATGAGCGCGTCGTGCTCTCGGCCGGCCCGCTCGGCATCATGCAGGCGGCGCTCGACGTGGTCATGCCCTATGTCCATGAGCGCAAGCAGTTCGGCCAGTCGATCGGCCAGTTCCAGCTCGTGCAGGGCAAGCTCGCCGACATGTATGTGATGATGAACGCCTGCAAGGCCTATGTGTACGCCGTCGCCAAGGCCTGCGACCGCGGCGAGACCACGCGGGAGGACGCCGCCGGCGCAATCCTGATCTCGGCCGAGAAGGCGACCCAGATCGCGCTCGACGCGATCCAGCTTCTCGGCGGCAACGGCTACATCAACGACTACCCGACCGGGCGGCTGCTACGCGACGCAAAACTCTACGAGATCGGCGCGGGGACCAGCGAGATCCGGCGCATGCTGATCGGCCGGGAGCTGTTCGAGAAGACGAAGTAGCGCCGCCGCCTCTTCCCCTCTCCCCTCCGGAGACCGCGCTCCATGGATACCGCAAAGCGTTTGACTTAAAAGACAGTCGCTGCCCTCTCCCTCCCGGAGAGGGTTCCACGTCGGGATTCCGCGCTCACTCTCACACCGTCTCCAGCAGCGCCTTCATCAGCGCGCGCCGCGGCGCGATCGAGGAGATCAGCGCGTATTCCTGCAAGGTATGGGCGCCCTCGCCGTCGATGCCGAGCCCGTCCAGCGTGGGGATGCCGAGCGCGGCGGTGAAGTTGCCGTCGGAGCCGCCGCCGGTCATCGGCACGTCCTCGAGATGGATGCCTATGCCGGCCGCCAGCTTCTGCGCATGCAGGAAGAGCCCGGCGACGGCGGTCGATTTTTCGTAGGGCGGCCGGTTCATGCCGCCGGTTATCTTCACCGAGACGTCCTTGTCGCGGGGTTCGAGCGAGAGGATGCGGCGTTCCATCTCGATGCCGTCCGTCACCGTGGTGACGCGCAGATCGACGCTGAACCAGGCGTGTTGGGGGATGACGTTGGCGGCCGTGCCGCCGCCGACCAGCGCGACCGAGGTGGTGATGCCACGCGCGTAATCCGTCATCGCCTCGACGGCGAGGATCTGGTGCGCCGCCTCGCGGATGGCGCTGCGGCCGTCGGCATGGCGCGTGCCGGAATGAGCCGGCCGGCCTTCCAGCCTGACGTCGAAACGGCCGACGCCTTTGCGCGCGGTGACCACCGCACCGCCGGGGCGTGCCGGCTCCGTCACCAGCACGGCGGCGCAGCCCCGGCCGATCTCCTCGATCACGCCGCGCGTCGTCGGCGAGCCGATTTCCTCGTCGGGCGTGAACAGGAACAGGATCGGCCGCTGCGCGGAACCTGCGACCGCGACATCCTTGAAGGCCTGCAGCGCCAGCCAGGCGCCGCCCTTCATGTCGAAGACGCCGGGACCGTAGAGCCGGTCGCCCTCGACGCGGACGGGCAGATCGGCGGCGGCCGTGCCGACGGGATGGACGGTGTCGAGATGCGACATCACCGCGATGGCGGGCTTAGCCGTCTGCGGCCCGGCGCGCAGGATCAGGCTGTCGCCGAGCCCGTCGCGCCCCGGCAGCCGCTCGACCGAGATCGGCAGGCCGGCGACCTCGGCCGCGACGAGGTCCATCATCGCGTTGACGCCGGGCGCATGCGTGGTCGGGCTTTCGCAGGCGAGCCAGGCGGAGAGGGCTGAGATGTCGGTGGCGCAATCAGTCATGATGGCTATGAGCTTCGGCGGCCAAGCTGGCACGCGCAAGGATGGAGTGGTCCGCCAGCGACCACCCAACCTCTGTCATTCCGGGGCTTCGCGACAGCGAAGAATCCGGAACCCACGATCGGGTGAACCTTGGCGATCACGGCTCGCAGGAGCCTCACCCGGTCGTGGGTTCCGGGTTCGGCGCTGCGCGCCGCCCCGGAATGACAGATGACAGCGCGCCCCTAAAACGGGATGTCGTCGTCGAGATGCGTCGAGGTCGAGCGCCCGCCGCCGCCCGCCATCGCCGGCTGGCGCGAACCGCCGCCACCGCCCATTGGCGAGGAGCGCCCGAAGGAGCCGCCGCCCGAGGAGCGGTCCTCCATCGACCCGCCGCCCTCGCCATATTCGTCGGAACCGCCCTGGCCTCGGCTATCGAGCAGGGTCAGTTCGCCGCGATAGCGCTGCAGCACGATCTCGGTGGTGTATTTCTCGACGCCGGACTGGTCCTGCCATTTGCGGGTCTGCAACTGGCCCTCGATGTAAACCTTCGAGCCCTTCTTCAGATACTGCTCGGCGACCTTGGCGAGGTTCTCGTTGAAGATCACCACCTGGTGCCACTCGGTCTTCTCCTTGCGCTCGCCCGACTGCTTGTCGCGCCAGGTCTCGGAGGTCGCGATGCGCAGCGAAACGACCGGCTCGCCGGAATTCAGACGCCGCACCTCCGGGTCCTTGCCCAGATTGCCGACGATAATGACCTTGTTGACGCTACCAGCCATGAGAGGCTCCATTTCCTGCGCACATCTGAACACCGGCCCGCGACCGGAAGCGGACCCTACCGGCCCGTAGCCGCACTATCAACAATGTTCCTGTTTTGTTCAAGGGCAAAAGCGCTGGTTGTCCCCGGTTTTCGGCGGTCCCGCCGGACGCAGTTCGTGGCCGCTGTCAGCGCTCGCGCCAGATCGCGGCTTCGCTGAAGCCCAGCGCCGCGAATTCGCGGGCCCGCAGCCCGGCCTCCCCTTCCGAGAAGAACTCGTCGAGCTGCGGAGGCGCGACCGATGTCCCGCTCAGCATCGCATGGGCCTGCCCGCGATGATGGGTCTGGTGCTGGAAGAGATGCAGCAGCAGCCGGTCCATCCGCTCGCGCTGGATGCGCCCGGTGCGATGCACCTTGACGATCCCGGCATAGCCGGCCCCGTCGAGCCCCGCGACCACGGCGATCAGGCGGCGATCGACGGCCGCTTGCGCCTCCCGCAGAGCCGAAACCGTGACGCAGGGCTCGCATACGGCCCAGGCAGCCGGGCCGAGCGTGCCGCCCTCCAGCGCATCGACGTAGAAATGGTCGACGATCAGGATGTGGTTCAGCGTCGCGCGGATGCTCGGGAAAAAGCCGATGCGGGGCGCGACGAACTCGGCTGCCGACAGGCTCGCGCAGGCGGCCAGCAGGCGGTGGTTCGCCCAGGCGTTGTTGTGGGCCATCGCCCGATAGGCCAGTCCGACATCCATAGGCTCGCTCCCTGATGCGATCGAAGCCCCGTTTCATCACCGGGACAAGAGCTTGTGACCACAAAGACAGGTTTCACCTTTCTTGCTTCGTGCTTTAAGCCGGCGGCGCATCGGAGCGGCGCGCGGCCGGCTCAGCGTATCGAGGACTTTTGAGATGAGCGTCGCAAACGGCCGGGCTTTTCTGGCGACCCCGGGCCCGACCAATATCCCAGACCGCGTGCTGCAGGCGATGATGCGTCCGGCCGAAGAACTCAGCTCGGCGCCGATCGTCGACATGACCGAGTCGGTTCTGGCTGATCTGAAGACGATTTTCCGCACCAGCGGCGAGACCTTCGTCTACAGCGCCAACGGCCATGGCGGCTGGGAGGCGGCGCTGACCAATGTGCTCTCGCGCGGCGACAAGGTGCTGGTTCTGGCGAGCGGGCGCTTCGCCATCGGCTGGGGCGAGATGGCGAAGTTCATGGGCGCCGATGTCGAGGTGATGCCGGGAAGCTGGCGCGCCGCGATCGACCCCGCCGCCGTCGAGGCCCGCCTGCGCGCCGATACGGGCCACACGATCAGGGCCGTGCTGATGGTGCAGATCGACACGGCGTCGGGAGTCGTCAACGATGTGCCCGCCGTGCGCGCCGCGATCAATGCGGCCGGCCACCCTGCCCTGTTCATGGTCGACGGCGTCGCCTCGGTCGGCTGCATGCGCTTCGAGATGGATGAATGGGGCGTCGATGTCGCTATGTCGGCCTCGCAGAAAGGGCTGATGACCTCGCCCGGGCTGGCTTTCGTCGCCGCCAACGACAAGGCGCTCGAAGCCCACAAGACCGCTGACATGAAGACGCTCTACTGGGACTGGTCGTCCCGGATGAACACGCTGGCCTATATGAAGCATTGCGGCACGGCCCCGGAGCATCTGCTCTTCGGTCTGCGCGCCGCGCTCGACATGATTCTGGAGGAAGGGCTGGAAGCCGTCTGGAAGCGACACGCCTTGCTCGCCGGCGCGACCCATGCGGCGGTGGCGAAATGGTCGGAGGGCCAGGCGCTGTCCTTCAACATCCATGAGCCGTCGCAGCGCGCGGCCTCCGTGACGCCGATCCTGGTGCAGGGCGTCGAGACGAGCGCGATCACCGATTTCTGCCGCGATATCTGCGGCGTGACGCTGGGGCTCGGCATCGGCGATCTCGGCGGAAAAGCCTTCCGCATCGCCCATATGGGCCATGTCAACGCGCCGATGGTGCTGGGCGCGCTCGGCGCGGTCGAGATGGCGCTGCAGGCGAAGGCGATCCCGCATGGCTCGGGCGGCGTGGCGGCGGCGGTCGAGTTCCTCGCCGGCGCAGTGCAGTAGGGCTCCGCGCCTCGCCTCACAACGCGTGGGCGGGCTCGCTCGTCGTGTCGAAGAGGTCCGGAAAGCGCTCCGCAAGCCTCGGCAGCGCGCTCAGGATCTCGCGCAGGTGGACGCGCATCGCGGCTTCCGCCTGCTGCGGATCGCGGGCGCGCAGCCCCGCCAGGATCGCCTCGTGCTGGCTGATCAGCAGCGCGAGCGGCGAGGCCTCGGGCAGGCTGAGGTAGCGCACGCGGTCGGTCTGGGCGCGCGCGCTCTCGACCACGCGCATCGCGTAGTCGCATTCGACGCAGTCGGCGATGGCGCGATGAAAGGCTTCGTCCAGCGCATAGAAGCGGCTGAAATCGCCCTCGCCCGCCGCCTGTTTCTGCGCCGCGATCAGGCGCTCGATGGCAGCCACGCCGTCATCGTCGATCAGGCCGGCCGCCGCCCGCACCAGCGCGCATTCGATCGCCTCGCGCACGAAGCGGGCGTTCAACACCTCGCGCACCGAAATCTTGACGACATAGGTGCCCCGGCTCGGCAGCACCTGCAGCAGGCCCTGCTCGGCCAGCTTGATGAAGGCCTCGCGCACCGGCTGGCGGCTGACGCCGTAGCGCAGCGCGACCTCCTTCTCGGACAGCCCCTCGCCCGGCCGCAACTGCATCTCGATGATCGCCTGGCGCAGGCGCTGGATGATCTGGGGAACGATCGGGTCGGCGATCTTCAGGGCGGCGGCGCTGGCGGCAGGCGGTGTCATGACGTCTTGCGTTCCTCGAAAGCTGAGCTATCATACCGGTATGGTGCCATACTTCAAGCGTCACAGAGACGTGCGAGCGCCAATCGGGAGGATAGCAGATGTTCACTCTTGCAAGACGCCACCTTTGCGTTCTGGCGCTCGGCCTCGCATCCGCGGTCGCGTTGCCGCTGGCGGCGGGCGCACAGCAGCAGCTCAACGTCAACACCGCGCTCACGCGCGACGATCCGATCTACAAGGGCCTCGAGCGGATGCGCGACCGGGTCGCCGAGCGCTCGAAGAACCAGCTCACCATCCGCATCTTCCCCGGCTCGCAGCTCGGCAAGGATGAGGACGTGCTGGAGCAGGCCCGCGCCGGCGCCAATGTCGCCGTGGTCGTCGATGGCGGCCGTCTCGCCGTCTTCGTCAAGGAGTTCGGCGTGCTGAGCGCGCCCTATCTCGCCGACGGTTTCCAGGGCATCCGCAAGGTCGTGACCTCGCCGCTGTTCGAGACCTGGGTCGCCAAGCTGAAGACGACGTCGGGCCATCAGGTGCTCTCCTTCAACTGGTGGCAGGGCGACCGGCACCTGATCACCAACAAGCCGGTCAAGGTTCCCGCCGACCTCGCGGGCGTGCGCATGCGCACGCCGGGCGCGCCGGTCTGGATGGAGACGATCCGCGCCATGGGCGCGACGCCGACGCCGATGGGCTGGGGCGAGGTCTATCCCGCCATGCAGCAGAAGGTGATCGACGCCGTCGAGGCGCAGCACCCCGCAACCGTCGGCTCCAAGCTCTACGAGGTCGCCAAGACCGTCACCAAGACGAGCCATTTCAACCTGATCACCGGCATCGTCACCAGCGCCGGCTGGTTCGACAAGCTGACGCCGGAGCTGCAGACGATCCTGCGCGAGGAATCGCTGGCGGCGGGCGACTTCGCCTCCAAGCTGACCGAGGACTCGCTTGTGGGCTTCGAGGAGACGATGAAGAAGAACGGCATGACCGTCGTCGAGGTCGACAAGAAGCCCTTCATCGACGCGACCAGCGGCGTCTACGAGAAGCTCGGCTACAGCGAATTGCGCGCCGAGGTTCTCAAGCTCCTGAAGTAACCGCCCGGCTTGCCGCAGCCTTCCGCCGCGCTGACGCACGGCGGAAGGCCAGGCCACCCTCGCCCGCATTTCCCTCCGCACAGACCGGCAAGGGCCGCCATGTCGCACGCCATCATGTCGCTTGAATTCCTCGTCGCGAAGCTGCTGCTGGCGGCGATCGTCGTTCTCGTCTTTCTCGCCGCGGTCGGGCGTTCGCTCGGCTATCCGCTGATCTGGTCGATCGACGTGGCCCAGCTGATGTTCATCTGGCTCTGCTTCCTCGGGGCGAACCGCGCCATGCGGCTGCGGACGCATATCGGCGTCGATTTCTTCATCCGGAAACTGCCGCGCACGCCGCGTCGGCTGGTCGAGATCGGTCTCGCCTTGCTGGCGCTGGCCTTCCTGATCGCGCTCGTCGTCTCCGGCTACCGGCTGACGGTGCTGAACTGGCAGCGCGTCTATGGCGACAGCGGCATCTCCTATGCCTGGGTCACCGCCGCCGTTCCGGTCGGGGCGGCCCTGCTCGCCATCACGATCGCCGGCAATCTCGTCTCCGCGCTGCGCAACCGCACGCTCGTCTTTTACGCCGAACGGAGCCTCGACCGCTCCGAGAGCCAGCTGGGTTGAGCCCATGATCACGCTTTGGGGTCTGTTCTTCGTCCTGATGTTCCTCGGCATGCCCGTGGCGCTCGCCATCGGCCTGTCCGGCTTCAGCTTCTTCGTACTCTCCGGTTCGGTGCCGCTCGGCATCGGCGTGCAGCAGATCGCGACCGCCTCGCAGAGCTTCCCGCTTCTGGCGGTGCCGTTCTTCGTGCTTGCGGGCCACATGATGAACAAGACCGGCATCACCACCCGGCTCGTCGCCTGCTCGAACGTGCTCGTGTCATGGATGGCCGGCGGCATGGCGCAGGTCTGCATCCTGCTCTCCACGCTGATGGGCGGCGTCTCCGGTTCGGCCGTGGCCGATGCGGCGATGGAGGCGCGCATCCTCGGGCCGGACATGATCCGGCGCGGCTACTCCAAGGGCTTCACCTGCGCGGCGATCGCGGTCGGTTCGCTGATTACCGCGACGATCCCGCCCAGCCTCGGGCTGATCCTGTACGGCTTCGTCGGCAATGTCTCGATCGGCCGGCTGTTTCTGGCCGGCGTCATCCCCGGCCTGATGATGATGGCTGCGCTGATGTTCGTGGTCTATCTCGTCGCCAAGAAGCGCGGCTATCACTCGGCCACCAAGGAGCTGCCGACGGCGCGCGCGGTCTGGCGCGCGGTCGTCGATGCGAAATGGGCCCTGCTGTTCCCGGTCGCGCTGCTGGTCGGCATTCGCGGCGGCATCTTCACCCCGTCGGAAATCGGCGCCTTCGCCGTGGTCTATGCCGTCGTGGTCGGCGTCTTCCTGCATCGGGAGCTGACCTTCGAGAAATTCATGGAAGCGCTCGGCGAGGGCGTGCTCGATGTCGGCGTGATCATGCTGATCATCCTCTTGTCCGGCATGGTCGGCTACGCGCTGATCTTCGAGCAGGCCCCGCAGGAGGTGGCGGAGTGGATGCTGGGCCTGAGCCAGAACCCGGTCGCGATCGTCTTCCTGATCCTGATCTTCCTGCTGATCGCCGGCTGCTTCGTCGAGAGCACCGTGCTCGTGCTGCTGCTGACGCCGATCTTCGTGCCGATCGTCACCAAGCTCGGCGTCGACCCGGTGCATTTCGGCATCCTGATGATGTCGATCGTGACTCTGGGCTCGATGACGCCGCCGGTCGGCGTGGCGATGTACACGGTCTGCTCGATCCTCGACACGACCGTCGAGGAGTATTTCGTCGAATCGCTGCCCTTCATCGCCGCCATCCTCGCGGTGGTGGCGCTGCTGGCCTTCGCGCCGGGCATCGTCCTGTTCCTGCCCAACCTTTTGATGTGAGGAGGCAGGCATGAAACAGAGCTGGCGCTGGTTCGGCCCCGACGACGCCGTGACGCTTGCCGCCGCCCGCCAGGCGGGCGCGAGCGGCATCGTCACCGCCCTCCACCAGATTCCCTATGGCGAGGTCTGGAGCGTCGCGGCGATCGAGGACCGCAAGGCGCAGATCGCGGAGCCTGGCTTCGGCCTGCACTGGGCGGTGGTCGAGAGCCTGCCTGTGCATGAGCGCATCAAGCTAGGCGAAGGCGATCTCGAACCCCTCTTCGCCAGCTACCGGCAGTCGCTGCAGAACCTCGCCGCCTGCGGGCTGACGACGGTCTGCTACAACTTCATGCCGGTGCTGGACTGGACCCGCACCCAGCTTGACGCCAACGTCCCGGGCGGGGCGCGGGCTTTGCGCTTCAACATCCACGAATATGTCGCCTTCGACTGGCTGATGCTGGAGCGGCCTGGGGCCTATGAGGGCCATTCCACCGAGGTTCTGGACCGCGCCAAAGCGTGGTTTTCCGCCTCGACGCAAGCAGATCGCGACCGGCTGCTCGCCAATATCATGGCCGGGCTGCCGGGCGCCTATGACCGCTACGACGTGCCCAGCCTGCGCACCATGCTGGCGCGCTATGACGGCATCGACGCGGCCGCCCTGCAGGCGAACCTCAGGCGCTTCCTCGAAGCGGTGATCCCCACGGCCGCCGAACTCGGCGTCAATCTCTGCATCCACCCGGACGATCCGCCGCGCCCGCTTTTCGGCCTGCCGCGCATCGTCTCGACGGCCGATCAGATCGCCGCCATTCTGGCGATGGTCGACCATCCCGCCAACGGGCTGACCCTGTGCTCGGGCTCGCTCGGCGCCCATCCCGACAATGATGTGCCGGCGATCGCGCGCCGCTTCGCCGACCGGATCTGGTTCGCGCATCTGCGCAATGTCGCGAAGGACCCGGACGGCTCCTTCATGGAGGCCGAGCATCTCGGCGGCGACACCGACATGGTCGCGCTCGTCGAGGCGCTGCTGGCGGAAGAGCGCCGCCGCAAGGCAGCCGGGCGCGACGACTGGGAGATCCCGATGCGGCCCGACCATGGCCACGAGATCCTCGACGATATCGGCCGCGGCGGGTTTCCGGGCTATCCGGCGATCGGACGGCTGCGCGGCCTCGCCGAGCTGCGCGGCGTGATGGCCGCGCTGGAGCACCGCCACCGGCCGGAGTGAGCGCGGCCGCGCCGGCGGGCTCCTGCCATATCCTGTCAGCAACCGCGCATTGTCGCCGCGCCGCGTCCGGTCCCGCGTGATAAACATCCCTGCCGCCCGGACGCCGGGCTGGCATGGCCCGGCTTTTGCCCTATCTCTAGCGCTTCAGCCCAACCGGACGCCCCCATGGCCCGCAAGCCCTCTCCTGTCGGCAAATCCTCTGTCGGCAAGTCTTCCTCTGTCGCGAAGTCCTCCTCTGTCGGCCGGGATTCGCTGGCCGCGCAGGCCGCCTCGCTGGAACTGATGTTCGACGAGGCGCGCAAGACGGATTCGCGCGTCATCTCGGTGCGCGGAGCGCGCGAGCACAACCTCAAGAACATCGACCTCGCCATTCCGCGTGACAAGCTCGTCGTCTTCACCGGCCTGTCGGGCTCGGGCAAGTCGTCGCTGGCGTTCGACACGATCTATGCCGAGGGGCAGCGCCGCTATGTCGAGTCGCTCTCGGCCTATGCGCGCCAGTTTTTGGAGATGATGTCGAAGCCCGATGTCGACCAGATCGACGGGCTCTCGCCGGCGATCTCGATCGAGCAGAAGACGACCTCGAAGAACCCGCGCTCGACCGTCGGCACCGTCACCGAGATCCACGACTATATGCGCCTGCTCTGGGCGCGGGCCGGCATCCCCTACTCGCCCGCGACCGGCCTGCCGATCGAGAGCCAGACCGTGCAGCAGATGGTGGATCGCCTCACCGAGCTGCCCGAAAAGACGCGCGGCTACCTGCTCGCGCCCGTGGTGCGCGGCCGCAAGGGCGAGTTCCGCAAGGAGATGGCCGAGTGGCTCAAGCGCGGTTTCCAGCGCGTCAAGGTCAATGGCGAGTTCGTCGAGATTCCCGATGCGCCCGCGCTCGACAAGAAGTTCAAGCACGACATCGACGTGGTGGTCGACCGCATCATGATCCGGCCCGATCTCGGCGCGCGGCTGGCCGACTCGCTGGAGCAGGCGCTGGAGCTGGCGGACGGCATCGCCGTGTTCGAATATGCCGACGAGAAGGAGGAGGACGGCTCGGCCCGCCGCATCACCTTCTCGGCCAAATTCGCCTGCCCGGTCTCGGGCTTCACCATCCCCGAGATCGAGCCGAGACTCTTTTCATTCAACAACCCCTTCGGCGCCTGCCCGGCCTGCGACGGGCTCGGCCACGAAATGCGGATCGACCCGGACATGATCGTGCCGGATTCGTCGCTCTCGCTGAAGAAGGGCGCGATCGCGCCCTGGGCCAAGTCGACCTCGCCCTATTACGGCCAGACGCTGGAGGGGCTGTCCCGGCATTTCGGCTTCTCGATGACCAAGCCCTGGTCGGAGCTGCCGCAGAGCGCGAAAGACGCGATCCTGTTCGGCACAGGCTCGGAAGCCGTGCGCATGGCCTATAATGACGGCCTGCGCGCCTATGAGGTGAAAAAGCCCTTCGAGGGCGTGATTACCAATATGGAGCGGCGCTGGAAGGAGACCGAGAGCGACTGGGCGCGCGAGGAGATCGGCCGTTTCATGTCGGAGACGCCGTGCAAGGCCTGCGACGGTTTTCGCCTGAAGCCCGAGGCGCTGGCGGTGAAGCTCGACATGCGCCATATCGGCGAGGTTTCGCGCCTTTCGGTGAAGGACGCGCTGGAGTGGGTCTCGGCCCTGCCCTCAAAACTCAGCCAGAAGCAGAACGAGATCGCCCCGCGCATCCTCAAGGAAATCCGCGACCGGCTGACCTTCCTGCTCGATGTCGGCCTGGAATACCTGACGCTCGCCCGCGCCTCGGGCACGCTCTCGGGCGGCGAGAGCCAGCGCATCCGCCTCGCCTCGCAGATCGGCTCAGGGCTGACCGGCGTGCTCTATGTGCTGGACGAGCCCTCGATCGGCCTGCACCAGCGCGACAATGAGCGCCTGCTCGGCACGCTGCGGCGGCTGCGCGACCTCGGCAACACCGTGATCGTGGTCGAGCATGACGAGGACGCGATCCTCACCGCCGATTACGTCGTCGATGTCGGCCCCGGCGCGGGCATCCATGGTGGCCGCATCGTCGCCAAGGGCACGCCGCAGGACATCCTCGACAACCCGGATTCGCTGACCGGCAAATATCTCACCGGCGAGATGTCGGTCGCGGTGCCGGACAAGCGCCGCAAGGCCCAGAAGGGCCGGTCCCTCAAGATCGTCGGCGCGCGCGGCAACAACCTCAAGGATGTCTCGGTCGAGATCCCGCTCGGCCTGTTCACCTGCATCACCGGCGTCTCCGGCGGCGGCAAGTCGACGCTGGTGATCGACACGCTCTACAAGGCGGTTGCGCGCAAGCTCAACGGCTCGATCGAGCATCCTGCCCCGCATGAGCGCATCGAGGGCATCGAATTGCTCGACAAGGTCATCGACATCGACCAGTCGCCGATCGGCCGCACGCCGCGCTCCAACCCCGCGACCTATACCGGCGCCTTCACGCCGATCCGCGAATGGTTCGCCGGCCTGCCCGAGGCCAAGGCGCGCGGCTACCAGCCCGGCCGCTTCTCCTTCAACGTCAAGGGCGGCCGCTGCGAGGCCTGCCAGGGCGACGGCCTCCTCAAGATCGAGATGCATTTTTTGCCGGACGTCTACGTCACCTGCGACGTCTGCAAGGGCAAGCGCTACGACCGCGAGACGCTGGAGGTGAAATACCGCGACAAATCGATCGCCGACGTGCTCGACATGTCGGTCGAGGAGGCCAAGGCGCTGTTCAAGGCCGTGCCCTCGATCCGCGAGAAGATGGAGACGCTGCAGCGCGTCGGCCTCGACTACGTCAAGGTCGGCCAGCAGGCGACGACGCTGTCGGGCGGCGAGGCCCAGCGCGTCAAGCTCTCCAAGGAGCTCTCCAAGCGCGCCACCGGCCGCACGCTCTACATCCTCGACGAGCCGACCAGCGGCCTGCATTTCCACGACGTCGCCAAGCTGATGGAGGTGCTGCACGAGCTGGTCGACCAGGGCAATTCGGTCGTGGTGATCGAGCACAACCTCGAAGTGGTGAAGACGGCGGATTGGGTGATCGACATGGGGCCGGAAGGCGGCGACGGCGGGGGCGAGGTGGTGGCGCAGGGCACGCCGGAGGACATCGTGCGGGTCGGCAAGGGGCATACCGCGCGGTTTTTGCGCGAGGTGCTGGCGCGGAGGCCGATCAAGGGGGCGAAGGGGGTGGTGAGGGAGGCGGCGGAGTAGAGCAAAATCCGATGGATCAGCAGATTTCAGTCGAGATAGTCAATCGTCGATCTTCGGCATCAGCTTTATATTACTGGCGTTTAATTCTATCTGACTCGCATACTGAAGGTGGCCGCCTATGCGCCTCGTATCCTCGACTTTTATTTTTCCGTTGGCATATAGATGTTTGTAAGCTCGAATGCGATTTCTATATCCTTTTGTTAATCTCGGCACGCTGCCATGAACCAACAAGCCATGCACCTTTAAACGATTGGGTAGCTGGCTGAGATGGCGCTTCTCAGGAGATAGGTGCCACGGCTGCCCTTGAAATATCTGCTGAATTTCGCCTTCCAGATCGGATGGAAACGGGCCAGTCCCAGAGAAGACAATATCGTCAGCATACCTCGTGAGGGTAATCTTTCGACGAGCGGCGATTTCTGAAAGCTGACGATCAATATCGACCAGTGCCAAATTTGATAGAACAGGACTAGCAGGAGAGCCTTGCGCTAAAGCTCCGTTGAGACAGCAGAGCGCCCCCACAAGGTCCGCTCCATCTTTGTTAAAGCCCATTTTAAATAATGATTCGACAATATAGCCCTGCGGAGTCGTTGGAAAAAATTCTTTAATGTCATTTGATACTACCCAAGACGCTCCACAATGCACCTGAGCTGCCGAGATGTGAGATCGACCAGAAACAAAGCCAAATACATGAGAAGGAGGCACATATCTCTTCTGTAGTTGCCAACTAAGAGCCCGATTCAGAAGTTCACGCGGGTTTGCAGTGTCTTGCGATTCGTCGCGTGAGCATGCGGATGCTGGCGATGTGGTCGAAGGCGGTGGCGCTTTCGATGGATTTTTCCCAGTCCTTGGCGA
>JAESGK010000057.1_pt1 | contig 150050 bp, 142 predicted proteins | sample 9269681 | NCBI WGS metagenome assembly JAESGK01 (sample SAMN14515347, study PRJNA621673) | algae metagenome | isolation source: Timaviella obliquedivisa GSE-PSE-MK23-08B and co-occurring heterotrophs from... | place: USA: Grand Staircase Escalante National Monument, Utah | collected 2006-08-15 | reverse complement strand
GGTGATTTTGAACAATACTGGGACTTCCACAAAATCAAGGAATTTACTCGCAATCATATCGATAAATTTCTCAACCCAGATATTCTAATTCTGGCTTGATTGCGTCGCTCTAAAAGAGCCGCACCCATTTCTGATCCTACAGTCCGCTAATTGGGCTAGAGCGAGAATAATAATTTTCAGTAGCCTAGGCAAAGCTTGCGGGTGGCGGCTACTGCATTCGTACGACTAACCCATCTTGAAAAACCAGCAATTCTTGTGGCTGAATTGTTTGCCAGACTTCGTTATCTGTGAGAGGAAGGGTAGCAATCACGGCCACCCGATCGCTGGGACGAGTTAGCTCACTAAAGTCAACGGTAATATCCTGGTCAATTAAATGGGCGGCAGCAAAGGGGGCTTGCCGGATAATGTAGCTAAGGTGGGTTGAGCAATGGACAAAAAAATGCTCACCATCGGAAAGTAGGTAGTTAAATGTCCCGAACTGGGCGATCGCCTGGGTAATTTCTTTCAGGGTTTGATATAGCTCTGCTAGGGGTGGTTTTTGGGTTGGAAAACGCTGACGCAGCCTGGTTAAGATCAGGCAAAATGCCCACTCGCTATCGGTCTTGCCAACAGCGGTATAACATTGATCAGGCTGGGACTTGAGGTTAAAAATATTGGGCAAGTCTCCATTGTGGGCAAACACCCAGTAGCGTCCCCACAGCTCTCGCCGGAAAGGATGGCAATTTTCCAGTAAAATTTCCCCTTGGGTTGCTTTGCGGATATGAGCAATCACATGGGTCGATTTGATCGGGTAACGTCTGACCAAGCCAGCAATTTCCGACTCAACCGACGGGCGAACATCCACAAACAGGCGGCAACCCAAGCCTTCAAAAAAAGCAATTCCCCAGCCGTCTCGATGCTGGTCAGTCCTGCCGCCACGGGCACAGAATCCCTCAAACGAAAAGCAAATGTCAGTCGGGACGTTGCAATTCATCCCAAGTAATTGGCACATAGAGCAAGCTTCTAAAACAACAGATTTAGCAACTGCTGTCCACAGGCTACTCGATTTGTGCCCTTAATCCTAGTCCTGCCCTGCAAAGGTAAATTCTGGATTTTTATAGATAATTTTTAGACAGACAGGGCTTTCAGCAAGGCATTACCCATTCCTCGGCAGCCCAATGGATGCATGCCCGCCGACATAATATCGGGGGTGCGATCGCCCTGCTCTAGCACCTGCAGCACGGCTTGCTCAATTTGATCGGCGGCTGCCGACTGGCCTAGGGCGTAGCGCAGCATCATGGCAGCGCTCAGCACCATTGCTAGGGGGTTGGCTTTATCTTGTCCAGCAATGTCTGGAGCTGAACCGTGGACGGGTTCAAACACGCCGGGGCCAGTTGCCCCCAAGCTGGCCGAAGGCAACATGCCGATGCTGCCGGTTAGCATGGCGGCGGCGTCAGAGAGAATATCGCCCAACAGATTGCCGGTCACAATCGTGTCAAACTGTTTGGGGGCGCGGACAAGCTGCATGGCGGCATTGTCTACGTACATGTGGGAAAGTTCAACGTCTGGGTAGTCTTGCGCCAGCAGAGTGATGCGATCGCGCCAAAGTTGAGAAACTTCTAGCACATTCGCCTTATCGACCGAACACAGCTTTTGACGACGCTTGCGAGCGGCTTCAAAGGCGACGCGCCCAATCCGGTCAATTTCAGTCTCGCTGTAGACCATTGTGTTGACTCCCCGCTGCTCTCCCGCTTCACTGCTGAAGATGCCCCGCGGTTGACCAAAGTAAATGCCGCCGGTCAGTTCTCGCACCACCATAATGTCTACCCCAGATACGACTTCTGGCTTGAGGCTAGAGGCATCTAAGAGCTGGGGCAAAATTTTGGCCGGGCGCAGGTTGGCAAATAATTCTAGACCCGATCTCAGACCTAATAAGCCAGTTTCTGGGCGCAGATGCCGAGGTTGAGTATCCCACTTGGGGCCACCGATCGCTGCTAACAGCACTGCATCGCTATTGCGACAGGTTGCTAGGGTAACTTCAGGCAACGGTTCGCCTGTAGCATCAATCGCCGCTCCCCCCATCAGGGCCGTCGTAAAGTCAAAGCTGAGGTCAAACGGGGCAGCAATTGCTTCCAGGATCTCGACGGCGATCGCCATAATTTCGGGGCCAATCCCGTCCCCTGGCAGGAGCGTAATTCGATACCGCTGCATTTTCAGTTTGACCGCTGGTTAATACAAAGATTCCGCCACCATTGTCTAACAGATTTGCCCTCCGCTACAGTTCGATTGGCTCTATTGGCCAAACTCTAGCCGAGCTTGCTCAACCAGTTCAACCGTGACAACGTCTTGGGATTGCTCTCTGGCCAAATGCTCAATCCGCTGCCGAGCCTGGGTACGGGCAAAAAAGGGAATCCCTTTGAGCATCAGTTTGGCAGCCGGTGTCCAACTCAGAACATCCACTAAATCGGATTCTCTCATGATTTTTCGAGCCTCATTGCCCTGGGTCAACCTTATTTTAGTCCAACCCAAAAAATTGATCTCGCCCTAGAACGGTTTGGCCAAAATCAGGCACCCAGGAAATCCAATCGCCTGCTTCTGTTTCGCACAGCAGTAAGGCTTGATCAAAGCTATAGGGAGAGAGGCGATCGCGCAGATTCACCCATAGATTTGGCTGGGGGAAAAACCCTAGCTCAGGAGAAATCTGATTTAAAGGGAGAGATGAAGTGATAGATTTCATAGTTTTATAAAATATTCTGTAATATAGGATACATTTTGCTGCGTGTCGGCACAAGAAACTGTCTTAGAACTTCACGAAGACTGAACAGAATGTTGCAGATCGTGTCGCGACTTTTTAGAAGCAGTGTCTGTATGATTGATCATTGATTATCTTGCTCTGATAGCCCCTAGCCTGCCTGTAAAAGTTGCACCCCAATCATGCTTGATCTGAAAGCCTGCCCTCATTGTTATTCCAGCAGCAGCGTCAAACCCAAGCTGCTGATGCTGGCTAAGTATTCTGCGACAGAGGCAACCCGGCGAGACAACAACTGCGGCTATCAGCGACGCGACCAATTGGCGATCGATCAGTATCAAGCCGCTCTGTTGCCACCCCCGCTTGAACAGTTTGTCGGCGGTTTGTACTGCCAGACTTGCGGGGTTGGCTACGTTCCAGATGCTGAGCTACATTTCCAGGGGCAACGAGAGTCATGCTAAAAATAGCTGTCAGTATTAGCCTACTGGCGATCGCCCTCTACACAGGCTTTGCTAAGTTTCCGCTTTGGAGTGTGCCCGTGTTAGCGCTGCCTTTTACCGCTGCCTATATTCATGGCAAATGGTACCTTTGGCGATCGCTATTTGAGCGGAGAGACGCCAAGTTTTATCAGTCGCTGGTCGTCACTTATCTGATTCAAAATGTTGTTGTTTTTATTTTTTACTTACTCGGTAGCGGGATTGGCCGATTGGTGGGCGCTTAGCAATTTTGACTCGGATGAAAGATGGGTTTTATCACTAGAGGCAAGACCCAAATCGATTCAGGGGTGAGTAAATCAGCGTCATTTTACTCGACCGGGAAAGACTTTGCTCAAGTCTAGGATCAGACTCGGAAAAGGCGGTAAGGCGAGCGCCTCAGCGGGCAAGACAATCCGTTTAGTGCGGTAATCGAACTGCCCATTTAGTTTGCGTAACGGTTCTGCATAGGCTTCTAGAACATAGTCTGACAGGTTAAATAGCCAGTAGTCGGGAATCTGGGCCTCAGCGTACAAAGGAAGTTTGGTTTCGCGATCGTAGGTAAGGGAAGAATCAGCAATTTCAATCACCAACAAAATATCAGCAGGTAGCGGGTGAGCCGCTAAATAATCATCAGGCCGATTGCGGACGATCGCCAAATCGGGTTCTGGTTCTCCGTCTGTAGGAATCGTGATCGGAGCTTGATGTTGCAGCGTGGCGAGATTGCCTAGAAGCGCAGATAGCTCTCTTGATAACCTACGGTTGCAGGTTTCATGCGCTCGTCCTTTAGCTGCCATACTGATGATTTCTCCTCGCACTAACTCAATGCGATCGCCAGGTTTAAAGAAACCTAAGTCCGTCAGTTGATGGTATTCATCCAGACTGAAGCGTTTAGCTGTCGTTAGAGTCATATATCCTCTCAATCAGCGCGGCTGGGATTATTCTAAGCTGGGCAATACGGCGTAGTGGCGATAGCGCCAGTAGTCGTGCAAAATTCGATTGTGGTCAAAACAGAGCGTCGGTGGGATTTCCCAGGCAGTAAAAACACCGACGGTTTTGGCATCATCGGCGGCTTGGGGTTGCCCAGTCGCTTCGGCTAAAAAGACAATGCTAATCGTGTGCTTACGAGGGTCGCGGGCGGGATCAGAATAGACATGAAATTGCTTAATTAACTTGACCTCTAAACTGGTTTCTTCGGTTGCTTCTCGTTGGGCAGCCGCTTCGGCCGATTCACCGTAGTCAATAAACCCACCAGGAATAGCCCAGCCAAAGGGGAGGTTGCAGCGTTCAATCAAAATAATCGGGCGATAAGGGCGATCGCTAAGTTCAATAATGATGTCAACCGTGGGGGCCGGGTTGCGGTAGTTCACAGGCGGGCAAAGAGTGCATTAGCAACATCATAATAATGGGTCGGTAATCTTCTCGATCCAGCGACATTTTTTTGGAAGTCTTGTCAAGCAAGCCTTTCAAAAAGGCGATTCTCTGGTTGGAAATCGGGTAAATCGGCCACGGTGACGGAGTAGGATAATAGAAAACTTAATTTTTTTGTTTGATTTCGCTGTTGAATTACCCCCAAGTTAGGAGAATTTTGCTTTGAGTCAGCCCCAAGAAGATGCGATCGCCCCCCACGGTGGAGTATTGGTGAATCGAATTGTTAGCGCCGACCAGAAACAGGTGTTTTTGGAAAAGGCAAACTTTTTGCCCCGGCTGCGACTTGATGAGCGCACCACCTCTGACCTAGAAATGATTGCGATCGGGGGGTTCAGTCCGCTGATTGGGTTTATGGGGCAAGCTGACTACCAGCGGGTGGTTGATGAAATGCATTTGGTGAATGGGTTGCCTTGGGCAATTCCGGTTACCCTGTCCGTCACCGCTGCTGAAGCCGAACCGCTGAAGGAAGGCAGCTTAGTCCGTTTGGATGATTTGGCTGGCAACTTTGTTGGCGTGTTGGAGTTAACCGAAAAGTATCACTACAGCAAAACCCACGAAGCCCTCCAGGTCTATCGCACCAATGACGAAAAGCATCCGGGTGTAGCGGTGGTTTACCAGCAAGGAGAGGTCAATCTGGCCGGGCCAGTATGGCTATTGGAGCGGCAAGCTCATCCTCTGTTTCCTTTGTATCAAATTGATCCGGTTGAATCTCGCAGCCTGTTTCGGGATAAAGGCTGGAAAACAATTGTTGGTTTTCAGACTCGCAACCCAATCCACCGGGCCCATGAATACATTCAAAAATGCGCGCTGGAAACCGTGGATGGGCTGTTCTTGCATCCGCTGGTGGGGGCGACCAAAAGCGATGATGTGCCGGCCGATGTGCGGATGCGCTGCTACGAAATTATGCTGGAGCACTATTTCCCTCACGATCGGGTCATTTTGGCGATTAATCCGGCAGCCATGCGCTACGCCGGCCCACGGGAAGCCATTTTCCATGCCTTAGTGCGGAAAAACTACGGCTGTACCCACTTTATTGTTGGGCGAGACCATGCAGGTGTAGGCGACTACTATGGCACCTACGATGCTCAATATATCTTTGATGAGTTTGAGCCAGGGGAATTGGGCATTGCTCCTATGAAGTTTGAACATGCTTTTTATTGCACCCGCACCCAGTCGATGGCCACGACTAAGACCAGTCCAAGTCAGCCAGAAGAGCGGATTCATCTTTCAGGCACCAAGGTGAGAGAACTTCTGAGAAAGGGTGAGCTACCGCCCCCGGAATTTTCCCGTCCAGAAGTGGCAGCAGAGTTAATTAAAGCGATGCGGGAAATTGCCGCTACTAACTATGTGATTTAGGTAGCTCAATTTACCCCGGAAATCATTGGTCGTGATGACTTGCCTATGATGACGATAGGGCAGCGTGTTTTAGATGCAAAAACACTGCTAAAGTCAGCAAAGATTATTACAGATCATGACGCTGAGGCGACGAACTTTTTTGAGTCAGGCTGGGTTGGCGCTGGCCGGTTTAGGGCTGAGCGAGGCAGGGCTGATTTGGCTAAGCGATCGCTATCAGCAGGCTTTGGCTCAGCCGACCCGCCGCAAGCTGGCGCTGCTGGTGGGAATTAATCAATATTCTGGAGCTGAATTTTCAACCTTGGCCGGTTGTTTAACCGATGTTGAACTGCAACGAGAGTTATTGATTTATCGGTTTGGTTTTCAGCCTAGCGATATTCAAGTTCTGACTGACCAAGCGGCCACTCGCAGCAATATTGAAACTGCCTTTACCGCCCATTTAGCGGAGCAAGCCCGGCCAGGGGATTTGGTGGTGTTCCATTTCAGTGGCTATGGGCAGCGGGTGCAATTGCCGAACGCTGTCGGTGGGCTGACAGCGCAAAGCGCTCTGATTCCCTTTGATGGCTGGGTGCCTAGCGAGCAGGCAGGATTGGTCAATGACCTGCTGGCGGATACGCTGCTGTTGCTACTGCGATCGCTGCCCACCGATCAAGTCACGACAGTTTTAGACGCTGGCTTTACCGATCCGGGCTGGCCCCGGTTGGGCAATCTGCGGGTGCGCTCTTGCCCGGCGGCGATGGAGGTGGCTGCTGCTGAACAAGCAGTGCGATCGCAGCTTTTAGAGCAAACTCAGTTATCCGCCGAGCAAGTCCGGGTGCAGTGGCTGTCTGGGCAAGTTCCAGGCCTGCTGATGTCCGCCACGCAGCCCAACCAGACTGCGGTCGAGTGCCAGTGGCGGGAATTTAGCGCGGGTGCCTTTACCTATGCCCTGACCCAACACCTGTGGCAGACTTCCCCGCCGATCACGCTTTGGATCAGTCTCAACCGGGCAATCAGTCATGTCCAGCGGCAGGTCGGTCGCCAGCAGCATCCCTTACTGGGTGGACAAATTAGCTCACGCACGCCCAGCTATGATCTGACCACTAGCCCCGCCGCAGATGGCGTTGTGCTGGCGGTTGATGCCCCAGTGGGTGAGGTTAGCTTGGCGGGTCTACCGGCGCAAGTTTTTGCTCACTATGGGGTTGGTTCAGTCCTCGCTGTTTTACCCTGGGCGGCGGCAGAGTTCAGCTTTGCCCAATTGCCCCACCTTCAACTCCAAACAATTACCGGGCTGACGGTCAAAGCAAAGCTGCTGGCAGATGGTCAAATCCAGCCTGGGCAGTTGGTACAGGAGTCAATTCGGGTGCTGCCGCGCCGCCTGAGTTTGGCGATCGCCCTTGCCCCAGACTTAGAGCGAATCGAACGGGTGGATGCGGTGAGTGGGTTTGCCAGTTTGGCAGCGTCTGTTCCGACGACGGTGAGCGAGCAAGCCGCAGATTATTTATTTGCCCAAGCTCAGCCAGAAACTGGAGATACTGGCTACGGGCTGTTCTCACTGGCGGGTAATTTGCTCCCCAACACCCTCGGCCCAGCCGGAGAAGCTGCCAAGCAAGCGATTAAGCGGCTGCAACCCAAGCTATCCGTCCTGCTGGGACAAAAGCTTCTGGATCTGACCGTCAATGATGGTAGTTCCCGTTTGGGCGTGCGGGCAGCGCTAGAGGTGCTGCCTCCCGATGGGGATCTGAAAGTTTGGCGACGGCTGACCACCCTGCGCGCCCCCTATCTGCTGCCAGAGGCAGATCTACTCGACATTCCCCAAGCCGATTTAGGGCGCTTAACCCTGCCGATTGGCAGCCAAATTCGCTATCGGGTGCAAAATTACAGCGATCGCCCGCTTTATGCCTTGCTGCTCAGCTTTAGCGGTGATCCATTTTTTCTGTATCCATTTTCCTCGGCTCATCCAGAGAGCAAGCCGATCCAGCCAGCGCCAATTTTACCTGGCTCTACTGTTGCCCTACCTCGGAGCAGCATTGCCTCGGACTGGATTATTCGCCAAACAAGTCAGAGTGTGGTGACTTATTTAGTCTTTAGCGATCGCCCGTTTAGCCAAGCGATCTCAGCCTTGGTCAGGGGCATGGCAGGTCTGCAACTGCCTGCACCAGAGCAAATTGTGCCACTAACCAACCCGCTGGAGGTTGCTCAGGCAGTTTTGGCCGATTTGGACCAGCATAGTCTTGTCCAGACTCAGCCCTTCGCTAAAGATGCTTTTGCCTGGAATGTAGATGATTGGGCAACCTTCAGCTTTAGCTACCAGGTGGAGTAAGGTGTTCAATCATCCTGGATCGCGATATTTTTTCTGCATCAGTCCGTCCAGAAATCATTACAATTTTTACTGAGGCAAAATATTAGGCTAAATGCTTGAGAACCTGATACCTCAAGGCTTTGAATCAAAAATCTTCATGGAGACAAGGGCAAAACGCTCTAAAATTTGTGCTTTGGCAAGACCTACATATCATCCTTTTGCCAGAATCGCTGTATCTTCTCAAAAATTTATTGTCAATAGGTTGCCCCAGAATTAGATTCCCAGGCTATTATTAACTCAAAATCAGGTAAGCTCGGCATGACTATTTACATCGGTAATTTGTCCTATCAAGCCTCGGAGGACGACCTGCGACAGGTATTTGCAGAGTACGGCACAATCAAGCGCATCACCCTACCTATGGATCGTGAAACCGGCAGAATGCGCGGCTTTGCATTTGTTGAACTCGAAGAAGACGCCAAAGAAGACGTGGCCATTTCTGAATTAGACGGGGCAGAATGGATGGGGCGGCAACTCAGGGTGAATAAAGCTAAGCCCAAAGATAGCCGCTAGAAGTCGGGGGTTACAAGCAATAAGATTGGGGGACGGGTCAGGCAAAGCTTGCCTCAGCAAGTCATACTGGGAAAGGGATCTTTCCTGTCTGTGAGTTTTGGTTTGAGTATTTATGCCACCACGTCGCTCTTCTAATCCTAGAAATCAGCAAGCTGCCAAAGGTGAAACTCGCTCACCTGGCCCGAAGCCCCCAGCGGTAAACTCTACCACCCTGGCGATCGTCGGCGCCGTTTTTGTACTGGGAATTGGGATTGGGGTTGCTTTTAGTAAAACCACGACCCTATCGCCTGAAAATGTCGCCAGCACGGAATTTATTGACAAAAGTGCGCCCAACCCAGAATTCTGCATTCAGTATGGGGCCAGCGCCATTTCTTTTGATACGAGAGTGTTTGTTACGTTTAACCCCTTTAATGTATTTGTCTCGCAATCGACCATGCAGCCTGGCTGCGTAATGCGAATTAACAACATTGCCATTCTTGAGCAACGCAAGTTGGTCACTTCTGAACAAATGCGCGACTGCCGGCAGCGAATGAACACGTTTGGCTATACTGGCAACTTGGACGGTTCGCCCCAAATTAGCTGTCTTTACCAAAGCAATGTTGACAAAAATAAATTCTTAAACCAGCCGGGCGTTGGCGCTCCCCCGCCAGAAACAACTAACTTTTAACGAATAGTCCATGGCTGCTGCGTCGGGTTTAGGCTTATTTAATTGGAGTAGACGGCTTTTTGCCGCCTTGCTGCTGGGTGGGCAGGTCATTATTCATCTGCTGACAGGCAAAATCAACGTCCGCAACACCCTGGAGCAAATGTCATTTGTTGGCCCAGAGTCTTTGATCGTGACCTTAATTACGGCCGTGTTTGTGGGCATGGTGTTCACGATTCAGGTGGCGCGGGAGTTTATTAACTTTGGCGCTTTTACGGCTGTCGGGGGCGTGTTGGCGATCGCCCTCACCCGTGAATTGGGGCCAGTCTTGACGGCCGTTATTTTAGCTGGACGGGTTGGCTCAGCCTTCGCAGCCGAAATCGGCACGATGCGCGTCACAGAGCAAATTGACGCCCTGTATATGCTGGATACTGACCCCGTGGATTATCTGGTAATTCCTCGCCTGCTGTCTTGCTGCTTGATGCTGCCGGCCCTGACGGTTTTGTCTTTAATCACGGGTTTAGGGGGAGGCATGGTTGTTTCGAGGGTGCTGTACGGGATCTCGAACCCGGTCTTTCTCGATTCAGTTAAAAATTTTATGGCACCCTGGGATTTGATCAGCGCCATGTTAAAAGCGCTCGTGTTTGGTGCCTTGATCTCGGTGATTGGCTGTAGCTGGGGGCTGACTACCTCTGGCGGGGCGAAGGGAGTTGGGCAATCAACCACGGCATCGGTTGTGACCTCTCTGCTGGCAATCTTTGTCGCCAATTTCTTTTTGTCCTGGATTATGTTCCGCGGGTCGGGTTCGGTGTTCAAGGGACTGTAGATTTAGCGCGACCCTTTACAATAGAGGCAGTCTTTACTGGACGTGTAGCGATGAATTCTACAGTTTCTGCTTCAGCAACTGCCATCTTGGCTCCCAGCTATCGCTTACCGCTTGGGTTGGCGATCGTCGCGCTTGCAATTAGTTTCCTCAACCTCTGGCTAGGAGCGCTCCTGCTGCTGTTTGCTGTTTTCTTGACGATTCAGGCTGCGACGTTGCGCTTACACTTCACTGAAATCGCCCTAGAGATCTACCGGGGAAAAACCCTGATCCGAAATTTTCCTTATGCAGCTTGGATGGACTGGCAAATTTTTTGGTCGCCGCTGCCGATTTTGCTCTACTTCCGAGAAATCGAGAGCATCCATTTTTTACCGATTTTGTTTGACCCGGCCCAGCTCAAGACTTGCCTAGAGCGATGCTGTCCTCGGATGTCAGCCCACCTTTGAAAATCAGTGAATGACATCAACAGTCATTCACTGCTGATTGACACTCGCTGATCAAGCTTTTTGCCTTGCCCGCCCCTATTAGATTGTCTATGAACGCTGACGAACAACCCATCTCTGATCAGGCTGTGGAAGCAAGCCCTGACTCCAGCGATTTTGCGCCTGCGACTCCAGAGCAGCACTATCAGACCCTCCAGCAGGAAATTGCTGATTTGAGCGCAACCAAAGCTCAATTACAGCAGCAGATTGATCAGCTCCAGTCCACGATGGGGCGGCTGGTGCAAGAAAGCTTAAGTGAACTTCAGCAGCGGAAGCAAAATCTGCAAATTGCCGTCGAGCAACTAGAGCGACGGCAAGAGCGAGTGCAGGCTGAGATGAAGAAAAGCTTTGCTGGCGTTTCCCAAGATTTGGCAATTCGAGTCCAGGGCTTCAAAGATTATTTGGTCAACAGTCTGCAAGATTTAGTGATTGCAACGGAGCAACTAGACCTGGTGCCCAAACCCGCCGTGCCGCTAGCTGGAACGACCCCATCCGAAAAAGTGCTTGCTTCTGAACCGAAGCCTGCCCCAGCCAACCCCCAATTTGCCGAACAGTCCTTTCAAGAGCAAACGCGGCAGATTCGTAAACTGATTGACCAGTACCGCAATACCCCCAACTACTATGGGCAACCCTGGCAGTTGCGGCGGACGTTTGAGCCGATCCATGCCGAGCGGGTTTCCACTTGGTTTTTTAATTTGGGTGGACGGGGGGCGCTGCGATCGCTGAATAGCCGCCTGCAAAATATTCTGATTGCCTCGGCGGTGACTTCAATTTTGCGCTACCTGTATGGCGATCGCCTGCGGGCGTTGATCTTGGCTAACTCGCCAGAGCGGCTGGGGGATTGGCGGCGGGGTCTGCAAGATTGTCTCGGGATTACCCGCAATGATGTCGGCCCTGATCGCGGGATTGGGTTATTTGAATCCCCTGATTCGCTGGTGCTAAAAGCCGATCGCCTTGTCAAAGAGGATAAAATTCCGCTGATTCTGATCGACGACTCAGAAGAACAGGTCAATTTGTCGATGCTGCAATTTCCGCTCTGGCTGGCCTTTGCCCCAGAACCCCAGTTGCGCCAATCGAGATCGACTTCCTTCGACTTTTTTGAGTAAGCGGCTCGGCTTAATATTCAGCGCGTTTAATGCAGAAAAACACTTTACAGGAACTCTATCGAGGCAGACGCGAGTCAGTCCGTGCGACTGGGCTGGATGAAACAACAGCAATTTCTCTTTATCAAAATTACATTCAGTTTGTGATCCAATCTGCGGCTCCGCCCGCCAGCCTGCTAGACGTGGGCTGTGGTTCTGGCTGGACATCCTACCTGTTCTGCCAAGCGGGTTATAACGTGACGGGGCTTGACCTCAATGCCACTGCCTTTGAATGCCCCAACCACCCCAACTTAAGGTTGGTTGAAGGGAGCAGCATGGATTTGCCCTACGCAGAGGCGACGTTTGATGTTGTCGCTTCCCATCAAGCCCTGGAACACATGCCTGATCCAGAGCGAGCAATTCGGGAGATGCTGAGAGTACTCAAGCCAGGCGGCACATTTTGTGTGGTGGGGCCTAACTTACTCAGCCTATTACAGTTGCTGCGGGGAATCAGTATTTACGTGTGGCGAAATCGGCCATTAACCACCATTTTTTGGCGTTCTGCCACGATGCCCAAACATCCTTGGGGCAACACTCTACCGGAAATGCTGGGATCTGTACCCTCACTGTTAGGGCTGATTTGGGTCAAAACTTTAGATTCTAAAGCTACGTTTTCAATGCGAGAACCGGATTTAACGCCTCCTTTTGAGGCAGATAATGACGCTTGCTATCTGTGCAATCCGCTCGATTTTCAGAAATTCTTGCCGACCCAGAATTGCCAAATCAGGCAAAATGGCTTTTACGGTCGAAGCAAATTCACGTCATTGATCGCTTCCGGCACCTATATTGCTGCCCGTAAACAATAGCCCCCGCTAGGCAACATCCTTTTTGTAGCGAATCTTCAGAATTAGAATCACCGCAGCAAACAAGAGCGTGACGATATTGGCCGCAATAATTGGCAAATCATGGACATAAACGCCATACACCAGCCACAGCACAATCCCCAGGCAAAGAATAATCAGCATACTCCAGGACAGGTCATCGGCTGATTTAGATTTCCATGTTTTAATCAGTTGGGGCAGGTAGGCGATCGTCGTTAAAACGCCCGCCACCAGCCCTAAAGTAGTAATATAGTCAATCTCCATTGCCCAGTTCTCAGTAGAGGAAAATGCTGCAATAGTAAGCAGATCAAGTTTGTAATCTGCTCAACTCAATCTATCGAACAGCATAAACGACTTAAAGCACTTCTTAAGCTCTGTTCATGCCTCAAGTCATCAGGAAAGCTCTATGTCGCCGATCGCCCTTTGGTTAATTTGTCATGTTGCCTTACTGATGGTCAGCTATCTACTCGGATCGCTGCCAACGGGCTATCTGCTCGGGTGGTGGCTGCAAGGGATTGACATTCGTGAGCATGGCTCTGGCTCAACTGGGGCAACCAATGTGCTGCGAACATTGGGTAAAGGGCCGGGGCTGACGGTATTTGTAGTAGATGTCCTAAAAGGGGTAGCAGCGATCGCTTTGGGGCGCTGGTTTTATGCTCACCCAACTGTGGCGATTCCGGTTGAGGTTGAACCCCAGGTCTGGTTGCCCTGGCTGGTGGTTTTGAGCGGCTTAGCGGCGCTTTTAGGCCATAGCAAATCAGTCTGGCTCAACTTCACGGGCGGTAAATCAGTGGCGACAGGCTTGGGGATTTTGCTGGCGATCGACTGGCAAATTGCTCTGGCCACCTTGGGCGTATTTGCCCTAGTGCTGGCCCTCTTGCGGTTTGTCTCTTTGGGATCAGTCTGCGCGGTCACGGCTGCGGTGGTGATGGTATTTATGACCCAGCAGCCTCTCCCCTACCTGTTATTAGTCAGCGCCGGGGGTGTGTATGTGATTTGGCGACATCAATCTAATTTGCAACGCCTGCTGGCGGGGACTGAGCCTCGCTTGGGTGAACAGGCAGCGATCGAAGTTGATCCGAGCCAGGTCTAAAGCGTGAAATCCGAGCAGTTTGAGTTTGTCTGCGGCTAAGTTGTATCGTGTACCTCAAACGTCTTCATCTGCGTCAGTTTCGCAACTACCACAATCAGCAGGTGGAATTTCTCGCCCCTAAGACGATTTTGGTTGGTCAAAACGCGCAGGGCAAATCGAATTTGCTAGAAGCGGTGGAGTTGCTGGCAACCCTGCGATCGCACCGGACGACTCGCGATCGCGACTTGGTGTCCACCGACCAACCGACCGGGCAAATCACGGCTGAACTAGAACGAGACAGTGGCCCGCTGGAAATGGTGCTCAGCCTCCGCAGCAATGGGCGGCGCTCCCTGACCGTAAATAGTGAAACCGTCCGCCGCCATCTGGATTTTTTAGGCAATCTAAACGCGGTGCAATTTTCCAGCCTAGACTTAGACCTAGTGCGGGGTGGGCCGGCTGAGCGCCGCAACTGGCTTGATGGCGTGCTGGTGCAACTGGAACCCCTCTATGCCCATTTATGGCAGCAGTACAATCAGGTGCTGCGGCAGCGAAACGCGTTTTTGAAGCATCAGTTAGCCGATGCTGATGCACCGCAACTCCAACTCTGGAATCAGCAGCTCGCCAAGACGGGCACCCACATTACGCGGCGGCGGCATCGGCTAGTGGCTCGTTTGGCTCCGCTGGCCCAGCACTGGCACCAGGAGATTAGCGGCAGCAGCGAACTGCTGAAGGTAGCCTATGCCCCCAATGTCAGCATGGAGCAAGATCAGCCAGAGATTGTCTATCAAGCCTTTTTAGACAAAATTGCCCAAAAAGCAATCGCCGAGCAGCATCAAGTCACGACGCTGGTTGGCCCCCACCGGGATGAAATTGAACTCACGATTAACCAGACTCCTGCCCGCCAGTATGGCTCCCAAGGGCAACAGCGGACGTTAGTTTTGGCTCTGAAGTTGGCAGAACTGAAGCTAATTGAAGAAGTTTTGGGCGAACCACCGCTGCTGCTGTTAGATGATGTGCTAGCAGAGCTAGACTTACAGCGCCAAAACCAACTCCTAGAAACGATCCAAGATCGGTTTCAAACCCTAATTACCACCACCCACTTAGGCGCCTTTGACGCTCAATGGCTAAAATCCGCCCAAATTCTCAGCGTGCGATCAGGGCAAATTTTACCTAGCTGACGATGAGAACCAAGAAGATTAACTCTACCTCCCCTCAGTTTCAGCAGAGCCGGAAGTCACTAAAGTTCCGGCAGTTACACTGCACAATTTAGCTATTTGCCAATGCAAAAGCGGCTGAAGATTTGGTCTAGGACTGATTCGGTGACTTCTTCGCCAGTTATTTCCCCCAAGGCTTGCACGGCATCCCGCAAATCAATCGTCCAGAAGTCGAGGGGCAACTGGTCAGCGATCGCCGTTTGGACATGGTTTAGAGCAAGCTGGGTGCGGGTGAGGGCTGCTGATTGGCGTTGATTGATCGCTAGATCGAGGTTGGCGCTCTGTAGTTTTCCCGTTTTGGCCAGGGCTAAAATTGCCGCTTCTAAGTCAGTAATCCCCTGCTGATGCGTTGCAGAGGTGCAAACAATCGGATGGGTGACAGGCAAGCTGGGCTGGTACTCAGGCGGCATTAGGTCAATTTTATTGAGCACAAAAATTAATTTTCGATCTTGAACCTGTTGATAAATCTGCTGATCTTCGGCTGTCCAACCCTCAGCAGCATCAAGGGTGAGTAAAACTAGGTCAGCGGATTGGGCGGCGGTGTGCGATCGCTGGACGCCAATTTGCTCCACCCGGTCTTGGCTGTCGCGAATTCCAGCCGTGTCGAGCACCTGAATTGGAATCCCCCCCACCACCAGCGACGACTCCACCACATCGCGCGTCGTGCCAGGCAGGTCAGTCACAATGGCCCGATTGTTGCGGCTCCAAGCGTTGAGCAAGCTGGATTTGCCAACATTCGGCCGCCCAACAATCGCCACCTTTAGCCCGGAGCGGAGGAGTTGACCGCGATCGGCGGTGGCAAGCAGTGTTTTAACTTTTTGGGCAATCAGAGCCAGTTGGGCTTGGATCTCTGCTGCGTTTAAGGGGGGCAGGTCTTCTTCAAAGTCAATCCGGGCTTCAATTTCGGCCAGCAGGCTCAGGCAGCGCGATCGCAGGTGAAGTTCAATCTTGCCCCACGCCATCCCAAGTGGGGACGCAAGGTCTCTCGCAGTAAAGTAACCTGATTCATAGGGTTTCATCTCTAGAATGTCGTAATTCTCATGAAGCCCTTTTTTCATCGGCTTTTGCAAGCTTTTATCCGGTACTTAGGGCTACAGCTATACTATTGTGTACAGCGGTAACATTTTGGTGGAGCGACGCATCATGGTCATTGCTCTCGATCAATACCTATCTCCTTCAGAGGAGCATCCAGAGGATCGTCTAGTCACAATTCAGGGTAGCTGGGAACATTTTAAGCTGATTCGGCAGGGATGTGAGGCATCACCAGGGATTAGACTGTTCTATTTTGATGGCGCGATCGAGATTTTTATGCCAGGTAGACCACACGAAAAGTTCTCCCATGCAATCGGTGTTCTATTGACACTGTTTTTAGCACAGCAAGGAATTATATTTATCGGAGTCGGTTCGGCGGATCAGGAGAAAGCAGGGATTGCATCAGCGCAGCCCGATCAGTCTTACTGTATTGGCGCAGAGAAAGCTGTGCCTGATTTATCGATTGAAGTGATTTTTACGAGTGGGAGTTTGGCTAAACTGAGGCGTTATCAAGCAATTGGAGTACCGGAGGTTTGGTTGTGGGAAGATGGGGTACTGGCTCTATATCATTTGCGAGCTGAAGGATATGAGCGAATTGAGCAGAGTGAGTTGGCAGGATTGATGAAGCTCGATTTAGCGGTGTTTAATCGCCATGTGCTGATGGCTGAAACCGACCTGGGAGAGGCGGTGCGATCGTTTAGTCGCTATCTTGTTCAAAGAGAATCGGCTGAGTAAAGTTGGTGCGATGTCTACAAAAGCGGTTAGCGTTGAAGTCTGAAGAGCAAGATTTGTCTGAGGAGATGAAGTTGCGCTTCTCATCTCTGTCACTTCTGGTACTCGAAGACCTCAGTGAAGCATTCCTGGATTTCACGACTCTGGCGGATTTGGAAACCTGGTTGCTCACCCATGCATAATCATCTCGGTTTCACAGTCGCGGCAAAAACTGGGAAAAGGCAATCTTTGGCAGCGTCGATTTTGAGAGCATCTGATGATGAATGTGCAGAATTGCGGTCGGAGGTTTTGAATGAATCGGATCATTAGGTTGTGCCTTGACGACTGAGTACCCATCTACTCTATTCCTACTTCACCCTGCCGCTACCTTAAAACTCCCAACTAATTGATCCAACAATAGTCAGTGGGGTTCCTCGATTAATAAACAATGTGCCAAAGTTAGGAGAACTTACGTAATCAATATTGAACAGGTTACGAACATTAATCGCTGCGTTAAACCTATTTCGACGATAGTACAGTGCCGCATCAGTTCTCAGATAGCTCTCTAATTGGGCTGAGTTTCCAAAATTGTCCTGACGCTCACCAACGTAAAATAATCCTAATCCAAATCCTAGCCCTCGCAAATCTCCTTCCTGGATCATGTAGGTACTCCACAAACTTGCTTGATGTTTGGGAACTCCTCTAAGGGGTTGACCAACTGTACTCGGTATAGAATTATCTGCGGTTACTTGTGCATCTGTGAACGCATAGGAAGCGATAACTTTCCAACCGGGTAAAATTTCACCCGTCATATCTAGCTCAATTCCGCGACTCCGTTGTTCCCCAACTTGTGCTTGGAAGCCTTGTCTCGCTAGTTCAGGATCGGGATCAGGAGTTAAGATATTGGTCTTGGTCAAATTGTATAGCGCTAGGGTTGTAGAAAGTTTACCATTGAGAAAATCTGCCTTGACCCCAACCTCGTATTGAGTCCCCTTAGTCGGTTCAAACACTCTACTATCTGGATTGCGCCCGATCGAGGGTCGGAATGATTGACTGTAACTGGCATAGAGAGAAACATTCTGGGTAGGTTGATAAACTAAGCCAATACGAGGGCTGAAGGCTCCATCATTTTGAGATGTCCTATCACCATTGATCGGCCCATCTTCATTTGTTAACCAATCATAACGACCACCAATCAGCATCTTCAGATTACCGCTGAAGGCGATTTGATCTTGAAGGTAAACTCCATAGGACTGATTGATCCGAAGAGAACCGAATGGAAGGAAGGGAAGCTCTGGCAGTTGAACATCATAATTTGGATTACGAATATCTAGAGGAGGTAGATCGAAGGTATCAGAAAAATCACCGTAATAACTCAATTGACGGGTGAGGTCAAAGCCAGCTACAAGCTGATGAGAGATTGAACCAGTCCTAAAATTACCAACCAGATCGATCTGTCCTGCATATACCTCATCCTTACCAGAGACGGTCAATCCAAAAAAGTCTGTAAGAAAACGATCCTCCAATAGGTTCGTGTACTCAAGCGAAGCAAGTGACGATCTGACAAGGTTTATCGAAAGATTATGTCGAAGCTGCCAACTCTCATTAAATCTGTGGTTCAGACCATAGCCAACGCGATGACTCTCATTCTCTTGTAACGAAAAATACAAAGGGTAGACGTTTCTGGGGATAAGACTACCATCGCTGAGAAGCGGTTCAGCGCTGGGAGTTGTTTGGTAATTATCATACTCATAATAGAGATTTAGGCTTGTGCGATCTCCAATATTAAATGTGATGGAAGGTGCAATTACTATCCGCTGGTTATCGACAGGAACTTCATCTTTGTAATTGCCTCCACCTTGATAGGAGGCAATGAGGCGATAAAGGACACGTTTATCCTGTGTTAAGGGCCCTGATAGATCAATAGTGGGTTGATAAAGTCCATAATTACCTGCTTCAAATCCTATTCTGTAGTAAGGTTCAGGCAGAGGTTGCCGAGTCACATAATTAACGACCCCACCTGGTTCTACTGCTCCGAATAGAACTGAGGCTGGCCCTTTGAGTACCTCTACTTGCTCAACTGTTCCCATTGGAATAGGGGCAATATAAAAAATGCCTTCACTGGCTAAACCATTTCGGAGGCGAGTGTTTGATTGAAACCCTCGTATATTCACGACACCTCCGGCATCGAATAGATTAGCTTGAATGTCAACGACTCCACTGACAGTCTCTAATGCCTCAAGCTCCCTCCGTACACCACGATCTTCGAGTACCTGCCTTGGCACGATCTGAATTGATACGGGAAGATCGCGGATCGGGGTGTCAGTTTTAGTTGCGGTGGACGTATTTGGGATAAAGTAGCGCCCTTCTCCTTCGCCTGTTACGACAAGCTCCTCCTCAGAGGCTTCATCTTCGGGGTTGAGACTGTAAGCGAAGCCTCCTGTCTTCAGCGTTACTTCGGTTTTTGGCAGTGCCTCCTTCCCCGCCACACTCACCCGAATTTGGCTACCCTCTTGTATCACCTGCACCGTCGCAATATCTGCTGTCGGGTTCTCTGCTATAAAAGCTTGACCCGCTGGCAAGGTCAGCACCGCATCGGGAATCTCGGCAATCAGACTGTTGCCCTCAGCCCGGAATTTGCTGGCATCGACTTGTAGCGGTTTGCCCTCTGCCGTTTCCAGAATAATCTCAAGTCCTGTTGCGGTCGGTTCTAGTTTTACATCAGTAACCTGTACCCTTGCCGCCTCCATTTGGGCAACCCAGTCTTTGACAGTGGTGGCAGATTGTGGAATGTCATGAATGCTAAGGAGATCGGACTGATCCTGGTCTCCCCTGGGTAAAGAGAGGGCTGACGTGGAATCAGAAGCTTGGAGCGGCGTCAAAGTTTCTCTCGGTAAGGCCAAAACGCCGGGCTGCTCCACAGCTACTGCCAGAGTCACTCCACTCACCAAGGCCGATAATATTAACCGTCCAGACCACCATGCCATCGTCATTTCAACGCTCCACACCACAACCTAAAAGCTATTGCGAATTCTTTGCAATCTCAATAGCGTAGTGTAGGAGCCAGCGCTTGGCTGCGTCTATTACCTAAACCGCCTTCTTTGATCTCAAAACCGCCTTTTACTGCTTTTTCAAGCATTCACCGGGATTGATGCCAAATTGACGACGAAAGGCAGCGGCAAAGTATCCCAAATTTCCATAGCCCACTTTCCGCGCCGCTTCTGCCACAGTGCAATTGCCCGCTCGCAAAAGTTGCTGTGCCTGCTCCATGCGTTGCTGGGTCAGATATTGGATCGGAGTCATGCCAAACAATTGCCGAAATCCACGCAGCAACGTCCGCTCGCTGACTCCCACCTGCTGCGCCAAATCAGAAAGCAACGGCGGATGTTCCAGGTGGCTGAATAAAATCTCCTTAGCATAGTGCAAGCAGGCGATTGTCTTGGGTCGGAGGGTGGTTGTAATCACCGTTCCCGCTTGATCCGCTGTTAGCAAATCAATCTGCATTGCCAACAATTCCCAGGCTTTGCTGTACAGATAAATCTGCCGCGCCGTACCCTGGTAGGGAGCATTCCAGATTTGATAGGCCAGCGATCGCATTGCCGGAGTCACCTTGGGATAAAACGAGGCTTTCCAGTCCTCTCCCTTCAGCAGCAGCGACTTCAGCGGCGATCGCAGTTCGCCAAACGTAGACTCTAGCAACTCCGGCTCCACTTCTATGTTCACGAAGGCCAATCGCTGATTGACATAGTAGCGATCGCTATATTTAGGTGACAACCCACCGCCCGAAAAGTAGGCACGATTTTTATCTAGATTTGGATGAATTCCTGTTTCCCCCACCACTGATAGCATCACCATAATTTGAATCGGATGCTCATGAATTGGAATTTTTATCCTCAAATCCTGCTGAAAGTTCCAATCTGCCAAGCTGAGCCACAAGCCTGGGGCTACCTGGAAGCCTCGTATCGCACCCGTTCCAAACCTGGATAGCAGAGGTTCAAAGATTTCAAATTGATCAAGGTCTGGTGAGGTAGGTCGAGCTGCCGCCTCCGCTTCTAATAGCTCGTCCCAGTCTGAGGTTGTCAAGGTAAGTGTCATAGTTCTGTTTTAAGCAGCAAGTTGCAGCATATGCAAAATATTCTCAATAAACTTACTGCATTTTGCTCTCCGTGCATACGACAAAGAGGATCTGCCCGGACACCTTCGCCATAAATGCCCACTTGCCTTATCCCCCACTTGAAAGATGAGGGCTTGCGCCTGCCCGCTCAAAGCAGTTCAACTTATTTGCCAATGCAAAAGCGGCTAAAAATTTGGTCTAGGACGGATTCGGTGACTTCTTCGCCAGTAATTTCGCCCAAGGCTTGAATGGCATCTCGCAAATCAATTGTCCAAAAGTCGAGGGGCAATTGCTCGGAGATCGCCGCTTGGACACGACCCAAGCTAATTTCAGCCCGAGTCAGGGCGGCCGCTTGACGCTGATTGATTGCCAGATCAAGGTTGGCGCTCTGGAGTCCGGTTTGGACAATTCCTAAAATGGCCGCCTCCAGGTCGTTAATCCCCTGCTGATGCCTGGCTGATGTGCAGACGGTTGGAGCAGGCACAGGCAAGTTGGGTTGGTGATCCGGCGGCATCAGGTCAATTTTATTCAGGACAAGAATTAAGCTGCGACCTTGCACCTGTTCATAAATTTGCTGATCTTCGGCCGTCCAGCCGGCGGTGGCATCTAGGGTCAACAGCACCAAGTCTGCCGCCTGGGCGGCGGTGCGCGATCGCTGGACGCCGATCTGTTCCACCCGATCTTGGCTATCGCGAATCCCAGCCGTATCCAGCACCTGAATCGGGATTCCCCCCACCACCAGCGAGGATTCAACCACATCCCGCGTTGTGCCAGGCAGGTCAGTCACAATGGCCCGATCGCTGCGGCTCCAGGCGTTGAGCAAGCTAGATTTGCCGACATTTGGTCGCCCAACAATCGCCACCTTTAGCCCGGAGCGGAGGAGTTGACCGCGATCGGCGGTGGTAAGCAGTGTTTTAACTTCTTGGGCAATCAGAGCCAGTTGGGTTCGGATCTCAGCTTCGTTTAAAGGGGGCAGGTCTTCTTCAAAGTCAATCCGAGCTTCAATTTCAGCCAACAGGCTCAAGCAGCGCGATCGCAGATGGCGAATTGGTTCAGCCAGCTTGCCTTGAAGTCCAGCTAGGGCGGCTTGGGCAGCCTGAGCCGATTTTGCCCCGACCAAATCAGCCACCCCTTCCGCTTGGGTTAAATCTAACCGCCCATTCAAAAATGCCCGCAGCGTAAATTCGCCGGGTTGAGCCAGGTGGGCCCCTAGTTCTAAGCAAAGTTGCAGCACTTGTTGGACGGGCATCATTCCACCGTGGCAATGCAACTCCACCACATCTTCGCGGGTGTAAGAACGAGGCGTCAGCATCAGCATTAGCAGCGCTTCATCGACAATCTGCCCGGTTTGGGGGTGGCGAATCTGCCCATAAAGCAGCCGGTGGCTCTCCCAAGCCGGTTGCCCACGCGGATGAAAGAGCTGACGGGCGATCGCCACGGCTGCACTGCCAGACAGACGAACAATCCCAATGCTGCCCTGCTCCGGCACAATCGCAGTGGCGATCGCCGCAATGGTTGTGGCACCCACTGATTTTGCTCCTATTGATTTAAGTTGGATTTAAATCCTCAAACTCGATCTTTTCTCAAACCTACCATGCTCTCCTGTTCCAGCCGTCGGGGAGATGTGTAGCAAGTGACATCCTCCCGCCGCCGACCTTTCAGGTACGGCGCGGACTTCCCGCCTCACGAATACAGCCCCCTGTACCCCGGCATCGTGGGAAGTTCCTGCTTCAACTGGTAGTGTCTAGCCGTAGTTTGTCCTACAAAGCCCCGATCAAATCCCATCCACAGGCAATTTGTTTTAAGTTCACGAGATAGTCCTCCCGCCAACTGTTGATTAAAATGTTTGTCTTTTGCATTTCCTATCCGCCGCACTGTTCACCAGCAAGCTGTACGTTTGTGTCGGGACAGAAAGTTGCCACTAGTCTTGTTCAAGATGTGAGTCAATGATATCAAAGATTGTTTGTTTCGGCGGTGATGGTCTTCGGCTCGACTGAGCGCTCGCCGAACGTCCTGTCCTTCGGAATCTGGCCCCTGAGCCGGGCCGAAGGGGTCAACCATCCCACCTCAACAAACCTGGCTTTCATCCCACACCAACGAAGCGTATGATGTGGGGATTCCCGCCGAGCAAGCTAAAGCCTCCCACTGAAGTGGGTAGTTTCAACTAGCGCGCTGGGACAATGAACAGCAATTGCAGTAGCATGGCGATCTTTTTGAGTCGATGTGCTTATGGTGCCCACTGCGATCGTAAAATCGATTATCTCAGCGATTTGTTTTGAGTTGCCGAACTCTCCCGGCAGTCACGCCCTTGCCGCTGACGTTGCGGTTCCGTAGAATAAGGGTGGTGAGTCTTGAATTAGAAGGGCCGCCCCTTGGCAGCAACCCTTCTTCACTGCTTGAACTTTGCTTGGTGGTTAAGTTCAGCAGTAGAACTAGCAGAATCAGCACTAAAACCAATTCGTTAGAATTCACTGCACATCACCTCCTTTTCGACGAGATGCCGGCCCGATCCTCCGCCAAGGTTGTAACGGGCCGGTATCTTTTTTGGAAGGTTTAATTGTCCAGGTTCAGCAGAACTGTGCTGATTATAAAGCTGCGTCGGTTGAGACAAATACTTTCCCGTCGCAGGTTGTGTGGTTAGTCCCGGTTCACCGCCGGGTATCCCCATACTCTATTCTCTGTAAATTTGATGCCAACCAACGGCAAGCTGGGCATACTACAGTCGTAGCGACTGTGTGCAAAGGCTAGGAAGACGGTGAGCCATGACTTCTGTGTTTGACTTGGGCAACCCGAATCAATCAACCTCCGAGGCGCTGCACGAACAAACTTGGTTGATTGAAGAGCTGCTGACGATCGGAACAACCCTCTCCGCCACTCAAGATTTGAATCAGCTCTTGAGCCTAATTTTGACGAAAAGCCGCCAAATTACCTGGAGCGATGCGGGCAGCGTATTTTTGATCGATCGCACGAACACTCCCTGCCTGTGGTTTAAGACAACTCAAAATAATTTTTGCCCTGATGTTGTGTTTCAGGAGTATCAACTGCCGATTACTGCTGATAGCTTGGTGGGCTATGTTGCGCTGACAGGCGAAACCCTGAATCTGGCAGATGTATATAATCTGCCTCCAGATGCGCCTTACCGCTTCAATCCCACCTTAGATAATGCCCTCAATTACCATACCCGCTCGGTGCTGGTGCTACCGATGCTGAATGGCTCAGGCGACATGATTGGCGTTCTGCAACTGATTAACCGCAAAATCGATCCTAATCTGACGCTCTCCCCCAATACGGTTGACCAACTCACCCAGCCCTATTCTGAGCCAGAAGAACAAATTGTCCGATCGCTGGCTAGCCAAGCGGCGATTTCAATTGAGCGCAATCAGCTCCAAGAAAGCATTGAGCAACTGTTTGCGGCCTTCGTCACCGCTTCTGTACAGGCGATTGAAGCCCGTGACCCGACGACGGCCGGGCATTCAGAACGAGTGGCTGAACTGACGGTGCGGTTAGGGCAAGCTGCCAGCGAGATCGCCCTTGGCCCGCTCAAAGGCGTTTGCTTTAACTCAGAGCAAATCCAGGAGCTTCGCTACGCTGCCCTCTTGCATGATTTTGGCAAAGTCGGCGTGCCGGAAGCAGTCCTCAGTAAGCAAAAAAAGCTGTTTCCAGACCAGCTAGAGCTGATTCAGCAACGGTTTGCCCTCGTCCGCCGGACGCTGGAGATGACCTGCGCCCAAGCCAAGTTTAAATATCTAGTTGAACACCCGCATCACCACGATCAAGCGGAGTGCGCCCACTGCCAACACCTGATCCAGCTTGATCAGCAGCTCGTGGCGGAGCTACAACAGCTAGAGGCTTATTTAGACCTGATCTGGCAGGCGAATCAGCCGCAGATTTTGGCGGGCGAACCGATCGCCCAGCTCCGCGAACTAGCTCAATACCGCTACCAAGATATTGATGGGCAACTCAAGCCCCTGATTACCGCTGCCGAAATGGAGCAACTGCTGGTCAAGCGGGGCAACCTCACCGCCGCTGAACGGTTAGCGATCGAAGCCCATGTCACGCACACCTATGACTTTTTGCGCAGCATTCCCTGGACGAAATCATTGCAGGCGGTGCCGCTGATTGCCTACGGGCATCATGAACGTTTAGACGGTACGGGCTATCCCCAAGGGTTGAGTGCTCCAGAGATTCCAATTCAGTCCCAGATGGTGGCAGTGGCAGATATTTATGATGCGTTGACCGCCAGCGATCGCCCCTACAAAGCGAGCTTGCCGGTGGCAACAGCCCTTAACATCCTCCGACAAGAAGCCGCCGAAGCGAGAGTGAACGGAGAACTTGTGCAACTATTTGAGCAAGCCGAAATTTTCGCCGTACTAGGGCATTGTCTTAAGGTTTGATCTTTCCGTGTAATGCAGATTATCAGCGTTGCTGAAGTCGGTACGATCCGCCCTCACCCTAACCTCCTCTCAAGCAGAAGGGTTGATTAGATTCAGCAACGCCCAGGTTACTTTACTTAACAGGCGCAGCCGCTTCTTTGGTCGTAACGCTGCTAGCGGCGGGTTTGCTTGCAACAATCTGGCTCTTGAGGCTGGCTACAGCCTTGGCATACTGTGGGTCAGCATCGGTGCCAATTAAATTGGGGCTATCGATCAGCTTTTTACGCTGGGCTTCGGTCAGCTCAATCTGGACATCGGGAGCAATCCCTTTATGGTTAATATCGGTGCCATTCGGCGTGTAGTAGTGAGCGATCGTCACTGCCATTCCAGACCCATCGGAGAGCTTATGAACGGCTTGCACCATTGCCTTACCGTAGGTTTGAGTCCCAACAACCACGGCCCGGCGATTATCCTGAAGCGCCCCAGTCAAAATTTCGCTACAGCTAGCGGAGTTATTATCAACCAGCACCGCCAGAGGTAATTTAGTAATGGAGCTACTGTCAGCCGCAATCCGATCATTTTTACCGCCGCGATCGACCGTGCGGACAATCAGTCCACTGTCGAGCAGCATCCGGGTGATTTCGACGCCTGACTCTAGCAATCCACCGGGATTCCCGCGCAGATCTAAAACTAGCCCCTGCACGTTTTCTGCCTGGAGTTTATTGAGGGCAGCCTGAGTTTGTTCCGGAGCGTGGGCATTAAACTCACTCAGGCGAACATAGCCGATGCGGTTTCCTGCTTCTTCTCTAACCCCGAAACTGACCGTTGGCAGTTCAATCACGGCGCGGGTAATTTGGAGGGTAAATTGCCCCCGCTCCGGTCGGGACAACAACAAAGAAATTTGGGTGCCTGCTTTACCCCGGATCAGGCTAGAGGCTTGTTCAATCGTCATTTTGCTGGTGGGTTTGCCATCAATGGCCAGCAGTTGATCACCCGACTTAATGCCAGCCTTAATCGCTGGCGAACCTTCGATCGGCTCAGCAACCGTCATCACTTTCGTTTTTTCGTTCTGCCCCAACCGAATACCAACGCCAGACAGTTCGCCGGAGGTTTGGGTGGTCAGTGTCGCAAACTCATTTGGATCCATGAAGCGAGTATAGGGATCATTCAGTTGCTTCAGCGCCACTCGGACAGCATCGTAGGCCTGCTTGGTAGACGTGTAGTTTTTGTTCAATAAGCTTTGCCGAGTCGCTTGCCAATCTACTTTGTTGAAAGTGCCATCAACGTAGTAGCGGTTCACCAATTGCCAGGCCTCATCAACCACTGCTTTAGGGCTGTCTTGCAGGGCTGCCCGGACTGAGCGGCTTAGCCCAGGTGCTAAGAGAGCCAAAGTAGAAGTAGTAATTACTAAACCCCCAAGCGTAGCAGCTTGCAGCGGTTGAAAACGTCTAGAGTTTGGTTTCATTGGCATTGTAGTGAGAAGGATAATCAACAAATGGGCGCTCAGTCTAGCTGATTGCCAAACAAGTAGGAACTGATAGCGTGAATCTATCCTAAACGAGACAAATCGAAGCTGGGGAAAGATTTGAGATTTCTTGAGATTTAATTCATAACCTATGGCAGGGTAGTAATCGTAATTCCCTGATAGTAGTGCTGCAAAATTTGCGAATAGGTATAGCCTTGCTTAGCCATGCCGTAGGCTCCCCACTGGCTCATGCCTAACCCATGCCCAAACCCTCGCCCACTGATGATAAATGACTGAGGTAAAGCGGGTCTGCCTTTGGTGCTAGCGTTCGCCACCAAGCTAGCTTGAGGGGTAACGCTAAAGAGGGTGCTTTTTAAGCCGAGGGCACTCCGCAGTTGCCCACCTTTGATTGTCCGACTGCCGCGATCGCCAATCACCTGCATGGTCATAATCCGCCCTTGAGGCGTTGTTCGCAAGGGTCTAAGAGCAACAATATTACCAACACCGGGTAGGCGCTGCTTGAGCTGGCCCGCAGTTAAAATGACACTCCATTGATAGTTGGGCGCTTCTTGGTCAAAATCGGGTACGGCGCGCAGATAGGGCTTGACGCTGCTCCAAACATTTTCAGAGTTTTCGGTGTATCCGCCAGAGGTTGAGTGAAAAACGGCTTCGACTAATCTGCCCTGATAGGTAAGCACTTGCCCGCGAGTGGCAGCAACTGCGGCTTGAGTGCTAGGAAATTCGCTGGCAACCCCGTTGTAGACCTGGCTGGAAACCGTATCCCGGACATCAAATAAGCTGCCGGGTCGCTTAATTTGGGTTTGGCGGCGCGAGAGGGCAAATGAACGTGCCGCTACCGCCTGCGCCTTTAAGGCTTCTTGGGGCCAAGTCGGGTACATTTCCTTGCCGAGGACGCTGACGAGGTATTCTTCCAGGTCAACATGGTTAACCGCCAGCACACCCTGCCCAATCCGGGCAAGTTGGACTCGTCCTCGATACCAGCGATCGCCAATGTAGACTTCGCCGCCGTTGCTGGGTTGAATCCAGAGCCGACTGGCCTGTCGCCCGACGACGCTGACGCCACCTGGAATCGGTCGGGCGGGCACTCCTGTTAAGGGCTTTAATTCACCAATCGGACGACCCGCACCGTCTAAAATTTTGGCTGGGGTTGAACTGCCAACACTCACCTGACTGGCACCTTCAACAATGGCGACTCGCAGTTGGGTTGCCAAGCCTGGCGTGGCGATCGCGATCCAGAGTAGCAGGCTTAACCACCAAGCATTCCCCTTGGCGGTAGGGGGGACGAGTTGCAGCATTCCGTTAACTCCTCAGCGTAGAATGACAATCAAAATACAGCCCTGTAGAGGTCGCTATGCAGTCTTAGCTTACCCAGACAGTCGTACGACCGCTCTGCCCTGAAGGCGGATGCCCAAACCTAAAGTTGCAGAGTGGCGTTCATCGATTATCTGCAATCGTGAGTTAGATCGTGGCTTTGTTAAGGTAATTAAACTAGGCGATCGAGTTATTCTACCCAGGTTGTCCTTCTGGGCTGATTCTAAATTCTAGCGGCGGCGGCAATGGGCGATCGTCCTCTTGCTCAAGCTTTAAACTCTCATCAGACCAATTGCAGGCAGGGCATTTGCACGTGCCTAAAGCAGCCTTCGCCAAAGGAATACGGTGCCTACACTGAGGACATCTGCCCGTGAAAAACGGATGCGTCATAATCAGCCGTATTTGCTCGGTATGCGAGAGGCCAGAGAGCAGGCGAGTTAGGGGTTTAGATTGCTCTTCCATCTTGCCCACAGATAGAGTTGGGGAAACACTAGAAAGTTGCACAGCCAAGTTTAAGATGACTTATTCATCACTCTTGCATTTTCACTCGCTTGGTATCAATCGTGAAAACACGGAGATTCTGCAATTTCAACTGCAAATCGCTGCCCCAAGTTATTCAGTTTTAAGTAATTTTTAGAGCTTGAACGGGACTGGCGCGATTCGAACGCGCGACCTATCGCTTAGGAGGCGATCGCTCTATCCAACTGAGCTACAACCCCAAATCTACAGCCATGATATAGCAATCTTAGAAGATTCGGGAAGCCTGTTAGAAGGCAGAAGTTGAAAGGCAGACTTCGGCGTGAGCTTTCGACTCGTCGGCTGACGCTCTGGGAAGCCTGAGCTCAGTCGAACGAGGGCAGAAGGTGGAGACGCTCTGATTTCCCTGTACAGCGATTTGAGTGATCAATTTGAGTTAATACTTCAACTGTTGGGGGGACGGAAGGTTGGCTCTAGCAACTTGGCTAGCCACTGCCGAGGGGTAAAGCGAGAGCCGTTGGCGATCGCCTGATTTTTCCAGCCCCCAGTCACTAGGGTGGATTTGCCCGCGCTCAAGGCTTTAAGCGCTTGCTTAACCAATCGGTGTGAGTCTTCGTAGGTTTGAGCAGCCATTAACCCTGGGTTTCGCTCCATGTCTGCAACCGCAAAAAAATCAGTCCGGGTGGGGCCAGGGCAGACGACCAGCACTTTCACCCCCGTTTGGTAATTTTCTGCCCACAGCGCTTCGCTAAAGTGGATGATAAAGGCTTTAGTCGCTGCATAGACAGCCAAATAAGGAACGGGCTGAAAACCAGTAATTGAGGCAATATTGATAATCCCGCCTGACTGGCGCTGCTGCATTTGGGGCAAAACCAGATGGGTCATTTCGACTAGGCTCAAGATATTGAGCTTGATCATCTCAGACTGACGGTGGTGCGATCGCTGACCAAATTCGCCGTAGTCACCGCTGCCAGCATTGTTGACCAGCAAGTCCACCGTAATTCCTTGTTGAGCGATCGCTTCATAGACGCGCAGCGCCGCATCCGGCTGGGTCAAGTCTTGGGGAATGATGCAAACCTGAATCCCAAATTGTTGCTCTAGGTCGGTGGCAAGCTGGTGCAGTTTGTCGGCTGAGCGGGCAACCAGGACTAAATGACTGCCTTCAGCCGCTAGCACCTGAGCAAACATTGCCCCAATCCCAGTCGAGGCTCCGGTGATTAAGGCAGTTTTATAGATCATAGGGGGTCAACCATACCACTGCGAAACGGCTGCGGGTTGATTCAATTCGTCCAGGCTACCTGCGATCCGGCTTTGGGCGCAAAAGGCTTTTTAGCTCTGACCTCCAGATCTAGGCAACCGCTGAGACGATAAACCTAAATCGCCAGTTCCTGCTCGATCGCCCTCACTAATTCTGGGGCATCGGGAGTGACGGCGCTGCCAAAACGAGCCACAACTTCTCCCTGTTTATTGACCAGAAATTTCTCAAAGTTCCACGAAACATCGCTGGTGGGTTCTGCGGCTTTGGTTAAACGAGCGTAAAGGGGATGCTGGTCTGGGCCTTTGGCGTGCAGTTTGTCAAATAGCTGAAAGCTGACGCCGTAGTTACGGCTGCAAAATTGAGCGATTTCGGGATTGCTGCCTGGCTCTTGCATTCCATAGTCGTTGCAGGGAAAGCCCAACACCCGCAGACCTTGGGCTTGATATTTTTGGTTTAAGGCTTCTAGCCCTTTGTACTGCGAGGTGTAGCCACAGAAAGAAGCGACGTTGACAATCAGCAACACATTGCCAGCATATGCCCCTAAAGATGTTTCCTGACCCTCAATCGTTTTAACGGTGATGTCGGTAATCGTTTTGCTCATCTTGCGATCGCCAAATTTTAGTTACAGCCTTCATCCTACAAGTAGGCATGGTGCTTAATTTGGGTTAGTCGGCATTGCTGAATCGGCATCTGACCATCTGCCCAAGCTGAGGACGGCATTTTGACCGCCAAATCCAAAGCTAAAGCAGAGAGCGGTCTGGAATGCTACAGAACGAGCAGCAGTAATCAAATCGATCGCAAATCCGGGCTGCTGCAAGCCAACGCAGGGCGGCAAGATTTGGTGCTTTAAAGCTAACAGGCAAAAAGCAGCTCCTAAAGCCCCCGATCCACCGAGGGTATGCCCGGTTGCGCCTTTGGTCGAACTGACAGGCACAGAGTCAGGAAAGCAAGTGTGAATCAAGGCGGCTTCAGCCTGGTCATTCAACTGAGTGGCCGTGCCGTGGGCGTGAATATAGCCAATCTGGGCGGGCTGCCGATGACTGCGGGTTAGGCATGTCTTGAGCGCGGCGATCGCTCCACGCTGAGACTGCCCTGGCGCACTGACATGCTCAGCATCAGCGCTGGCTCCAAACCCTAAAATTTGCCCATAGATGTTGGTCGATCGCCGCTGGGCTGATCCGAGGGTTTCTAGTAGAAATAATGCCCCACCCTCACCAACGACTAGCCCTTGCCGCTGTTGGTCAAACGGATACGCCCCAGTGGTGGCTAGCGCCCCCATTTTGGCAAATCCAGCCAGGGTTAAACGGGTGACGGGCGCTTCGATCGCTCCGACGAGCACCTGCTGGCATTGCCCGGTTTGCAATAATTCAAACCCCTGGGCGATCGCCCACAAGCCAGTCGCACAGGCCGCCATCGGCGCTAAAACTGGCCCGGTTGTGCCCAAACTGCGCGCCGCCGCGATCGCCGCCGCATGGGGCAGATAGCCTAACCAGCCGTCCAGTGGAGCAGAATCCTTCCGATCGCGAGCCAAGTCTTCCCACTCCGCCTGACAGCCCCGGCTAGAGCCAATCACCACGCCGCAGTCTGGCAAGGGTCGGTCAATTCCGGCATCAGCCAGCGTTGCTTGTACCACTTGCTGAGTCAAAGCTGCCAGTCGACTGGGGCGATCGCCAATCAGCCCAAGCGGGCGAGGCGGTAATTCAGGAAAAGGTTGATGGCGGCGAATCCCAGTTTTGCCCTGTAAGAGTCGCTGCCAGGTCGTCAGCGGGTCTGCTCCTAAAGCAGAAACCATCCCGATGCCCGTGACAACGACCGGAACCGCCATTGGTTTTATTGAGGGGTAGGCCCGGTTTTGAGATTTTCTAACCCCTGAGTGACTTTGGCAGAGGTAATCCGATCACCCTGCTGAATTTTGTCCACAACGTCCATGCCTTGGGTAACGTAGCCAAATACAGCATAGTCACCGTCTAAGGGATCGAGCTGACTGAGCGCGATATAAAACTGGGCTGAAGCCGAGTCAGGCAACTGCGATCGCGCCATCGCCACGGCTCCACGGGTGTGTTTGAGCTGAGGCGGGGCCGTCACCTTGGCTGATTTGAGGGTTTTGCTATAGACTGGCTCGGCTGTTCCTTCCGGTTGGATTTCGAGCGGAATATAGCGGGGTTGCCCAGTGGCTGGATCGTTATAAGAGCCAGTGCCGAGCGCCTGGGGGGGAACATTCGCGTCTTTACTTTGAGGATCGCCGCCCTGAACGACAAACGGCTGCGGGTCTCGGACAACGCGATGGAAGCTGGTGCCGTCGTAAACTCCTTTTTGGACTAAATCAACGAAATTACCCGCCGTAATCGGTGCAGCCTTGCCATCAACGGCGATCGTGATGGGTTGCCCATCTACCTGCAAGACAACCGTGGCATTTCCCTCTAAGCGGGGTAACTGAGCCGTCAGGGTGGGAGACTGCGCCCCCGGTACGCTGCTGGTATCGCCTGGGCTAGGTGAAGGGTTGCTGCTGACGGGTGGAGCATTACAAGCGGTCAAGACCAGTAGGGCGATCGCCAGACAAGACAAAAACCAACGGCGGAGTTGTCGAAACATACGAATCTCGGAAAGGACAGGTTGATACTCTCAAGATTGATCTTAATGGATGGGTGCTAATTGACTGCCAGCAGCCTTGCTTGGCTTGCTCAATCCCAACCTAGACAATATTGCGAATCACAAAATCAACCACGGCTGATAGCCCGGTTTTAGTTTTGAGGTTCGTAAATACAAACGGCTTATCGACTCTCATCGTTTGAGCATCTCGTTCCATCACACCTAAGTCAGCCCCCACTAGGGGAGCTAGGTCAATTTTGTTGATCACCAGCAGGTCAGATTTGGTGATGCCTGGCCCACCCTTGCGGGGAATCTTATCGCCCGCCGCCACATCAATCACATAGAGGGTCAAATCGACCAGTTCGGGACTAAAGGTAGAGGCTAGATTATCGCCACCGCTTTCGACAAAAATCAGGTCTAGATGGTCTAACCGCTGCTCTAGCTGAGCGATCGCCGCTAAGTTCATGGAGGCATCTTCCCGGATTGCGGTGTGGGGACAGCCGCCGGTTTCAACGCCAACAATGCGATCGCTGGTCAAGGCCTGGCTACGGACTAAAAACTGAGCGTCTTCTTGGGTGTAAATATCATTGGTAACGACAGCAATTTTGTATTGCTGTCGCAGTGCCTTACAGAGGGCATCTACTAGGGCTGTCTTGCCAGAGCCAACTGGCCCAGCCACACCAACACGGAACGCATTGCTCATTGGTTTACTCAAAAATGGGTTGTTACTATTTAGAACTACTCAAGAATAAGCTGAGAGATTCCAATTTCTAACCCGATTTTGTCCATAATCCAGGTTGGATCGCAATCTTGAGTCTGATTGAGAGCAATATCTAACGCGGGTTAAAATGAGCGTAAACATAGCGCATAAGCAGCATGGTTACAACCACCAGACGATTTACCCTGGCTGAGTATCTTGCTCACGATGATTTTATCGAGCAACGCTATGAGCTGGTGAATGGAGAATTAATCGAAATGCCAGCAGAAAGCGACCTGAATAATGCGATCGCCATGTATCTGATTGGTGTTTTCATCCAGGCTGTTCCCATTCGCTTACTCCGACGGGGGACAGAAGTTGTCGTCAGTGGTTTTCGGGCGACATCGCGAGTGCCCGATCTGATGGTGTTAACCGAGGAGCTAGCGACTGCCCTGGTCGGCAGCAAGCGCAGCATTGTGATGATGGATATGCCGCCGCCAGCATTGGTGGTGGAAGTAGTTTCGCCAGGCAAAGACAGCGAAGACCGAGACTATCGCTATAAGCGTTCGGAATATGCGGCGCGAGGGATTGCTGAGTATTGGATTGTTGACCCGGCCCGCGCTCAAGTTTCTATTTTGACGCTGGTAGATGGGCTATATGAGGAAGCAACTTATCAGGGCGATCAGCGCTTGCTGTCTCAAACCTTTCCTAAGCTGGAATTAACGGCAGAGCAGGTTTTGCAAACAGGCGAGTTGCTCTAAATTTGTTCTGACTCATCTCTAACTGCGAAACAGGCGAGTGTATTGGGTTTCGTGGGCCATGCTGGCTAGAGCCAGCCCCCAGCCAAAGCTATGAAGCTGATCGTCTTCCAGAGTCAAAATCTCTTGGCTCACCTGGCTTAACTGTGGTTGCAGGTGCAAGAGCAATTGTTGCCCAGCGGTCTGTCCGAGCGGAATTAATTTTACTCCAGCACTAATTAAATTGCTGGCCCAACTGTGTAAGTAGCCTAGAATTGTGGCCTCTAGAGGAATCTGCCAATGGGCGGCGGCCAGGCTAAAGGCGATCGCAAAGTTACAGGGAGCTTCACATTGATTCACCAGCGATGTCGGTTGCAGGGTTTGACACAAACGCACCAAGGCATAGCCCATTTGCCAGCTTTGCTGACGCAGTTCAGCCGTTTCTTTGGCGGCGGAGAGCCAGCGATTCCAGGCGTGAATGGTGTCTAGATCTGAGGTTTGATAAGCTCGTACCATCACCCCAGCTTCTAAGCGAATTGCTCCGTAGCTCAACTCTTGCTCTAGCCAGTGGCAGAGGCTGTCTCGATCTCGAATCGCTCCAGTTTGGGTCAGGTATTCTAGCCCTTCTGAGTAGCTGTAGGCTCCAACCGGCAGGGTGCTACTCGCCAGTTGGAGTAAACTCATCAGTGCCAAAGAATTATTGATCAGCATTAACTCAGTGCGCGTGATCACGGTGATAAGCGCCTGTCTCCGGCAGAAAAGGCTGTACAGATGCTTGGACATCTAAGCCCATTTGCTCAATCATAGTTTGCAAAACGCTGTCAGGTAATAGGCGCAGGTAACTAGCTGTAACTTCCAGCGCCACATGCCGATTGCCCAAGTGGTAAGCGGCTCGCAGCAAATCTAACGGAATTTTGCCTGTCACCGTCAAGACGGGCTCCGGCTTAGCAATAATTTTGACAATTGTGCCTTCTGGCTGCGATCGCAGCCAGTCGCCATCGGTTAAAACGGTTCCTCTGGGCAAGTGTAAATGCACCTCTTCCCCTTCTTCAGTCCTGAAGCGATGGCGGCTGCGGGTTCGTTGTTCAGCCGTTAGCGATAGGGTCAAATTTGGGCTGGCTGCGGAAGCCGGATCAATGCGAGCTGTTAAAGTCAGCATGAATGAGCGATCGCCAAAAAACTTGGAACGGATTATTTTTGAAACCTTCGCAGGGCTTTACAAAGTAATCCTAATCGATCATCAACGCTATGCGTCAGTAAAAGCGTCAAGCTGGGTCTGGGTTCGCTGAGCAGGATAGTGAAACGTCAAGGTTGCATCACCCAGCGTAATCACATCTCCATCCAGCAAAAAGATTCGATCGAGCACAGGTCGCTGATTCACAAAGGAGCCATTCAGGCTCCCCGCATCCGAGAAGTAAGCAAAGTAGAGATTGCCCACCGGCACGAGTTCAATCGTCGCGTGCAGACGAGAGACAGACTTGCTCGGCAAAATGATCTGATTTTTTTTGCCTCGACCAATCTGCCAGTTGGGATGATGGTCTAGACAAAGCAGTTGCTGCTTTTGATCAAGAGATATTTTTAACTGAGGCAATCCTTCCAGAGAAGTAGGCTGAGACTCTGAAGCAAGGCAGGAGGTGGACATTGGTTTAGGTGACTCAATTGGGCATCAACAGGCTTGTCAGATTCTATCGAAAGCGATATCGCTTTGATTTAGTAATTGGGATCAGTCTATTGGCACTATAGACGCACCATAAACGATCGCCCAACCGTGAGATTACGGACTTTGTGCTGTCAAACTTTAACGTTGATGGTAAGTTGGTGGGCGACGATAAAAGTCTGTCAGCCTAAGATTTGCGATTTTCAGGAATGAATAGTGGTCTGCAAGTCACGAGATTGAGCGTCTCGACATTACCCAAGCCCCTCAAACTTGTTTCAAAATTTAGGATCACCAGCGAATGAAAGCGTTGATTTTGGGGTGTGGCTATACGGGCAGTCATTTGGCCCGCCGATTGCAAGCGCAAGGTGTGACCGTAAACATCACCACGCAATCGGGGATTGCCCCGGCTGGCGTTAGCGCCGCTTGCTTTGCCTTTAGCTGTGATAGCGCTGGCGGCAAATTTCCGCTCACTCCAGAAGCACTACAGGGCGTGACCCATGTACTCACTACGATCCCGCCCGATCGCCAAGGCATTGACCCCGTCGTGCATTGTCTGCTGTCAGACCTAGAGCGGCTCAAGTTAACCTGGTTTGGCTATCTTTCAACCACCGGGGTTTACGGCGATACGCACGGAGCTTGGGTGGATGAAACAACGCCAACCAACCCTCAGCATGGGCGATCGCGGCAGCGGGTGGCGGCCGAAACCAGCTTGCTCAAGGCCAGTTTGCCGACTCACATTTTTCGGCTACCGGGCATTTATGGACTCGGACGCAACACCTTCGATCGGCTAAGGGCAGGCAAAGCCCAGCGGATTGATCGCCCCGGTCATGTGTTTAGCCGCGTTCATGTCGATGATATTGTCCAAACCCTCTGGCGATCAATGCAACAGCCCACCCCCGGCGAAATCTACAATATCTGTGATGATCAACCCTCAGAAGCTAGCAGTTTAATTACCGAAGCGGCTGAGCTGCTGGGCATTCAGCCCCCAGACTTGATCCCATTTAGTCAGGTGCAAATGAGTCCAATGGCAGCCTCATTTTGGAGTGAGTGCCGCCGGGTTTCTAATCGCAAAATCAAAGACAAGCTGGGAGTGCAACTGCTCTATCCCACCTATCGAGAGGGGTTGAGAGAAATTCGGCAACAGGAGCTAGCTTCCTAGGGCGGTTTTCTCATCGCACTCGTGAATACACTCAATTCACAAATTTAAAGCAGCACATGAATTACAAAACATCGGCTCTTTGGTTTGTCATTTTTCTTGGTGTGGTCAGCCTCTGTGCCGATGCCACCTATGAGGGGGCGCGTAGCATCACAGGAGCCTATCTAGGCAGCCTGGGCACGAGTGGCACTATCGTTGGACTGGTGGCAGGACTGGGAGAACTGATTGGTTATGGGCTACGGATTGCAATTGGTTTTCTTAGCGATCGCACCCGACAATACTGGCGCATTACCACTCTGGGGTATGCCATCAACACGGCTGTAGTGCCCCTGCTAGCCTTCACGAGCACTTGGCCTGCTGCTGTTGGTCTGATGATCGCCGAACGCACGGGCAAAGCCATTCGTACCCCACCGCGTGATGTGTTGCTCTCCCACGGAGCGATGCAAATCGGTCGCGGCTTTGGCTTTGGTTTGCATGAAGCAATGGATCAAATTGGCGCGGTGGCGGGGCCGCTGATCGTTGCTGCAATGCTGTCGTGGCAGTTTGGCTACCGGGGCGGCTTTGCAATTTTGGTCATCCCTGCTGTTGTCGGTTTAGCAGTGCTGTTGGTGATTCAGCGCATCTACCCAAACCCTAGAGATTTTGAACCGCAGGTCGCCAATTTAGAAACCACTGGACTGCCCCAATTGTTTTGGCTTTACCTGGGGGCGATCGCACTGATTGCCGCAGGTTTTGCCGATTTTCCCCTGATTGCTTTTCACCTCCAGCAAACCGGAGTCGAAGCCACCAGCCAAATTCCCCTGCTCTATGCACTGGCGATGGGAGTTGATGCGATCGCCGCTCTGATCTTTGGTCACTGGTTTGACCGGATAGGACTCTGGAGCCTAGCGCTGGCCGTGTCGCTTTCTCTCTTCTTTGCCCCGCTGGTGTTTAGCAGTAGCTTTGCGCTGGCTATTGTTGGCATGGTGCTGTGGGGGATCGGTATGGGTGCCCAAGAGTCAATTATGAAAGCTGCCGTTGCTGGGATTGTGCCTGCCTATTGTCGTGGTTCAGCATTCGGCATTTTCAACACGGGCTATGGTTTCGCCTGGTTTGCGGGCAGTGCCTTAATGGGAGTGCTGTACGATTATTCCAAAAGCGCGTTGATTATGGTTTCTATGGCTCTCCAGTTAGTCGCAATTCCTGCTCTCATTTGGGTAAACCGCCATGTTCCGAGAGAATCAGCACCTTGATTGCATGAACACCGCTTTCACACTGGTGAACCAGAGGTCTAGTGATCCCAGTCTCACGGGCAAGGAAAGAGCCAGTCAAGTTATAATTTTTGCGAATGCATCCAGAGGGCTTCCATGACCAACCCGCTACTTCACGCTTTTTTTCTAGGCAGAGCCACTGCTGAAGTTCTCTCGGAAGAAGTAGGACATACGTTGACAAATCTGCTAGCTGAAGTCGGCAGATTTGACGCTGAACAGCGAGAGCGGCTGCGCCAGTTTACGACTCAGGTAATGGAGCGGGCCAGCCAAGAGGCTAGTTCGGCTGAGCGATCGGGGGTGAGCGCTCCTGCTACCGACTTGCAAGCCACGATTGATGAACTGAGGGCAGAGATTGCTCGGGTGCGGGCTGAACTCCAAAACTATCGCAATCGCGCCACCTAGGCGCTAAATGATAGCTCAGCTTGTTTACGCTCTTGATCGCTTGCTCACCGTGTATAGTCTCAATTAGGAATATCCGTGTCTCTCCCTCCCCAGGCATCGGTTGGGTTACAGCAAACCAACAGAGTCTATCGCTGGAATCGCGAGAGCTATTCGCGTACCCGTCGGTTCGTTGATATCTGGGCCTTTGTCTTGCAGTTTTTACTGGGACGCTGGCTGCTCAAAAAGAACTGGAGCTATCGAGGCGGCATCACTGATGCCAAGCAAGCCGCTCGCCGGAAGGCGCAAGCGATTTGGGTGCGGGAAACCATGCTGGAGTTGGGCCCGACCTTTATTAAGGTAGGGCAGCTCTTTTCCACTCGGGCTGATCTCTTTCCGGCTGAGTATGTTGAAGAACTTTCAAAGCTGCAAGACCAAGTGCCTGCGTTTAGCTATGAGCAAATAGAAGCGATCGTTGAGCACGATTTTGGCAAAACGATTCCAGAGCTTTACCGCAGCTTTGACCCAATTCCGTTGGCAGCGGCCAGTTTGGGGCAAGTCCACAAAGCCCAGCTCCACTCTGGCGAAGAGGTGGTGGTAAAGGCTCAGCGCCCTGGCTTAAAGCAGTTGTTTAAGATTGACCTAGAGATCTTAAAAGGGATTACTCGCTACTTTCAAAATCATCCTGACTGGGGTAAAGGTCGAGATTGGATGGGGATTTATGAAGAATGCTGCCGCATTCTTTACGAAGAAATTGATTACCTGAACGAAGGCCGGAATGCCGACACGTTTCGGCGCAACTTTCGCGGGTTTGACTGGGTGTACGTGCCGAGAGTCTACTGGCGCTATTCTTCGCCACGGGTACTGACCTTAGAGTATGCGCCCGGCATTAAGATCAGTCATTATGAAGCCCTGGAAGCGGCGGGGTTAGACCGCAAGGAATTGGCCCAGCTAGGCGCAAGAGCCTATTTGCATCAGCTTCTGGACAATGGGTTTTTCCATGCTGATCCCCATCCGGGCAACATTGCCGTCAATACTGAGGGGGTGTTAATTTTTTATGATTTTGGCATGATGGGGCAGGTGCAGCCGCTCACCCGTGAGAAACTCTTAAAAACCTTTTTTGGGATTGCTCAGAAAGATGGGGAGCAAGTGGTGGCCTCACTGATTGAGTTAGGAGCATTGGCTCCAACCAGCGATATGGGCCCAGTCCGGCGGTCAGTCCAGTACATGCTGGACAACTTTATGGATCAGCCGTTTGAAAACCAGTCTGTGGCTCAAATCAGCGATGACCTGTACGAAATTGCCTACGATCAGCCCTTTCGCTTTCCGGCTACGTTTACCTTTGTAATGCGGGCTTTTTCAACCCTGGAAGGTGTGGGCAAGGGTTTAGACCCAGATTTTAACTTTATGGAGGTTGCAAGACCTTTTGCAACAACGCTGATGACAAATGGTGGATTTTCTAACAACGACGGTAACTTAATCGGTGAACTCAGTCGCCAAGCGGCCCAAGTTAGCAGCACGGCCCTGGGCTTGCCCCGCCGCTTGGAGCAGACCCTAGACAAGCTAGAGAATGGCGACTTGCGAATGCGGGTGCGCTCAATTGAAAGCGATCGCCTCCTCCGGCGCCTAGCTAGCGTTAACATGGGGACTAACTATGTGGTTTTGATCGGCAGTTTTACGGTTTCGGCTACGATCTTATTAGTCAATCAATTTGTTTGGTTGGCGGCGATCGCTGCTTTTGCAGCAGTAGTTGCTTTGATCGCCTACGTTAGGCTAATCATGAGGCTAAATAAATCTGACCGGATGCCTTAAGACCCATTGACAACTTGTACAATTTCTATGAAACCTCTGTTTACAGGGCTGAGCGACCAAGGACTGCTCCGCACCGCCAACCAAGACGCCTACTGCATTGACGAATCAGAGGGGCGATTTTTTATCGTCGCCGACGGCATGGGGGGACATGCTGGTGGGCAAGAAGCCAGCCGGATGGCGACAGCAGCAATTAGCGATTATCTGACCGAATACTGGAACGCCGAACTGAGTGCCCCAGAGTTGCTCCAGGAAGCTTTACTCAAAGCCAACCAAGCGATTGTGGCTGACCAAGAGCAGAACCCAGAGCGCTCAGACATGGGGACAACGGTTGTAACCGTTATCTTTCCCCCAGGCGCAGAGAAGCCTTGGTGTGCCCACGTCGGCGATTCTCGCCTCTATCGGCTGCGCGGGTCTCAATTGACCCAGATTACCGAAGACCACACCTGGATTGCCCATGCCGTCAAGACAGGAGTGCTGTTGCCTGAACAAGCTCGCAACCACCCGTGGCGGCACGTGCTGGCCCAGTGTTTAGGGCGGGAAGAAATTGAAAACATTGATGTCCAGGAAATTGATGTCCAGTCCGGCGATCGGCTGTTGATCTGTAGCGATGGGCTGACCGAAGAGCTACCCGATCCATTAATTGCCATTTACCTGGAAGAAGAAAATCACGAGAAAGCGGCGATCGGATTAGTCGAAGCAGCCAAAGACAAGGGTGGGCGAGATAACATTACCGTGGTGATTATTACGATTCCCTAGATAAAGCCAGAAGGTAAAGTGCAGACAGCATCCTTGAGCAATCTTGACTAGGATGGACTATCGGCGATTGTTGCCTTCTGCCTTTCTTCTAGGTCTGCGAGTTGAGGGCTTCTAAGAGCCACGGATCAACCGGTTGCCCATCTTTGCGCTTCAACTCAATTTGAACTTGATAAACTAGACCCGAACCAGGAGCCGCGGGCTGGCGATGGAAGATAACTTCGTAGTCTTGGGGATTTTCTTGCCGCTGCTGCAACCAATCTTGCACTTTGGTGGTGGCAAACAACGATTGTCCCTCGTTAAACATCCGAGTGATTTGCAGTTGCAGATTATAGGGAGTGAAGCGAGCCATAGCGACAGTCAGGCAAGATTTGCTTTTCGATCTTAGCTGCTGATGCTCAGCAATAGCAGATTTGTAGGCTCTAAGCATTAGAAACCAGGCTCACTTTGGCCCGATGGAGCAGGCGATCGCCCTGCTGATAGCCAACATAGTCCACCTTAACTAGGGTGGCTGGTGTAACCGTGCCCTGCTGCAACTGGTGTCGCTGCGGGTCATAGGCAACTTCTGCCCCAATTTCGCCAATCGGTTCAATGTGCCAGTGCTTGAGCAGGTCTTCGACGGGTCGCAGGAGGGGCAAGAGCTTAACGGCTGGCAACTGCGGGTTTTGGCGGGCAGCTTGAGCCGCTTTTGGCCATTGAATTAACCAAGATTCTAAGATTTGCAAACTTTCTGCTTGGAAAGCCTGCTGAAGCGTCTGCTGCTGTTGAGCAAGCTGGTCTGAGAGACGCTGATACTCTTGCTTAAGGGCTTGAATTTCAGCTTGATTAGAGTCTGAGGGAGGCGAGGCGATGGCTTCGCCTCCCCAGAGGGAAATCGCTGACCCGAAAGATGCCAGTAGCTCTTCTAAGCTGATATGCAGGACTTGAGCCAGTTTTTGCAGGCTGTCTAGTCGCCAGAGCTGGATTTGCCCCTGCCTCAGATTTTTAATTTGCTGCCGCGAGAATCCAGCTTGGTAAAGGGCCTGAAAGCTTGGCAATCCGCTAGATTGCATGAAGCGCCGCAGTTGAGGTGTATAGTCTGTCGGCATCACTTTGCCAAGAAACAACTCTTTATGATGATCCTATAGCGCCTGTGGCGCTGCTCGAGCAATGATCAAATTTCCAGAATTGATAGATGCTGAAGATTTTTGTTACGTCTTGGAGTCGCTAGATCTGTCGGTCAGACGCTGGCGCTGTCCTGTTTGTCACAGTGAAATTGACCGTGATCAAAACGCGGCTGTGAACATCAAAATGGTTGGGGCTTCAACCATGAGGGTAGAGGATGTTTGACAACTCACCTTGCAATCCTTGCTCGAGCCTCGAATCCCAGGACTTTAGCGAAGCGGCGCCGTGGGGTTAGGTCAATCGCAAATGTCTAGAACTGGAAAACAATTGCTGATTATTACAATCGCACGGCTGAGTGCAGCAAGTTTGCTACGTTTATCAATGCCGATCTAAATCTCTTACTTAAGACTTATAGTCTGCCGTTTATCTACTCAGTTTGTTTTTTGTTGTTTTTCTCGGTCGGATATTACTTAGCGAATTATCTTCTAACCCTCTCGAAAATTTTAATTTATGGAGAATAAGGATCAAGATTATGTACGATGATGCGAACAGTTTAGAGGCGATCGCCAGAAAAGATTACTCAGTTGATATTGGTGGGTTTCTGAGCCGAGGCTGGGAAATTTTTACCCAAAATCCGCTTGGCTTCATTGGCTTTTGCATTCTGACCGTAGTTATTAGTTTTGTTTTAAGCTACATTCCTTTCATTGGGACAATTGCAAATATCGTTATTTCTTACGTTCTACCAGCAGGGTACTACATTGTTGCTTTCAAAATTAGCAGAGGGCAGCTATCTGAGTTTGGTGATTTTTTCAAAGGCTTTCAAAACACCTATTTTTTGCCTGTCTTTTTAGCAACTTTAGTGGTGAGCATCTTTGTTGGTGTACTCTGTTTGCCATTTCTCGTCGGAGCCGTGTTAAGCTTCTACGGAATTTTTCAGCAAATGGCAGCACAGAGTGGAGACCCTAGCTTACCGGATCTATCTATTCCTGGAGCTTTAACCGGGGCACTTTTGGTGCTGGGGCTAATTTTATTGATACCTGCAATCTACCTGGGCATTGCGTACACTTTTTCAATTCCACTCATTGTTGACCGTAAGGCTGACTTTTGGTCGGCAATGGAAACTAGCCGCAAATTAATTACACGCCATTGGTTTCCCTTCTTTGGCTTTTCGATTGTCCTAGGCTTGATCAACTTTGCTGGTGTTTTGGCTTGCGGTGTTGGTGCGTTATTTACGATACCACTGACGATTTGCGCGATCGCCGCTGCCTACGAGAACATTATCGGACTCACGCCAGAAAGCTAACGCTAGCAATCATTCAAGTCAGGCACTGATGCCGCTGCCGCAAGCTTAAAAAGGAATGTCATCGTAGTTGGGCAGATCTGCCGCTGCTGCTGGTTGAGGGGCAGGAGTGGCGGCTGGCTTACTGACCGCAGGCGTAGATTTGGGGGCAGCAGCAGGAGCAGCGGCTTTTGCAGGGGTTGCTTCAGGGCTGGCCACTGCTACAGTTGAAGTCATTGTGCCTTCGGCTCCTAACAGGTGAACGCGGCTAGCCGTCATGGAGGCTTGTTTTTCTTTAAATCCTTCCGGGCGATCGACCGTGGTCATGGTGAGGCGGCCTTCAATCACCACTTTATCGCCGGTGTGAAATTGCTCTTGGATTTGCTGAGCGAGGGTGCCCCAGCCAATCACTTTGAGGCTGCTGGCTGGATCTTCTGCCCGCAAACCTGCAAACTGAACCATCATTTCGGCGATCGCCATCTGCCCTTCCTGGGTATAGCGCAGTTCTGGGTCTTTAATAATTTCTGCCATGAGCACACAACTGTTCATTGTTGTTCTCCCTGCCGTCAAGTAGTGGCTTATTCTGGATAGCTTTGAGTTAGAGCTTTGGGTTCAAACTTCAGGTTAGCGTTCAAACAGTAGTCTAACAAGGTCAGTTTAGCGTTAATCGTCGATAGAATTTGCGTAAGATTAACTGTCGGGCTGCATTTTTACAGTCTGGATTCTGGGTCAAAGCTCAGCGACTCTTGAGAGCGGACAGTAAGGCATTGTTTTGAATAGCTTTTTTTTATTTCGATACGGACCAGAGATTTTGCAGCGAACCGGGCAACACCTGCTGTTGGTGAGTGTGGCGATCGCGATCGCAGTGCTGATCGGCTTGCCTTTAGGTGTCTTAATTACTCGAATCACTTGGCTACGTCAACCGATTTTATTGATCGCAAATATCCTGCAAACGGTGCCGAGTCTGGCCTTATTTGGCTTGCTGATCCCGCTGGTCGGGATTGGGGCGGTGCCAGCGATTATTGCTCTGACGCTCTATTCTTTTCTGCCGATTATTCGGAACACCTACACCGGCATTACTAATATTGACCCGGCGATTCGAGAAGTCGGGCGCGGGATGGGCATGACCGATTGGCAACTGCTGGTTCAAGTTGAGATTCCGTTAGCGACGGCGGTAATTTTAGCCGGAGTCCGGGTGGCAGCGGTCATTGCGATCGGAATTGCCACGATCGCGGCGGCGATTGGAGCCGGCGGCTTGGGCGTGCTGATCTTTCAGGGGATTTCGGTGGTCAACAACCAGTTGATTCTGGCGGGAGCCGCGCCAGCGGCGATCATTGCGCTGATCGCCGACTATGGAATTGGCTGGCTAGAGCAGCGATTGACGGTGCAAAAATAGGTCAATCATGAAAAAATTTTGGGTTTGGATTTTAGTCGCAATCACCTTAGTGATGGCGATCGCCAGTTGTCGCCCCAACTCCACTACCAGTCAGGGCGGTGACATCATCATTGCCTCTAAAGACTTTACGGAGCAGGATATTCTAGGGCAGCTTTTAGCCCAGGTGATCGAAGCCAAAACCGAGCTAAAGGTTGATTTGCGTCCCCGCTTGGGCGGTTCCTTTGTCTGCCATCAAGCGATTATTAACGGCAAAATTGATGCCTACATCGAATACACGGGCACAGCGTACACTGGCATTCTCAAGCAAGCGGCGATCTCTGACCCAGACCAGCTTTTTCAGCGCTTGCGGCAAGATTATGCTCAGAAATTTAACTTAGCAGTCTTGCCCTCACTGGGGTTTGAAAACACGTTTGCAATGATTGTTCGAGGGGACGATGCCAAGCGCTACCAACTACAAACCCTATCTGAAGCGGCTGAGTATACGCCACAGTGGCGGGGCGGATTTGGCTATGAGTTTATGGAGCGGGCCGATGGCTATCCTGGCCTAGCAAAAGCCTACGGACTGCAATTTTCTAAACCCCCAGAAATTATGGACTTAGGGCTAATTTATCGAGCCATCCTGCAACGGCAGGTCGATTTGATTGCTGGCAACTCAACCGATGGGCAAATTGCCCGCCTTGGATTAGTAATTCTTAAAGACGATCAGCAGTATTTTTCCGCCTATCAAGCCGTGCCAATCGTCCGGGCGGCTACGCTCCAGCAATATCCCCAGTTGCAGGCAGCAATTGACCAATTGGCAGGCAAAATTTCTGCTTCAGAAATGCAGCGGATGAATTATTTGGTCGAAGGAGAGCTGGCTGATCCAAAGCTGGTCGCTCAAGAGTTTCTGCAATCCAAGGGATTATTGTAATTTTTGGGGCAAGATAAATTGCGATCGGCTAGAACGGAAGTGGAGCGATGTTCAACCCACAGACTGGAATTGAAAAAGCGGGCTGGGTGGCCAATCTAGCAGCAGGGAGGAGGCAAGCAATGAGCGATGATGCAGCCGAAGTCATTTTAGAAGAGTGGTTCAATTTGGGCAAATCGGACGCATGGGCGGGGCAACCCAAGCAATCGCCGCAGCAAGACCCGCTGGCGGATAGCCTCTATGACTTGGGTTACAGCGAAGGAGAGACTCAGCGATCGCCAATTCCCAAAACCGCTGGTGGCAGTCTAAGCGCAAACAGACATGGCTAAGTTTGATCCAACTTTGGATCTGGACAGCCGCCAGATTATCGAGTGTCGGATTGATGCGACGAGTTATGCTGATGCCTGCGATCGCATCCAAGCTTGGGCAGAGCAACAGACTGCTGGCTATGTAATTGCCGCCAATGTGCATGTGGTGATGAGCGCCCACTGGAGCCAGGCTTTTCGGCAAGTGGTGAATGGAGCGCTGCTGGTGACAGCGGATGGAATGCCGCTAGTCTGGGGGCTGCGTTTATTAGGCATCCCGGAGCAGTCGCGGGTGTACGGGCCAGACTTAATGCTGGCTTGGTGTGAGCGGGCTACCCTGACGGGGCTACCGATTTATCTCTACGGTGGCACAGCAGCAGTGCTAGAGAAGGTAACGGCTGCTTTACGATCGCGGTTTCCTGGCTTGGCGATCGCCGGTTCCTACGCGCCCCCCTTTCGCAGCCTTAGCCCAGAAGAAATGTCAGCCGATGCCGAGCGGATTCAAGCTTCTGGAGCCAGGGTTGTATTTGTCAGCTTGGGCTGCCCCAAACAAGAATATTGGATGGCTGAGCAGCAGAGCCAAATCCCAGTGGTACTAATTGGGGTAGGGGCGGCCTTCAGCTTTTTGAGCGGCGAGGTTTCCCAGGCTCCCCGCTGGATGATGCGTGCCGGCTTGGAATGGCTGTATCGGTTTTGGGTAGAACCACGACGGCTATGGCAGCGTTATTTAATTAACAATCCGATGTTTGTGCTGCTGTTTGCTTGGCAGTATTTTTTCCCTACAAAGACAGATTGATCCAGCGATCAGATTTCTGCTGGTGCAATGCAAAGCGACTCTATTGAGTTTGGCGGCGGGCTTCAAAATGATGCAGTGGCAAGCACAGCAGGCTGGAAAAAGTCAAAAAGTAGGAAAACAAAGCAGTCAACTTGAGACTGACCGCTAAACCATTAATATCTGGCAGATCAAACCTTTGCAGCCCAACGGCCAGACAGTAAACAATCCAGTAAACAAAGGTCATTCTAAGCAGGGTTTCACTGGTAGCCCTCCGCTCACTGATCGATTCAGATTGTTTGCGCTCAAACAGTAGCCCCAAACCTGCGATCGCTGCGATCGCCGACGCTGCCAGTAAATAGTCATGCCAGCTGAAATGGATCATAAATGATTGGATTCCTATCTATTCAAAACAAAAAAAATGAATCAATAAATCAAGAGTCAGTCTAGAAGAAATGTATTTATAGATACAGGTATCCTTACAATTTTCAATATTTCTTTTGATTTCTCAAGCATCTCAGCTAGCCGAAGTCAGGCCCTAGCGGTTTATTGATTGGGGCAGCGGTGGCTGATCAAATCGATCGCAGGCACTCTAAAATTGCCTCAGCCGCTCGGTCAACGGCTCCGATTTCTCCGAGGGATTGCTGCATCTGCTGATAACCCTGCTGCATTTGCTGACGAGCCTCCGGATTGAGCAGAAGTTCCAGCGCAACCGTCGCAATGCTGTCTGGGGTTGCTTGATCTTGCAGCAGCTCCGGCACAATTGGCTGCATCTCAACCAAATTCACTGGCGAGGCATACTGCAATTTAAACTTCAAAAACGTTTGGTACAGCCACAACCCGATTGGATTAACTCGATAAATCACAACTTGCGGCACATTTACCAGCGCCGCTTCTAAGTTAACCGTCCCAGACTTAGCGATCGCCAAATCAGCCGCTGCCAAAGCCAGTAGCGGATCTTCAACCAGGGTTGCCTGCAAGCCATAGGCCCGAATTGCCGCTGTAATTGGCTGCCGATATTTTTCTAGAGCTAGAGGAATATAAAAATAACTTTGGGAAAGCTGATCTTGAATCTGCCGGGCCGCTGCAAAAATAATTGGCAGCAAAGATTTAATTTCCTGCTGTCGGGAAGCCGGGAATAGAGCGATCGCGACTTGGTCGGGTAGTAGCCCCAACTGCTGGCGAGCGGTTTGACGATCAGGGGCTGTTGCCATCCGATCCACCAGCGGATGTCCCACCCAGGCAACATTGCCGCCGTGGGCCGTGTAATAGCGAGCTTCCTCTGGAAAAATAGCCAGCAGCCGATCGCTCAATTCAATGATCTTTTGGGTTGCTCTGGGGCTAATTGACCACACCCATTCCTGGGGGGCAATGTAATAAATAATTGGCACATCAAAATGGCGGCGGATAAAGCTGCCCAAGGGCACATTCCCACTCAGGTAGTCAATTAACACCACCAAGTCCGGCGGATGCTGGCGCAAATAGCGATAGGTGCGCCTTTGCAGCCGCAAGGTCGGCCAAATAAATCCCAGCGCTTCGATTAGCCCAACTGAACCAATGCCGCTCGTATTGCTGAGCAAATGGGCTCCAGCCGCAGCCATCCGATCGCCGCCTAATCCTAAAATTTCTAGCGTTATTCCTCGCTGGGCGGCTTGGCGCTGTAAAGCTGCAATCAGCAATGCCCCTTGCAGGTCGCCAGACACTTCGCCTGTGCTAATGAATAAGCGTGGCATTAGACTTCAGATGCCGCCGCCCGCCGCCCTGAGATCAGCCCCCGTCGGCCCGGCTGCTGAGACGATGACAGCAAAAACTGGCGCAGATGATCGACCAATTCATTCGTAGGCAGCTCAGCTAGCTGGATAATCGCTTCCTTGAGCGTTAAGTCCGATCGATAAATCAACCGAAAGGCTTTCTTCAGCAGCGTAATCACCTGTTCCTGATTTTCTAGCCCTGCCCGTTTTAGACCAACCTGGTTCAAGGCCCGCACCCGACAGGGATTACCTTCGACTAGCATGTAGGGCGGCACATCCCGCTCAATCCGACTCATCCCACCGACCATTGCCAACTGCCCAATCCGCACAAATTGATGCACTCCCAGCACGCCGCTGATTCTAGCCTTTGATTCAATATGGACATGCCCCGCCAAGGCAACGGCATTAGAAATAATTACCTGGTTTTCAATGATGCAGTTGTGGCCAACATGGACATAGGCCATCAGCATGTTGCTGTTGCCAATCAGGGTCGCTTCATCCCGCTGGGTGGCTCGGTTAATCGTGACGTACTCTCGAATCAAATTATCGTCGCCAATTTTAACTAGGCTGAGAGAGCCATCATACTTGAGGTCTTGGGGTTCCGAGCCAATTACCGCGCCTGAAAAAATTTGATTACGAATCCCAATTTCAGTCCGCCCATCCAGAACGACGTGGGCCCCAATTCGAGTCTCTGCCCCGACTCGCACCTGGGGGCCAATTACAGCATAGGGACCAACCTGGACACTGGGATGGAGATCTGCATCAGGATGAATGACCGCCGTGGGATGAATCAAGGTCTGCATAGATGCCATTACAGCGCTGCTGGCTTGGAATAGAAGTTTGGTGTTGCATAAAAATCTCTGACTGAGAGTTTTGCAGACAACGTAATCATACGAGGGAATAGAATAGACGGCGATTAACGAGTGGCATCAGGGATAAGTTGAGATCAGCTATCGATGTTAGCCCGGCAAAAAAGCTGCACCAGAAGTCAAAACCCCACAATTCTACAGCGAATTGTCAAGCATCAATTACCAATCTACAAGAGAAAACATCAGTTCACCTTCTGAAGCCAACTGACCGTCAACCTCAGCCTTGGTCTGAATTTTGCCAACTCGACGTTGTTTAATACAGATCAGTTCGGCAGTCAGCACTAACTGATCGCCTGGGGTGACGGGGCGGCGGAAGCGGACTTTATCAATGCCAGCAAATAGCGATAGCTTACCCTGAAGGTCTTCAGTTTGCATTAAAATGATGCCGCCGACTTGGGCCATGGCTTCCACAATCAGCACGCCTGGCATAATCGGTCGATTCGGAAAATGCCCTTGAAAAAAGGGTTCGTTAACCGTCACATTTTTGATGCCAACCGCTCGTTGACCAGGTACCCACTCAATCACGCGATCGACCAGCAGAAAAGGGTAGCGATGAGGCAGCAGTTTTTGAATCTCGGTGATCGTCAGTACGGTTGGGGCTGGGGCAGCAGTTGGACTAGAAACATCTGTGATGGTGGGCATGGCTAATCAGCATAGGGAGAATTAAGAGAGATTGCACTAGTTTCTAGAACACTTGGACACTCCAAACCCCAATTGAGGATGGCATCCCCCAAGCAGCTACACGATATCTAGTCTCTTGTCTGTTGCTGCATGACAGCCCCCAGAATGACAACTGCTCAGTCTAAGCCAGCATCTTTGCCGATCAGAGTGAGCTGTTGAGCAAGTTGGGTATGCAGGGAATGACTGGCTTTGTAGGCTAGGTAATGAGCCTGGGGCAGGCTATCCAGCAAACTCAGGTCGCCCAAAAAGTCGAGGAGTTTGTGCCGAACAGGTTCGTTCGTAAAACGCAGAGGAGGATTGAGCCAGCCTTCCGGGCCGCAAACTAATGCATTGTCTAGACTACCACCTTTAATTAACCCTCTTTGGCGCAGATTCTCAACTTGGTGAGCCAGACCAAATGTCCGCGCCGGGGCAATTTCGGTCGCAAAATCTGGCAGTAATTGGCTGTGCCACTGTTGCCCGATCGCCGCTACGTCAAAGTCAATCCCATAGCTAAATCTGGTTTCAGCGGCCGGCAGAGCGATCGCAAACGCATCGTCTTGATAAATGCAAACGGGCTGCTGGAGCAAGCGCTGAGGGCGAAGCAATGCTTGGGGTAGACTGCCAGCCTGGCTAATTGCCCTCACCCATTCCAGGGCTGACCCATCCAGCAGCGGCACTTCTGGGCCGTCAATTTCAATCCGAGCATTATCAATCCCTAAACAGGACAGGGCAGCTAACAGGTGTTCAACGGTGCGAACTGTCGCTTTTGCCTGCACCAGCTCAGTAGAAAGTACGGTTTGGCGCACAAACTCAATCTGGGCAGGAATGATTGGCTGAGCGGGCAAATCGACCCGGACAAAATAGCGACCCTGACCAGCGATCGCCGGTAAAACCTGGACATGGGTTAATTCTCCCGTGTGCAAGCCAACCCCCGCGCAGCTAAAGCTGGTTTTAAGGGTATGCTGCTGGGGCGATCGCAGGCAGGCTGAATCAGGTTGGAGTTTAGCCAAAAATGATTCTGGTGCCGCTGTGTTCATTAAAACCGCTCCCCAATCCCAAAGCTCAACTGCGAACCACCCTGGTCATTAAACCCATAGTCAATCCGGACATTGCCCAGGGGAGTGTTCACCCGCACCCCTAGACCATAGCCAACCCCTGACCCCGGTTTGCCGCGCACTGCCCCCGGTTGGCCAATCACATCGCCCTGGGTGTCAAATAAGGTGGCGGCATCAACAAATAGCGCCCCACCCACAATGTTAAACAGCGGGAACCGATACTCGGCTGTTCCTTGTAAAAAGGTTCTGCCGGTGCCCAGTTCCCCTTCACCATAGCCGCGCACCGAGTTGCTTCCCCCTAAGGTGAAGGCTTCATAGGGAGGCGCATCACCCAAAATGGTGCCAGCCTGGACGTTAAAGGCTAGGGTTTGGCCACCTTTGCTAAACTTCAGCAGGCTGACTGGAATAAAGAAGCTGTAGCTGCCTCGTAATTGGGTCATAAAGATGCTGCCCGTCCCAACCGGAATCGATTGGATAGCCCCAACCCGAATCAGAGAACCTTTGGTTGTTTTAACTGGGTCATTGCGTAAATCTCGCACGGCCGCAGCCTGCACCGTCAATAAATCATCTTGTCCGGTGCAGCTTACGGTCAGACAATTGCCTAGTTCATCGGTCGAGAAAATTGCCAAATCGCCATCGCGAGTTGAAACTCGCTGATACTGCACCCCTAAAGAAGCCACCCAGGATGTGCGAATCTTATCTGGGTCTTTAGTTAAGGGGCGACTAAACGTGACCCCTGCGCCTAAGCGGTTGACCAAGGGGTTGTCTCCATTCGCCAAATTAACATCTCGATCACCGCCTTGAAATACGAAGGGCTGTGACAGGCGATTGAAAACGTTAACCGTGTAGGAGGTGCGGTAGGGATCTCCCTTAATCCAAGGATCTGTAAAACCAAGATCAAACAGAAATTCACCCTCTGTACCGGCCTGAACTTCAGCCGAGAACTTTTGGTTTCTGCCAAATAGATTGGTCTGTTGGTAGCTAGCCGTTCCAAACAGTCCAGCCGCCGAACTGAAACCAGCCCCGGCTGAAATGCTGCCTGTGTTTTTCTCTTTGACGTTGAGCACCAGATTCACCTTGCGGGGGTCTTGCCCCGGCTCTAGGGCGACCTGGACATCTTCAAACAAACCTAAATCAAACAAGCGCCGCAGGTCCGCCTGCACGCGATCGCGGTTTAAGACATCCCCCGGCTTAGTCCGCAATTCACGGGTAATGATGTAGTCGCGCGTTCTGCCCTTGGCAGGTTTATTCTCTTTGTCCAAAAAGCGGGGCTTAATTTCCTCGACAATGCCCTCGGCAACTTGCAGGGTAACAGTCCCATCTGAATCAACTTGAGGCGAACCAATCACTTGCCCCAGCACAAAGCCATTGTCCTGGTAGTACTTGTTGATTTGCTCAATTCCCTGCTGCAACTGGCGCAGGTTCAGCGTCTGACCGTACTGCTGAGTAAAGATCTCGTTAACTTTGTCTTGGGTTAACACCTGGTTGCCAGCCACCTGGACTGATCGGAGGACGGGATAACTTTGAACCAGGAAAGTCACCCGCACCCCTAGCGGCGTATCAGAAGGCTCCGCCTTCACATCCGCAAAGTAGCCCGTCGCAAAAATGGCGTTGGTATCTTGCTGCAACTGCGATCGGGTGGCAGTTTGGCCAGGTCGGGTCGAAATTGCCTGATAGACGACCTGCTCTAGCTCTGGTGTCGCCCCCTGCACAACTACTTCTGAAACCAAAACTTTTGGTTCATTCGGGTCTGGAGTCGTAGTTACGGGCGGTGCGGGTGGAGCCGCACCAGGGGCTGGGGCTGTGGTTGGGGGTGCGGTCGTGGCAGGAGCACCTGGGGTTGCTGCGTCTGGCGGAGTCGTCGGAGGAGTTCCTGGCGCGGTTGGATCTGGGGGAGCCGTAGGCGCCGCCTCTGGTGCTGTCGTCTCTGACGGAGGTGGAGGGGTTGGAGGGGTTGGAGGGGTAACCTCAGGTGGAGAGGCAGGAACAGTGGAGGGAGCGGTCTCCGACGGCGGGCTGGGCAGCGTCTCAGGGGTTTGACTCCAGGCCGGTAAGACAAAGGCAGAGGCCGCCAAGACAGTCAGAGGAGCAATCAGTTTAGAGGCAAGGGGCATCAATTCGCACGCTAATGTTTTCTTCACTACAACACCACAAGTAAATTCAGGTCAGGCGAGACAGGCGGACATCAACCCCAGAAACGGGCTGTATTGTACCCCAGACTGAGATCAAGCGCTAGACGGCTTGGGCGAGAACTCTTTCCATCACTTGCTGATAGGCAGACTCTACATTTCCTAAATCGCGTCGAAACCGATCTTTATCCATTACTCGTTGTTCTGGGTCAGCTTCTAACTGGTTCCACAACCGACAGGTATCAGGACTAATCTCGTCGGCCAGGAGAATTTGCTCTTGGGCATCCAAGCCAAACTCCAGCTTGAAATCAACTAGAGTAATCTGACACTGGTGGAAAAACGCGATCAAAATTTGATTAATCCGAAGAGCGAGAGTCTGAAGCTGTTCAACTTGATCAGGAGTCGCCAAGTTGAGCAAAAACAAGCGATCGCGAGTCAACAGGGGGTCGCCAAGGGCATCGTTTTTGTAATAAAACTCAACCATTGGCTGCGGGAGCGGGGTGCCTAGCGCTAGCCCTGTCTGTTGACTGAGGCTACCGGCAGCAATGTTCCTGACCACAACCTCTAACGGAATAATTTTGACCGCTTTCACCCGCATCTGGTTGGGTGCAGGCTGATCGATAAAGTGAGTCGGAATGCCCATTGCCGCTAGCTTTTGAAACAGATGAGTGGCGATCGCGCAATTCATCCGCCCTTTATCAGTGATCACGCCTCGCTTTTGGGCATTAAAGGCAGTCGCATCATCTTTGAAGCAGGACAGCAAAATGTCTGGATCGTCTGTCGAGTAAAGAATTTTTGCTTTTCCCTCATAGAGTTTTTCTGGGGCAGACATCGGACATCACCTTAAACGCAACGACGGCAAGACGAGCAGAAACAGAGAGTAGGATTCAAAATCATCACAAATTTAAGACGACCCAGAAACGAATCAAGTAGATTTAAGAGTAAAGCCGTATGTTTACGATACCTGTCTAACTACCATGACACCAACTCCAACTGAGCCAACTGAAGCCGACTCCACTGCTCCTCAGCCCAGCGATATCAAACTTGCGATGCGCAACATGGTGCGTAAATCGGGGACATCGCTCAAGCATTTTGCCCTAACTACCGTTGGCTTAATGGCTGCTTTGGTCGGTTTAGCTTACCTAACTCGTTAAACTGAGGCCCAAGATTTATGTCAAACCCCAATTTGCAAGTTGAAGTCACGCTGCAAGATCACTACACATCCCAACCAGGACACCAGCTTTTGGCCCGTGATGCCGACCTGCTAATGGTAGAAATCTGGCAAACCTGGTTTCAAACTTGGTTAGAAACCCTCCAACCAACTCTCTCTCCTTGCCAGCACTATGAGTTGAGCCTCCGCCTTGCCGATAATGCCGAGATTCGCCGCCTCAACCACCACTATCGCCAAGCCGACCAGCCGACGGATGTACTGGCCTTTGCTAGTCTAGAGATAGATGCGCCCCAGTCAGAAGTGTGGTTAGACTTGCCACTGTACTTGGGTGACATTGTGATTTCTGTTGAAACAGCGAGTGGTCAGGCAGCCCAGCATGGTCATGACTTGCGAACTGAGTTAGCCTGGTTGGCAGCTCACGGCTTTCTTCATCTGCTGGGTTGGGATCATCCAGATTCGGAGCGCTTGCAGCAAATGCTAGATCAACAAATGTTACTGCTGGGCAGAATTGGCCTAATCAGCCCTGCTAGTCTAGATTTGATAAACTCGTTGACTTAAACTGATATCGGGTTGCTATTCGTTGGTGTTTGTGCTTGATTAATCTATGAGTTAATTTGATTCAAGATTTTTAACTATTTCGTAATAAAACTTACTTATGTTAATGTTTTAGCGAATGAGTCCAGTTCTGTTTCTTGGTGTGAGTTCGTAAAAAGCCTATGTCTCAAAAGATTTTGGTTTCTCTCCCCGATAAGAGTGTCCCTGCTCGTCGAGTTTCTTTCAAAGTTGCCCACAATCTGTTTATTAGCTTTCGCTATGCTTGGGCCGGCTTACAGTACGCCTTTACTACCCAGCGCAATTTTCGGCTGCATGTTTGCATCGGTACGCTGGCGCTCAGTTTGGGGTTAGGGCTGCATCTAGCCGCAGTAGAGCTGGCTGTGATTACGCTGACGGTTGGGATTGTGCTGGCGATGGAGCTACTTAATACAGCCCTGGAAGCGGTGGTTGACCTGACGGTTGGCCGGAGCTACCACGAGTTAGCTAAGGTTGCCAAAGACTGTGCCGCAGGGGGTGTGATGATGACGGCGATCGTGGCGGTGCTAATCGCAGGTTTGCTGATTCTGCCGCCGCTGGTTTATACCCTGCACAATTATCTGTTTTTCGGCTAAGCTCAGCAATTAGAGGTTTGATTTGAGGGGAGTAACCCTTTGATTCTGGTTGTTGACAACTACGATAGTTTTACCTACAACTTGGTGCAATATCTGGGGGAGCTGGCGGCTGATTTGCCGATCGCCAGCGAAATTCAGGTTTTTCGCAATGACCAAATTAGCTTGGAGCAGGTTAGGCAGCTCCAGCCAGATGCGATTGTGATTTCGCCCGGCCCGGGTCGCCCGGAAAATGCTGGCATTTCTAACCAACTGATTCGCGAGTTGGCAGCCGAGGTGCCAATTTTAGGGGTTTGCTTGGGGCATCAAGCAATTGGGCAAGTGTTTGGGGGGCAAATTGTGGCAGCGGCGGAGCTGATGCATGGTAAAACGTCTGCGATCGCCCATACAGGAGCGGGGGTGTTTGCTGGCTTGACTAACCCATTTACGGCGACCCGCTACCATAGCCTGGTGATTGACCGTCAAACCTGCCCAGACAGCTTGGAGATTACCGCTTGGACTGACGATGGCACCATTATGGGGGTACGGCATCGGCAGTATCCTTACCTAGAGGGCGTGCAGTTTCACCCCGAAAGTATTCTGACTACGTCTGGTAAACAGCTATTAAGAAATTTCTTAACTCAGGTTGGCCCCCAGTCCAGCTAGAGGTTTCAAATCATGGTTTTGAATGGTCTGGGGGAAACTCAGGCAATTTAAGTGATGACAAATTTAGTGACCACCTCCGGTAAACTGGGCTGGATCACTAAATAAGGTGTGTGAGGAGATTATGAAGCGGCGAAGACTCTTACGCTATGCCCAAGTAGCGATGTTGGCCGGGGTGGCCCCAGGCGTAGTGACACAGCTACAAACGGCTCAAGCCCAAGGTGGTGGTTCATTAAATATTCAGTGGTTGGGGCACTCTTGCTTTCTGTTTTCGGGTGGCGGGCTGCGAATTTTGGTCAACCCGTTTAAATCAGTGGGTTGCACAGCCAAATTGCGATCGCCTGCCGTCAGCTCAGATTTAGTCATGATCAGTAGCCGCTTGCTAGATGAAGGCTACGTCGAAGGGCTACCCGGTCGCCCGAAGCTGCTATTTCAACCCGGAGCTTATCGAGTGAGTGGGCTAAAAATTCAGGGCGTGCGCACCGATCACGATCGGGTGGGCGGATTTCGGTTTGGCGTCAATGTCGGCTGGAGTTGGACTCAAGGCGGCATTAAAGTGGTTCACCTTGGCGGCATTGCCAGCCCAATTACCCTTGAGCAAAAGATTCTCCTCGGTCGCCCTGATGTGCTGTGTGTGCCGGTCGGAGGCGGAGATAAATCTTACACGCCAGAGGAAGCGAAAACAGCGATCGCCATGCTGGAACCCCGGTTAGTGATTCCGACCCAATACCGCACCTCAGGCGCTGACCCGAAAACCTGCACTGCCCTACCGCTGGACGACTTCTTGAATGTGATGAAAGGCACCCCTGTCCGGCGTTCTGGCGGTAGTTCGATCACAGTATCCGGCGGGAATTTGCCCAACCCTGGCCCAGCAATTCAGATTTTGAGCTACGGATAGCTTTTTTACAGCTCAACTTAGAGCGCGATCGCTGTCTGGGAATCTTGAGGCAACCTCCCCTAAAATAGACACAACTCAGCCTGGAGATCAGCGATGGCCCCTCATTCATCGGTAACGTCTCTGCCGGATCATACGCAGCTACCGGATTCTGATAGTGTGTTTGTGAAAAACTTTCAGGAGCATCCTCAGAGCATTCTGCTGACTGAGTCAATCTGGCCGACCTTACAGCGCTTGCATCCAGAGGGGCAGTTTTGTATTGGTCAAGACTCCGGTATTTATTGGCGAATGACTGATCCGCCCGAACGGGGTGCCGAAGCGCCAGATTGGTTTTATGTGGCGAATGTGCCGCCGACCTTAGATGGGCAAATCCGCCGCTCTTACGTCATGTGGCAGGAGTTTATTGCTCCCCTGATTATTTTGGAATTTTTTTCTGGCAATGGTTCGGAAGAACGAGATCCAACGTCGTGGAAAGGCAAGTTCTGGATTTACGAGCAGGTAATTCGCCCCGCTTTTTACGGCATTTATGAGGTGCAGCAAGGGACGGTTGAAGTCTATCGTCATGTTGAAAACCATTTTGAGCCAGTTGCGGCCAATCAGCAGGGGCGGTATCCGATTCCTCAGCTTGGGGTAGAACTGGGGATTTGGTCTGGCCTTTACAAAAACGTCAATTTACCTTGGTTGCGCTGGTGGAATGACACAGGGCATCTATTGTTGAACGCCGAAGAGCGGGCTGAACAAGAGCGACAGCGAGCTGATTGGGCAGAGCAACAAGCAGAGCAGGAGCGGCAGCGGGCCGATCGCCTGGCAGAAAAACTTCGGCAGTGCGGAGTTGACCCGGATGGGGAATAGTGACGACAGCGACTGGCAGCGGCTGCTAGAACGAGAGCGTTTATTAAGGACAATTAGCGATCGGATCCGAAAATCGCTGGAACTATCGGAAATCCTCAATACGACGGTCAAAGAAGTTAGAGACTTGTTGCAGGTTGATCGGGTAATGATTTACCAATTCCAGCCTGACCTGAGTGGAGTCGTGATTGCTGAATCAGTAGCTGATGGCTGGAGCAGCCTGCAAGGACAAGCAATTCAAGACAGCTATTTTTTTGGTGAACAGTGTTTTGATCCTTATAGCAACGGATATGTTCAGAATACGACCGATATTTATACCTCTGGACTATCGCAGTGCTACATCGACTTGCAGGCGGAATGGCAGGTGCGAGCAAACTTAGTGATTCCAATTTTCCAGGGGAATAGCACACGGGTTTGGGGGTTACTGGCAGCCCAACACTGCGCTGCTGCTCGCGGCTGGCAAGCGGAAGAAATTGACTTACTGCAACAGATTGCCAGTCAAGTTAGCATTGCGCTGACCCAAGGTGAATTGCTGCGGCAAACCCAGCAGCAAGCCCAGAAAGAACGCCTGCTCAACTGGGTGATTCGCGCTGTGCGGCAGTCGCTAGATTTACAAACTATCTTTACGACGGCTGCTTCGGAAATTGGCAGTTTCCTTCATGCCAGTCGAGTTGAAATTGTCCAGTATTTGCCGGAACAGCAAGTGTGGCAACATATTGCTGAGTATCGGCAAAGCTCAGACTTACCGATCGCCCTGGGGCTAGAAATTGTTGATGCCAATAATCCAATTGCAGCACAGCTCAAACAGGGGCAGGTTGTACAAGTTGCCAGTCAAGACCTGAGCGACCCCATTCATCAAAATTTAGCCCAGACCTTACCGGGAAAATGGCTGTTGATGCCGCTCCAAGTGGCCGAGAACCTCTGGGGTAGCCTCAGTCTCTGCCGCCTAACAGCAACTTGGACAAGCTGGGAAGTGGAGCTAGCTCAGACCTTAGCGGCCCAGTTGGCGATCGCGATTCAACAGGCGGCGGCCCTAGAACAAGCCAAGGCCGAGCTAGAGCATCGACAGCACGTTGAGCAACGGCTGAGAAGCTCTCTGAAAGAAAAAGAAGTGCTGCTGCAAGAAGTTCACCATCGGGTCAAAAACAATCTACAAGTGATTTACAGCTTGCTCTCGATTCAAGCAGATATGGTAACTGACCTCCAAGTCCGAGCCGCCCTGGAAGACAGCCAGAACCGCGTGATGGCGATGGCGATGGTGCATCAAAATCTCTATCAATCCAATAACTTTGCCAGGATCAACTTCTCAGAGTATGTTCGTTCTCTTACCCTGCATTTGTTTGGAATGTTCCAGATCCGCACCGATCAAATTTCTCTCAAAATCAAGAGCAGTCAAGATTTAACCGTCCCGTTGGAACAAGCTGTTCCCTGTGGGTTAATTCTGAATGAACTGATTACCAATGCGATTAAACACGGGTTTCGCCAGGGCGATCGGCAAGGAGAACTCATAGTTAGCCTCACACCATCAGATCACCCGGCCCAGATTATTTTGAGTGTGGTCAATAATGGCGCACCTTTACCTGCAAATTTTGATTTAGCAACCAGCCAATCAATGGGATTGCAATTAGTCCAACTTTTGTCTGAACAGCTTGCTGGCACACTCTCAGTCAGGGGAGGCGAGACAACTTGCTTCAGTCTCAGCTTCGAGCCAGGATCTGAGGACAGCGATCTTAAACGGTTGTGAGAGGTGTACTAATTTTGAAAGCTTTGCAGTGCAAAGTTTTCAAAATCTGACCTGTATTTTATCCAAGTTAGAGTTGCTATATTTAGATAGCGATCGCCTTACAAATTGTTCTTAACTTCAGGAGAATTCAGGCTGATATAGTTGCTTTCTAGCGACTTGATCAAAGCAACGTCATGATCAAAGTTTTAGTAGTTGAAGATGAAAAGGTTGTTGCTTGGGATATTCAGCGTGACCTCCAGCGGACTGGCTATACTGTTGTCGCCATCGTTTCTTCTGCTGAGGCTGCCCTGCATGCGGCTGATCAGCATCGTCCCGACTTAGTGCTGATGGATATTCATTTAGCTGGCCCAGAAGATGGCATCTCGGCGGCTCAGTCGATCGCAGTTTGCTGCAATATTCCAGTCATTTTCCTGACTGCCTATGTCGATGAATCAACGGTGCAGCGAGCCGCTGCGACCAGTCCCTATAGCTATTTGGTCAAGCCCTTTCGAGCCGATCAACTTCATACAGCCATTCAGGTTGCCCTCCAGCGTCATCGCTTAGAACAAACCGATCAGCGTGAACAGCAGCAAATCGCCAACACCTTACGCAGTTTGGGAGACCCCACCATTACTACCAACCTGCAAGGCAAAATTACGTTTATCAATGCTGCTGCGGCTGCGCTGACGGGTTGGCAAGCCCATGAGGCCCTAGAGCAACCGATTGAGCAGGTTTTTCGACTGATTGACAGCGAGACGCAAGCGGCAATTGCTAACCCATTGCAGCAAGCAATTCAAAATGATACATTGGTGCGGCTTTCTGACCATTGTCTTTTGATTGATCGCACGGGTCAAACTCACTGTATTAGTGACAGTGCAACCCCAATTAAAAATGAGCAAGGTGAAACGATCGGGGGTGTGATTGTTTTTCAAGATATTAGCGATCGCAAGCACCGAGAAGATCAGCTCCGGCAAGAAGCCTTTTGTGACCTGCTGACGAGCTTGCCTAATCGCCGCCTATTTTTAGATCGTTTGGGTCAGTCTTTTAGAACGTTTTGTCGCACTAACCAACTGTTTGCGGTGATTTTTATTGACCTTGATGACTTTAAAACAGTCAATGATACTTTGGGGCATTTAGCCGGCGATCAGTTGCTGTTAGAAGCGGGACAGCGATTTGCCAAATGCCTGCGCTCCCTGGACACCGTGGCCCGTTTGGGGGGGGATGAGTTTGGCTTCTTGTTGCAGGCGATCGAGGGTCAGCAAGATGCCGAACGGTGTGGTGATCGCCTGTTGGCGCAGTTGGCCGAGCCTTTTATCCTCGATCAGCAGTCAGTGCAAGTGAAGGCCAGCATTGGGATTACGATCGCCGATCGGAGCTTTCAGCAAGCCGAAGACCTATTGCGAGCAGCCGATCTGGCCATGTATAAAATCAAGCAAGACGGCGGCAACAGTTTTCAAATTTCACCCTAGTTGGGGTTGAGGTCTGGAGAAATGCTCATTCGCTGCCTTAGCTTCAGACAATTTCCTGCTCAGATTTGCTGGGCTTAATCTCAGCGATCGTTGATAAAAATCATCAGCTATTTTAATTAAAAAACACTTAACTAATAAGCAAAATTGAACTTAAATAGAGAGCCAAGGCAGAGGAAAATAATCATCCCCCAATCATCAGCCAGAATCACCGATAAGCAAATCTTTAGCCAGAAGTCTATTGATCAAAGTCAGAAGCTGCTGTGCTACTGTCAAAAAGCGATCGCAGTCATCTCCTCAGACCTCAGCCAGAAACCTTTGATTGGCCGCTATGGAACACAATCTACCCTCTGTACCGATTGAGCATCAAGACGTTCCCCAGGCTCACCGGGGCTTACACGACTTTCTCTATGGAGCTGGAGACCAGCATGGAGCTGAAACAGTTTCAAAACCAATCGCCCTGCACGACCAGGTGACTGCAGTCGATCAGTGGTGTGAGTTGGCTGGTGGCAGCAAGATTGCTGGTGTTTATGCTGTTCTAGACCAGGATCAAAAAACTCAGTTTGTTGGCATTTCTCGCCATGTCTCGCTGGCGCTGAGTAGCCATCAGGCGGCGGTTGGCCCGCAAACCTGCGCCTTTGTACGGGTGCAAGCCTTTAACTTCCCGAAGCGAGAAGAAATGGAGGCGGTGCGGCAGGCCTGGCTAGATCAATTAGACTACACTCCCACCGGTCATGCTGAGGAGGGCGATCGCTGGGCCAGCACGATTAGCGCCGCCGCCACGACTGCGATGACACCGGCTGAACGGCAAGCCCACGCCGAGAAAAAACTCAAGCTCCAGCAAGCAATGGCTGACCCGGCTGCCCAAAAAGTCCAACCCTCTGTCACCAATGAAGAACAGCGCCAAAATCTGATTGCGGCGATCGCGGAAGATGACTGGAGCAGTGTGATTCAACAGCAAACGCTAAATGCGACTCCACCGGACAGCAAATAAATTAGGCTGCGATCGATCAAACAAAAAAGCTTAGCGTTTGGTAGCGGCGGCGAGAACGCTAAAATAATCGACAGGTTGGACGAACAATCAACTGTTGCAGGACATACCGATGACGACGGTATACACAACAGAGTGCCTATTGCGAATTCTGGCAGATGAGTATCGAGCCTGTGTGAATGGGCAGCGCCTCAATCTGGCAGCGACGGTTTCTGGCGTCAACCCACTGATCGATCAGTTTTTGAATGCAGAAGGGATTCAGAAATTTACGGCCTACCTTGATTTTCGAGCCGCCGTTCACCGCTATCAGCTAGAGCATCAGGTTTCTGGAATTGTTTGGCGACATATTGCGATCGCCGATCAAACCCTCAGCTATCCAGAAGTAGACGAGCAGTTAATTGCATTGCCCAGTGACCTCAAAATTTTGCAGGCAGCTAAACCGGAAGTGCTGAACTTTTGGCAGCAGATTGTTTCGGGTGATCAAGATGTCCAAACTACGGCAATGGATCTCTACTTGGGGGTGAACCGAGGGCAAGACTACCAGGCGATCGGCGAAGCTGATGTGAAGCAAATTGCTCAGCGCACCGAATGGGCAAGCTTGACCAAGCACCAACACATCAACTTTCTGGAGTTAGTCTTGCAGCTAGGCTGGGGCAAACCGAACGAAGCCCTCTACAAGCGGGGCTGGCCAGAGTCAGGCAGTGAGTTTGTCTATGCGGTCAGTCCTGGTCATGCGCCAATTAGCTTGGCTTGATGCGGCTGATTCTACGGCGGCAGGGCGATTATTGCCAAAAAATCTGCGATTCTGGTAAAGATTAGGTATCGAACAGTCAGCTTATGTCGGGATTTCGGCGAGCGATCGCAGCAGTCATAGCATTAATAACGGCGATCGCCCTGACGGGCTGTAGCTTTGACCAATTGCGAGTGCAGGCGGCCCAAGTGCCAACCTTGGTTTTAAGCAGCCTCTCTGACCCCAAAACCTTTAACACTGTGGTTAGCCAAGAACAGAGTGAGGTGTTTGGGTTAATCGAAGAAGGTCTGATTAGCCAGAATGGGATCACAGGTGAAATTGAGCCTGCCTTAGCGGAATCGTGGCAGTTTTCTGCCGACAAAAAAACGATTACCTATACGCTGCGGCCAGGGTTGAAGTGGTCAGATGGCGAACCCCTGACGGTTGACGATGTGGTTTTTACTTACAACGATGTTTATCTGAATGAAAACATTCCTTCTGATGCAAGAGATGTGCTGCGAATCGGCAGGGAAGGAAAATTTCCTAGCGTTAAAAAGCTCGATCAGCGACGGGTCGAGTTTACAATTCCCGAACCCTTTGCACCTTTTTTAAGAATCACAGGCATTGGGATTTTGCCTGAGCACATTCTGCGATCGGCAGTTACGACCAAGGATTCAAAGGGTCGAGTCAAATTCATCGCCATGTGGGGGGTTGATACTAATCCAGCCGAAATTGTCGTGCCTGGCCCGTTTATGATTGAGAGCTACACCACAGGTCAACGGGTGATTCTCCGGCGCAACCCCTACTACTGGCGTAGAGATCAACAGGGAAATGCTCTGCCCTACATTCAACGAATTGTCTTACAGATTGTTGAAAATCTAGACACCCAACTGTTGCAGTTTCGTTCCGGCGGATTAGATGAAGTTGATGTATCACCGTCCTATTTTTCATTGCTGAAGGCAGAAGAGAAACGCGATCGGTTCACAATTTATGATGGCGGGCCGGCCCTCACCCAATCTTTTATCTCCTTTAATTTGAACAAAGGGCGACGGCAAAATGGTCAACCCCTGGTTAACCCAATCAAGTCAGCTTGGTTTAATAACTTGGCCTTTCGGCGGGCGATCGCCCATGCCATCGATCGCCAGCAAATGCTCAACAACATCTATCAAGGTCTAGGGGAACCGCAAAACTCAACGATTGCGATTCAAAGCCCCTATTACCTTTCGCCTCAACAGGGGCTAAAGGTGTATGACTATGACCCCAAAAGAGCCAAAGAACTCTTGCAAGCGGCAGGCTTTCAATACAACTCCCGTCAGCAACTCCTCGACGCAGAGGGCAACCGAGTCCGGTTTACGCTGATTACAAATGCTGGCAACAAGATTCGGGAAGCCATGGGGGCCCAAATTAAACTGGATTTAGCCCAAATTGGCATTCAGGTGGACTTTAACCCGATCGCTTTCAATACCTTAGTTGAAAAAATCACCGCAGGCCTGGACTGGGAATGCTACCTGCTGGGGTTTGCTGGGGGTGGGATTGAGCCGAACGGTGGAGCAAATACTTGGCTGCCAAACGGCGGGCTACACGCTTTTAACCTCAAGCCTCGCCCAGGGCAACCGCCCCTGATTGGGCGGGTGGTTTCAGACTGGGAGCAGCAGATTGGCGAGCTTTACATTCGGGGCGCACAGGAACTTGATGAGACGAAGCGGAAAGCGATTTATGCCGAAGCTCAACAGTTGATTCAAGAGAATCTACCGATGATTTATTTGATTAATCCGCTGGCTTTGCAGGCTGTGCGCGATCGCATTCAAGGAGTTCAGTTTTCAGCCTTGGGCGGCGCTCTTTGGAATATCTATGAGTTAAAACTAGCCGCAGATTAGTATTCAGGCCCAGCTTGGGGGCAACTCCCCAGAAATCAGCGGGGTATCACCCTGTCGGGACTTCATCGACAAACGTAAAAATAGATACAAGATACATAAGAACTGGCTAGGTTAGAAGTCCTATGGATTACCTCTACTACTTGGGAAATGCTAGCTTAACTCTCCGAGTTGTGCAGTATCTCAATCGGCATCAAACGTTTCCGATCAGCTTCATCACCGTGATTCACCAAGTTGATGGCTGGGTGGTGCGAGTCAAGATGTCCCAAAAACTTACTCCGCAGCAGGCGGGAGATTTTCATGCCTTCATGAGTGAGTTGGGCGTTGCCTATCAGCCAGGGATTCCGCTCAAGATGGCTTTGTGGGCTTTAGAAACTGGGCAACCGATTGTGGAAGTCATGCAGCGCTACCAAACGGCAATTGTTTCCCACGGCTGTCCGGATCGGACTGAAATTGAAGAGTTCCGCGAACAATTTATCCAGGGTTTAGGCTACTGCCCCGAAACGCTGGCTTGATTTTTATAGCCCCTTGCGATTTAATCCATTAGTTTTTTAATCCATTTTTAAATAAAGCTTGAAAGCCTCGCAGTGCGAGGCTTTCAAGCTTTAAACGGTGTTTAATCCACGTCAGGATTGCGATCGCCAGCCTTCGTTCAACAATTTATTCAGGCCACCAGAGTCGATTTTGGGCGTCTGGTTGCTCACTATCGAACGATGGCTCCGGTGCTGGCATCAAAAACGAGCAAAGCATTCAGATCAAAACCCAAGGTTAAGCGATCGCCAATCTGAGGATAGATTTCGGTTTTAGTGGTCAAGTTGAGGATTTGATCAGAATTGGGCAAGACAACCCGCAGCATATTTTCCCGCCCCAGCGGCTCCACTAACTGGGCGATCGTCTCTAGTGTGGCGGTTGTTTGATCTGGTTCAGAACTGGAGATCACCTGTAAATACTCAGGGCGAATGCCCAAATCGAAGGAATGCCCCTGGGCCGAGTTGAGCAACGGAATCAGCCGAGCCGGGCAAGGCAGACGTTGCCCTTGGATATAAAAGCTGCCTGCGTCATAGACAGCTTGCAGTAAATTCATCGGTGGGTGCCCTAGAAAACAGGCCACCATCCGATTAACTGGCTGGTTATAAATCTGCTGGGGGCTGCCAATTTGCTGAATTTGTCCCCGCGACAAAACAACAATTTTGTCCGCTAGAGTCATTGCCTCCATTTGATCGTGGGTGACATAGATGGTGGTAATGCCAATTCTTTGATGCAGTTGCTTTAGTTCAGCCCTGGTTTCATCCCGCAGTTGGGCATCCAGGTTCGACAGCGGTTCATCCAGCAAGAAAACTTGTGGTGAACGGGCGATCGCCCTCCCTAAAGCCACCCGCTGCTGTTGCCCACCGGAAAGCTGCTTCGGTTTGCGCTGTAGCAAATGGGCAATATCTAAAGACTTGGCAACAGATTGAACCTGCGCTTGAATCGTGGCTGCGTCAGCTTGCCGCATCTGTAAGCCAAAGCCCAGATTTTCGGCCACCGTCATGTGGGGATAGAGGGCATAGTTTTGAAACACCATTGCCACATCCCGCTGCCGGGCAGGCACTTGGTTAACAAGCCGATCGCCGATGTAGAGGTTGCCTGTAGTTGGTGCGTCTAAACCAGCAATCATTCTCAATATGGTTGATTTTCCGCAGCCAGAGGGGCCAACCAGCACCCAAAACTCACCGTCTGGGATTTCAAAGCTAATCTCCTCAACAGCAGTGGTTGATTCAAATTTGCGGGCAACTCGTTCTAAACAGACTCTGGCCATGCGATCGCCTCAGTACTAGCCATCCTTAATTTGCCATGCATTGTCCAAACTTTGGTCTGTTAAGTCTACATTGTTGGTGCTGGCGGCTTCTCGTATTACGGTGCGGTTGGATTGCTCCTAGACTCGCCATAGACGACAGTAAGCCACAAGGGGTTGGCGACGAATTTCACCGTTCTCGCTAATTTTGAGCCACTTTAATTTGTAAAACCAATTGATTGCACTCCTAGTTAAAGCAACCATAGATTGGATTTAATCAGCTATCTTCAGCGCCATCTGCTAAAAGCAACTAGGATCAATTTAGGTATGAAGCGCTACAGTTTTTCTCTCTGAAATGGTCAGAAAAATGTATTAAAAATAACCATTGACTAACGATTCACCAGCCAAAATAGCAGGATCAATCCATCACTCAACCGATGGACTATTGCATCGTCGTCCTTAGCATTTCCCTATCTCTTTCGATATAAATTGCAGAGCCATAAGTACGGTTGATTTTTCCAAAATGCTTTCCTGGTCGGGATTTTGGAAAAATTAGTGCGGATTACCGAACCCGTAAAGATTTGCCATTTTGTGAAATTTATATTAAAGTTTCTTCAAGTGTGTTAGCAAAGTTTATTCAGACTTCTGTTTGCTTGCACTTCAGGGTAGGGTAGTGAGCTACAGGAAGTAAGTGTTAGCAACACGGGAGAATTTTAGGCTCTGAAATATTGAGTTTCTGAGGTTCGTAATTTAATTCTTAAAACGCGATTTTTCGTTGAAACTAGTTTGAGGCTAGCCGCTTCCTAGCGGTTGTTAGGTCTGAAATTTATATCATTTTTATTTCTCTCAACTAATCGGTTATAGGAAGGAGGTTCGTAATGAAGATTGCCCAGATCGCCCCACTGTGGGAGAGCGTTCCACCGCCAGCCTATGGCGGAGTTGAGCTAGTTGTTAGTATTTTGACCGATGCCTTGGTCAGCCGCGGTCATGAAGTAACACTATTTGCTTCTGGAGACTCAAAAACACAAGCTAAGTTGGAGGCAGTTCACTCTAAGGCACTGCGTCTAGACGCTGGCATTAAAGAATGCAGTATCTATGAAATGCTCAACGTGAGCCGAGTTTATGAGCAGGCTGATCAATTTGACATTATTCATTCTCACGTCGGATGTGCAGCTCTGCCTTACTCTGGTTTGGTAAAAACTCCGACTGTTCATACGCTACACGGTATTTTTACGCCAGACAACGAGAAGCTGTTCACCCACGCGCGCAACCAACCGTTTATTAGTATTTCGGATGCTCAACGGGAAGCAAGGCTGGGCTTAAATTATGTTGGTACGGTTTATAACGGAATTAATCCAGAGCGCTATCAGTTTTATTCCCAGCCAGCAAATCCGCCTTACCTGGCTTTTTTAGGGCGGATTTCGCCGGAAAAGGGCCCCCACTTAGCGATCGAAATTGCCAAACGGTCAGGTTGGCACCTCAAAATTGCCGGCAAGGTCGATGTCGTCGATGTTGACTATTTTGAGCAGGAAATCAAGCCGCTAATTGATGGTGAGCAAATTGAGTTTTTGGGAGAAGCCAACCACGCTCAGAAAAGCGTTTTGATGGGAGGGGCAGTCGCTACCCTGTTCCCCATTACTTGGCGTGAACCCTTTGGACTCGTCATGATTGAATCGATGGCAACGGGGACACCCGTGATTGGTATGAACTTAGGTTCTGCGCCTGAAATCATTGCGGATGGGGTTAGCGGTTTTCTCTGCCGTAACGTTGATGAGTGCGTCGCTGCCCTTGACCGAGCCGCTGTTCTTGATCGGCGTGCCTGCCGAGATCATGTGCTGACTAAGTTCACGGATGACCGGATGGTCGATGGCTATGAGGCAATTTATCAAAGCATTTTGACAGAGCGCTACTCGCGCAATGGTCATAGCCGGATGGCGACGACAGTCGGGATTAATCTATAGCGTTTGCCCTAGGTCTAGGGCGAAGCATTTAAAATTGGGAGGGTAAGGTTATGTTTAGTCTAAACAGACAGCCGATCGCGTTGATTTCTGATCACGCTGATCCAGCCGCCGAAATTGGGCTAGAAGAGGCGGGTGGACAGAATGTGTACGTGCGCCAAGTGGGGGAACATCTCGCTCACCTCGCTTGGCAGGTGGATATGTTCACTCGCAAGGTTAGTTCAGAACTGCCAACGATTGTTCAACATTCACCGCATTGCCGCACTATTCGGCTCTCGGCCGGGCCAGAAGCGTTTGTGCCCAGAGACCAACTCTTCGAGCACATGCCGGAGTTTGTGGAATCGTTTCAGCGGTTTGAAAGCAAGCAAGGCACGAATTATCCGCTGGTTCATACTAACTACTGGCTTTCTGCTTGGGTCGGGCTGGAGTTGCAGAAGAAGCGAGGGATTCAACTTGTTCATACCTATCATTCTCTGGGAGCGGTTAAGTATCCGGCAGTGCTTGACCGGCCAGCGATCGCCGATACCCGTCTAAACGTTGAGCGAGAAATTTTAGAGCAAGCGGCTTGTGTAGTTGCCACCAGTCCCCAAGAGCGAGAAAATTTACGCACATTAGTTTCTCTGCTGGGCCAGATTGAAGTCATCCCCTGTGGAACGGATACAGAAAACTTTCGCCCTATGCCTAAAGCTGAGGCTCGCCGGCAGTTGGGGCTCGATTTACAAGAGCAAGTTGTGCTTTATGTCGGCAGATTCGATCGCCGCAAGGGCATTGAGACCGCCATCCGAGCCGGGGCTGCCTTGAAAGAGCAAGGCATCAACAACCTAAAGCTAGTGATTGTGGGTGGCAGTTCGCCCGATCTGCCCGATGGAAAAGAGAGGGCACGGGTTGAGCAGATTGTCGCCGAGGTGGGCTTGCAGGCTGAGGTGCTGTTTGCGGGTCGGGTCGGACACGATTTGCTACCGCTCTACTACACTGCTGCTGATGTTTGCGTGATTCCTAGCCACTATGAGCCATTTGGACTGGTAGCGATTGAGTCTATGGCCTGTGGTACACCCGTTGTTGCCTCAGATGTTGGTGGCTTACGGTTTACGGTCATTCCAAATCAAACCGGCTTGCTGGTGCCCCCCCAAGACACCGCCAGTTTTGCTGAGGCAATTTACAGCATTTTGTCTGACCAACTCTGGGCTAGAAAGCTGAGGCGGCAGGCTTCTGTCACCGTAAACCAGCGATTTAGCTGGCCAGGCGTCGCCATTCAACTGAGTGAGCTGTATCGGCACGTCCTAGCGCAGTCAATTATGCACGAGCAGCCTTGGCCGCCTAAAATGGCTAGTAATCAGCTCACTTCTGCTCAGCGTTACTCATGGGTGAAAACAGTCAACCGATAAAACCTGCAGACCGAATTGAAATTGATGGGAGAGTTTTTGTCTCGGCGGCAGATATGCCGATCGCGCCTTGGAACTGTGTGATTAGCGATCGCCCAGTCACAACTCTCACCCTCAAAGACGATGATTTATTTTTAGTCAGCGACACGCTCGGAAATATTTCTGGCGTGGGCTGTCGGGCCGAGGGAATTGAAGCCAGTATGGGGCTATTTTGCCGCGACACTCGCTTCCTGAACCGCTTGGAGCTGCAAATTGATGGGCGATCGCCCATCTTGCTTAGTAGTTCTGCTCACAAGGGGTTTTCCCTCTCAGCCCTCTGTTCTAATCCTCAAATTGATGACCAGATTGCGGCGGAAACGATTGGGATTCAGCGAGAAATTGCGATCAACGGCGGCCTGTTTGAAGAAATTCAAATCACCAACTACAATTCGGTTCCAGTTAGCTTTAATGTTAGCCTCAGTTTTGACGCCGATTTCGTCGATCTGTTTGAGGTGAGGGGGTTTGGCCGGGAGCAGCGGGGTAAGCTGCTCCGGTATTTGCCCGACCAGCGACAGACCAGTCAACTCCCCAAGCACATTGTGCTGGCCTACCAGGGTCTAGACAGCAAGGTGCTAGAGTCCCGGATTCAGTTTCATGGCTGTCAGCCCGATCAAATCGTTGGCAATACGGCGATTTGGAACCTAGAGTTAAGCTCTCATAAGTCAGTTACCTTAGAGTATTACATTCACCTGTTTGCCGATCAGCGGCTGGTTTCATCCGTAAACGCGCCGACCACGCTGATGCAGGCCAAGGCGGCTGAATTTTTGGAGCAGCAAACCTGGGCTGGCCAAATTACCCAAATTCAAACCGACAACAAATTTTTGAACCAGGCGATCGCCAGAGCCGAGCAGGACATTTACTTGCTGCGGCAAACCTTTGCTGGCAGCAAAGTCTTGGCTGCTGGAGTGCCCTGGTTTTCCACCCTGTTTGGGCGAGATTCAATTATTACCGCTTCGCAAACCCTGATTTTAGATCCGCTGATTGCCTGCGAAACCTTGGGGGTGTTAGCGAAATTTCAGGGACAAGTCGAGGACGATTGGCGAGAAGAAGAGCCAGGCAAGATTCTGCATGAAATTCGGCTGGGCGAGATGGCGCGCTGCCATGAAATTCCCCACACGCCCTACTACGGCACCGTCGATGCGACGCCGCTCTGGTTGATGCTCTACGCAGAGTATTTTGCCTGGACAGCAGACCATAAGACCTTGGAGCGACTTTGGCCAAATGCGATCGCCGCCATGGATTGGATTGATCGCAACTGCAAACAAACGGGCTATCTGAGCTACAATCGGCGCTCCAAGCGCGGGCTAGTTAATCAGGGCTGGAAAGATTCGGGGAATTGCATTGTGAACGCGCAAGGAGAACTTGCGCAAGGGGCAATCGCCCTCGCGGAAGTGCAAGCCTATGTCTATGCCGCCAAGCTGCGGATGAGCGAATTGGCAAAGGTGAGAAAGCTGCCTGATTTGGCTGAGACCTGGCAGGCTCAGGCCAGAGACTTAAAGACGCGCTTTAATCAAGACTTTTGGCTGCCCAGCCATGATTACTGCGCTTTAGCCCTGGATGGTGCAGGACAACCCGTCGATAGCATTACCTCTAATCCAGGACACTGCTTGAACTTGGGCATTCTTGACCCCGAAAAAGCGCTCAGCGTGGCCGAGCGTCTGCAAGCTCCTGACATGTTCAACGGTTGGGGGATTCGCACCCTCAGCAGTCTTTCCCCTGCCTACAATCCGATGGGCTACCACATTGGTTCGGTCTGGCCCCACGACAACGGCATGATTACCCTGGGGTTGCGATCGCTCGGTTTAGTTGAACAGTCCTTGGAGGTAGCGTCAGGCTTGATTGATATGACGCTGGCCCAGCCTTATCAGCGCCCGCCAGAGCTATTTTGCGGCTATGAGCGCGATGGCGATAGTTTGCCGGTGCAGTATCCGGTTGCCTGTTCACCCCAAGCTTGGGCCAGTGGCACCGTCTTTCAACTGATTGCGACCATGATTAATCTGGTGCCGAATGCTCCCGGTAATCAAGTCCACATTATCGATCCGGCGCTGATTGAATCGATCAGGACGCTATCGATTCAAAATTTACGGATTGGCTCCACGCTCCTAGACCTAGAGTTTGAACGATCTGGGGATACAACCGCCTACCGAGTCAGTAAAAAGCGCGGCAACTTACGGGTTGTAATTGAGGCCTGAAACCTCGATCCCGCAACCTCGCGCCATCGCGCCAGAAAAAAAGGGGCCTCAGATTCATTTCCGCCCAAAATTTGGGGAGCCACGGGGTATTCCTGGCGGAACGCTCTGCGACGGGGCGGCTGTGCCGGGATCAAAAAAACCGATCGAGAGATTGACGGCAATCGCAGGTTGCGGGAAGATTACTTTAAGTTAAGTTTTTGCCGAGCCAACTCATAAGTTTTGTTGCAAGTTGACCAATATCATTTCTCTTAGTCACAATTGATTTCAGAAGGTCTCGCAAGTTGCACTCCTGTTGACGTTGGAATTTGATCTATCTTTCGCAATGGTTGGTCTTTAGCCCATGGAAACCTTGGAATTTGTGATTTACCCCGATGGCCGCGTCCTGGAGAGAGTGACCGGAATCACGGGGGCATCCTGCGCCGAGGTGACTGCTGCCATTGAAGCTCAACTGGGCAACGTGATTAGTCAGCAGAACACTTCTGAGTATTTTGCCCAGGAGGTTCAGCAAACTGGTCAAGCAACCACCCAAGTGAACTTTAGTGAATGGTAGTTTTGCCGAGTTTTTTACACTTCAAATTTTTTACCTGAAAGCCGCTATGTCACACTTCAGCCAAGTTAAGACTCAAATTCGCACCCTACCTGCCCTGCAAGCTGCTCTGACAGACTTAGGGATCGACTGGAAAGCTGGCCCGCACCCGGTGGCTGGCTACCGGGGACAAGATCGGACGGCCGACTTGGTGATTAACCAAGACAACGGCTATGGGGTTGGATTTAGTTGGAACGGTGCAGAGTACGAATTGGTTGCAGATTTGGAATTTTGGCAACAGCCTTGGTCAATCGATCGCTTTTTGAACAAAGTCACTCAGCGTTACGCCTATCACACTGTAGTAAATACCTCGGCCCAGCAAGGGTTTCAGGTATCTGAGCAGCAGCAAACAGCCGATGGTGCCATCCGCCTGGTTGTCCAGCGGTGGAGCGCTTAAGCCATCTTATAATTAAGACCAGCAAACCAAATTACCAGGTAGGGCGCAGCGTTCAGCAACATGGGCGCTGCGCCTTTCAAGTTAAAACTGTCTCTAGAACACTCGTTGATTGCTTAAGCCACTGGAGGTTGCATGACTGAGGCTGCTCATCTTTCCATCCCTGAATCGACCAGCGTGGTTGAAGATCAACCGAGTGGACTTGAGCCAGAGTTAGGCGGTCTGCTGCGGCATCACTCAGATCAAACGGGATTTGAGCCAGAGCTAGGGGGTAGCTTTCGGCAGAAGGGCGTTTACGTGGATGAAGTGACTTGTATTGGCTGCAAGCACTGTTCTCACGTTGCCCGGAATACCTTTTACATAGAGCCTAACTACGGTCGCTCTCGGGTGGTGCGCCAAGATGCTGACAGCCAAGACCTAGTCCAAGAAGCCATTGATACCTGCCCGGTTGACTGCATTCACTGGGTTGACTTTACAGAATTAAAAAAACTAGAAGCAGAGCGACCTTACCAGGCGATCGCGGTTGTAGGCGTGCCAGTTGACCATTCAGCCACTCGGCGGCGGCGCAAAGCCAAATCCACTGACTCTTGGTAGTACACAGGCAATTTCGTTCTGAGCAAATTTGTCCTAAGCAGAAGATCTTAGCTATCTAGCAAAAACAGTGATGTCGCTAGTGGTAGCGGTAATCAACGATCAACCTGTATAGGAAAACCCATACGCTCTTATACAAGCGTCTTCAAACAGCTTGATCATTCGATCAGGATGTCTGGTAATGCTTCCATAGAAGTCTGAATCAGGAGGTAGCAAAATCAGCATTTGTTCTGGCCACCTCAATGTGACACATTCAAGCTGCCAACCGTCTTCTGTGATAGTTGGTAAACCGCCTCCAAATAGACCAGACATTCTAATGGTGCGATCGCTGAGAATGCCAATCCCCTTAGCTTCCAGACTTGTCTCATTCTCATAAAACTCTTCATCGTCTCTTGCGACTTTTGTACCTGCTAGACAATCAATCACTCCTCGACCCTGTAAAGAGACAACTAACAAGTTTTCAGAGTCTTGATCAAAGCCGACTGAGCGTAGTCCACTGACAGCAAAGGTAGCAACTCGTTTCCAAGGAGCGGGGACTTGATCGACCCTCAAAGAGAGCAGCTTTTTTTTCAAAGGCTTTAAGTGCTCGTACATGCCTGTAAAGTTCTCAATAACTTGAACCATAACTCTACAATGGTGTTGCTGAGATTAATCCAGACCATGACAAACCTAATTGCTGCTATTAAGGCAGAAGACTTGGCGCAGATAGAGGCGCTGCTGCAAACTGGAATCGACTTGAACGCGGGGGACAACGGCGATGAATTGCCCTTGGCGATCGCGGCTGAACTGGGGCAAATTGAAATCTTAAAAGCCCTCCTGTCGGCGGGTGCGGATGTGAATGCCTCTGATGCCGACGGGTGGGGAGCGCTGATCGCGGCTGCAAGCTGTGGGTTTACAGAAATCGTTCAACTTTTACTCAACCAGGGCGCGAATGTCGACACGCAGACAGAGTACGGGATGACTCCGCTGATGGCCGCCGCCGCCAATGGGCATTTACCAGCGGTTGCAGCATTGCTGCGAGCAGGCGCTAATTTAAATTGTAAAGACAAAAATTCTTGCACCGCTTTAATTTGGGCAGCTCAAGAAGGGCAGACTGAGATTGTCCAAGCCCTGAAGGCAGCCCGCCAATCTGCCGAAATTTAATTTGTCTTGATGAGCTGACTAGCAGATTTGAGTCGCTAATTCCACAGCAGTGCTGACAGGTGGGCTTGATCGGGGCATCCCCTTAAGCACTCAACTCGTTCAACCCCTTTTCACCGTCGCTCTCAATGGCTAATGTTGTCAGTCAGTCGAATCAATTGCTTGCGATCGCGCTCTCATTAACGAGCTTCGATATTCTTTTAATTGTCTTGATTCTACTCGGCATTGTCTCGGCCGATTGGCTGCTGGGCGTTAGCTTTCGGCGATCGCGGCGTTGGCTTGCCACTCGGGCGACCGATCAGCAGCGCCATTGGTTAGACCTGGCGTGGAGTTTTTTATACGTTGGGGTTAGGCTGCTGCTGTGGGCCGGGGTCTTAGCTTGGGGCATCATCGTTGTGCCAGGGCTAGACCCCTTAGAGCACATCATGCTTGAGGCGGCCTTGGAACTGGCCAAAATTGGGATTAAGCTGCGCGACGTTTCCTTGCTGACCCTTGATCGGAAACCCGTCACGCTGGGCAATCTGTTGCTGTTTGTGGCGGTTGCCCTGGGGATGCTCTTGCTCTCGCGTTGGCTGAGTGGCTGGATTAAACGGCGGATTTTGTCGCGGCTGCGCCTTGATCGGGGCACACAAGAAGCGATCGCCTCGGTGATTGGCTATCTGCTGGCTGCCCTCAGCTTTATTATTGTGCTCCAAACGGTGGGGATTGACCTCAGCTCCTTGGCCGTGATTGCTGGTGTATTGGGAATTGGATTTGGGTTTGGCTTCCAGCTTTTGGCCAGTAACTTTATCAGCGGCTTGGCAATTTTGCTAGAGCAGCCGATTAAAGTTGGCGATTTTATTGAAGTTGACGGACTGCTCGGTACCGTAGAAAAGGTTGCCATTCGCTCCACTGTCATTCGCACGAATGATGGGCTGTTTGTGATTGTGCCTAACAATCGCTTTATTGAAAAAAATGTCGTCAACTGGAGCTATCGCAACCCGAATAGCCGGATTCACATCCCGGTCACGGTTGCCTACGGCAGCGATACGGTGTTGGTGACAGAAGCCTTACTGGCAGCCGCCCGCCAAGATGCGCGGGTGCTGGTGTATCCGTCGCCCAGCGTTTGGTTCAAGCGATTTGCCGAAAGCGCCTATGAGTTTGAACTCCTGGTCTGGATCAATCGTCCCCAGGATTTTGACCCGATTAAAAGTGCCCTCAATTTTTTGATTGAGCACGAATTGCGGCAGCGCGGAATCGAAATGCCATTCCCACAACGAGAGCTACACATCCGCAACCCCACCGCCCTGCGCCAGCTTTTGCAGCCCGATCAGCCTAGCCAAACCAGTGAGCTTGCCGACTCTAGCCATTTTCCCCGCCAGCGATCGCCGATTGATGCCCGTCAGCAAACCCTCAGCTCAATGCTGCGGCAGGTGATTTATTTTGAACAATGCTCTGACTCAGAGCTACGAATGTTGATTGAGCGGGGCTATCAAAAGTTCTTTCTGGCTCGGCAGGTAATTTTTCGGGAAAAAGAGGCGGGAAATACTTTTTACATCATCCTTTCAGGGGCAGTCGAAGTATTCTCAGAGCAGCTAGAGCAAGCAAATACAACCCGCAACAATCCGACTGGCGTGATTGCCATCCTCAGCACTGGCGATTTTTTTGGTGAAATCTCTTTGCTAACCGGCTTGCCACGCTCTGCCACAATTCGAGCCAAAGAAGACACAACCTTGTTTGTAGTTGACCACAATGCCCTGCAAGTGCTGCTGCAAGAGCACAGGGGATTAGCAGAAACGATCGCTACCGCCCTTGTCCAGCGTCAGCAAGTCCTCCAAGACTTAGGACTCCTCGAACAAGCTCACCTCGATACCAATCAAGAAACCGCCCTCGACTGGATTCGCGATCGGATTAACACCCTCTTCGGCCTTTAGCAATAATGATGGAAATATTATACGTAAGTAATGATCCGCATGAATTACAGCTCACCAGTTCTTGTAGATCGCTACCTTGTATCGCACCGCTGCCTTTAACCCAAGAGTTCGTTGTATATGGTCAAAAGGTCGTCTGTTGTACGCTCGAATGAGTAGTACTTTTCAACAAAAGCTCGACCAGCATGCCCCCAATCTCGCCATTTTTCAGGCTCATCCACAGCACGTTGTAATGATATTCGTAGTGAGTCTATATCGCCTTCGTTTGCTAACAGTTCATGTTGCTCTGGGCAAAGTCCCTCAGGAACGCCATTATGTCGGGTCGTAATCACAGGCAGTCCAGAAGCCTGAGCCTCTTGGATCACAAGACCCTGCCCTTCTTTATCACCGTCTGGACCCGTCACACAAGCAAGCGCAAACAACTGGCATAGACTAAAGTAGTGCCTAACTTCAGCCTCATTGGCCGAGCCATGAAAGTAGACGTTATCTTGAACCGAATACTGGTTAGCAAGGTCTTTTAATGAACCGAGCGCTTCTTGGCTGCCTCCTCCCACAATGTGTAGCTCAAGTCCTTGGGGGGGAGGTTTTACCTGAGCAAATGCTGGAATCAAAATTTGGAATCCTTTTTTAGGTGTCAGTCGTCCAATACTTAATATTTTCAACTTATCTGCGGAAGGAATCCTTTCAATAAAAGGGAATTTGTGGACATCAACCCCAATTCTCCATCTTCTCAGGGCACTTGCAGGACATCCGATCGCGATTGCCCGATCTGCTGTGAACTGACTATTCGCCGTGTACAGAGCATTACTCCTGAATAAGCGAGCATAACCGGGTCGATCAATCTGGTTAAGATTAACGTCAAAGCCGTGAAATGTCACAACGAGGGATGACTCAAGGCCGACCTTGATTAGATCGCTACCAAAAACACCGTGGGGACCAAAGTGGCAATGAATCAAATCGAAGGGGAGAAGCTGTCTTACTTGATCTGACTGGCGCAGTAAGTATCCGGTTAAAACCTGTTCACTGGTGACCCAAGGAGAGATAGATCTCAGGGTAGAGTAAGGATAGCGGACTATCCCTCGCAGAAAAGCAGCAGCAGTTGTGATCACCTTGTCATAAGCCGCAGAATTATTCCCCAACTCTTCTACTTTTGAGGATGGGAAGCCGACTTGCTCTAAGAGTGTTCGATCAATTTTTCCACGGCAAATCACCTGAACATCAATGCCACGAGCCAGTAATTCTCGAGCATGATTGAGTATGAAGGTTTCAGATGTAGTTGGAAAGCGCCCCGTAATAATGGCGATGCGCATAATATTGTTTAAATTTAAATGAACTTCCGCATGATTCAAAACCCTGGATAAGAAAGTAGCACTTTCAGAATCAGTCGGATTTTTCAGCCTAATCAATTTAGCAGAAGAATTCCTGCCTTACCCTTAAGCACGATCCAATCTGGATCGTGCTTAAACGGGGTGGTCTAAGTCCGCAGCCGTTTCTTCTAGAATAATTCGGCTGGGGCAAAGCGCTTGAACGAGGGGGCTAGTTTGCCAATTTTGAGTCAGCAGGAGGCTGATTAATTTGGCAGATCGATCGCTGGCCGGGGTATCTAGTAGCCCCAGATAGAGGCTAGCACTGTGATAGCTATTGTTATTGATGCTGCCCAATAGCTGACTGGAATTGTCTAACAGGTTTTTGAGCTGACTTTGCAAATTGTTCCACAAGCCAACATTTCGCAGATTGCTCAGGGACTCCGCCACGACATCTTGGCGATGCTGAATCAGCACGGTTTGCGATCGCATCGCCACGGGCAAGTCAGCAAACAGAATCACTGGCCCATAGCCAATCAGTCGGATTTGGTTGACCCAATGATCGTAGTCGCCAAAAAACCGCTGCAAAATGTGGAGGGCGATCGCGGCAATAATTGTGCCCTGGCTATGGGCAACCACAAAAATTTCAGCTCCGGCTCGAATGCCTTTGATCATTTCATAGGCTAGGCGGAGAGTCGGGCGGGGGGCACTAGCCGGATAGCTGCCGTAAAAATAAGTTTCAAACTCTGCCCAACCCATTTTCTGGATAAAGGGCAAGCGGCGAATCAGTTCGGGGTCTAAGGACATTGGTGGCGCTAAATCGGTTACTGCCGTTAGAACATCGATGGCTGGATTTAAATCGAGCTGGCATAACTGCTTGAGTAAATCAGCATAGCTTTGCAGCCGAGCCTGACTCTCAGGGGTTTGATGCTCCGGCCAAAATCGAAACAGTTCAGCTTTGCCGATTAGGCTTTCTAGCAAATCTGATTGAAAACCATTGGTGCTATTGTGAATACCAATCACATCAAACGGTTGCTCTAGGGTCAGCCAAACCAGAGATTCTAAATCTCGCTGCTGATTTTCAATTGGACTTGTCACCCCATTTATGTGCAGAAGCAGCTTCGGGCGACCCGCTGGCTGAGCGGCGGGGTAATAAATCAGGTGCCCGTCTTGCTGTTGTTCGGTTGCCATACTCAATCCGATAAAAAATTTTCTAACTTGTGATCCATATCACGGAGTCCAGGGAGCGAACCATGCATACTGAAGAAGACTCAGTATTATCCGAGTCATCAACAGGGAACACACAACGAGCCGGCAGACTGTATTGTTTGTCGGTTTTTTTTGTTTAAATTTACCTAGCGCATGGTGCCCATTGTGTGTTTCCAGGCCAACTCCTTGCTCAGCACCGCCAAAGCTCGGCGATCGCTGCTGCCAAACAGCGGGCTAATCTCCTCTAGAACCTGAGCCATGAGCTGAGACGCAAAGGCTCCCCCCGCATTTAGCAGATGGCTGTAGTAGCAAAACTGGGGCTGCTGCTGTTCATTCAGATGAAAAGCATGCACCTCTTGTTCCGTCATTGTCCAGACTGGCGTATTCGCTGGCACAACAATCCGGGGAATTCCCTGCTGCCCATACCAAGCTTGCCCTTGCTTATCGAGGGTGCCAATTAACACCGTCCAGAGCAGCGTCCGAGTTTCACTGATTAAATCTGGCGTGAACAGCAGGTCTGGCTCACTGGCTAGCCGCGGCCCGGTATTAAAAAACATTGGGTTGAAAAGCTGTGAGTTATAAATTAACCCGACCGCCCAGTGGCGATCGGCGGTTTCCAGTTTGACAAAACTGCCAAACCCGTAGTCTTCCGGCTGGGGTGGTTGGTTAACTTCCATCCCATCGTCAACTTGGACGACGTAAACGCAGTGAGAGTCTGATTTAACAACTTTCCCCAGTTTGGTCATTGATGCATTTGCTCCAGTCTAAGAATCAGTTCGTTATCCGGTGGCTAAACCTTAATTGTCTTGAGTGTACTGCTGAGTCAAAACCGCTACATATACCACATAGCCGTCGTCAGCCTGAATGATTCGTGAACTGGCATTGCGCTAGCGGAGTTGAGCTACAACTTGCTGGTCTAATAGCCGCTCCTCGGTTAATAGGTCATCAACGGTCATTCTGAGCGTGCGTTGGCCATCGACTTGAAACAAAACCTTAACCCGATCGCTGCCCGGATACCCCGGTGGCGTCAGTTGGGCAATTTTACGCCCGCCCTCTCGGTCATTCAGGGGCTGCACTTGGCCGGCGGAGAGGCTGCGAGTAATTAGGCGATCGCCGTCAAAGTAAACCTCGGTGCCGCCAGCTTCGCTGCCCAGTTCGCCAATAATTAACTCAATGCTGGGCTGCCCGGCCACAGATGCCCCTAGCACCAGTTCGACCGGCTCTGCCATTGGGTAGGCTTGCCCGGCCCGAATCAGCGGGTGCCAACTGTGCTGGTTTTGCCGCCGATCCCAGTAGCGAATCCCGTAGCTGTGGTAGAGAAAATCTTGGAGTTCAATCCCCTGGGTGAGCTGCAAAGCGCCTTGGGCGATCGCCTCAAACGGGCGATGGCTGCAAATTTTTTTAAGCTCAAAATATTGTTCGACCCAGGTTTGGACGGCTGGAATTTGGGTTGTCCCGCCGACCAGCAAAACTGCGTCAATATCAGCAACTTCAATTCCTTGCCGACGGGCTTGCTGCAAGACTTGCTCCATGCTTTCGTCGAGGCGCTCAAAAAACTGGTGCTGATTGAGAATCTCTTCAAAGCCAAGGCGATCAAGGCTAAGTTCAATGCTGTCGAAGGTTTCCGGGTTGAAATAAACTTCAGTGGCCTGCGGTTGCAGCGAAAGCTGAATCTTTAAGCGCTCAGCTAGGCGAGTCGTCAACACGCTGGGCGCTAGCTCTTGAGTGGTCGCGAAGTAATCAACCAGCCAATGATCAAGATCGGTGCCGCCCAGGTTTTGTCCGGCTTTAGCCAGCACCCGCGCCGTTTTGACCGGCTGATTTTGACTCTCCCCTAAAAACTTTTCGCCCCACTTGAGAATAAAACCGACCGGCTTGCCTTTGCTGCTGGTATCGAGTTGAATCAGCGACAGGTCAAGGGTGCCGCCGCCGAAGTCCACCACCAGCAAAATTTCCCGCTCCGCCATCCCATAGCCCAAGGCAGCCGCGGTTGGCTCGTCCAGGAGCCGAATGTGTTCAATTTGCAGGTTCCGGCAAACTTGGCTCAACCAGTGGCGATAGGCTTCAAAGCTGTTCACGGGCACGGTTAAGACCAAGGATTGCCCCAAGTCAGGATAACTGGCCCGCAGGGGCTGCAAGAGGTGATTCAAAAACCACTCTCCGACTTGCTCAAACGTCACCGTCTGCCCATCCAGTTCTGGCAAGAAGCCCTGCACCGTGGAGCCAATTCCCCGCTTAAAGCCGCGAAAAAAGCGGGGGTCAGTGCTGAGGTCTAAACCGCGATCTCGCACCTGCTGCCCGACCCAAACTTTGCCCTCTAGGGCATTTTCGACGTAGGCCAAGCTGGGAATTAAGTCGGGATTTTGCCCAATCCGCAACCCTAAGCCAGACAGACTGACAATTTCGGCTTGCTCGGCGGCGGGGTTCCAGCGCGCAATCACAGTATTACTGGTGCCAAAGTCGATCGCGTAACTCAAGGTCTAACCTCTTCATCACTTCTCTAAATTAAGCTCAAAGCTTAATTAGGCTGCATCCCCATATTTTACAAGGGCGCGGATTTTGTGCTTGCAGTTCTAGGTCAAACTTTATGTGACCTTGTCTCGAAAAAGTGGACATTCTCGAAGCGTCGATAACCCAGGAGAATGTTCACATGACACAAAAACCCCGCAGGCTATTTACAGACGGAGCATCTAAATTGCATGATGATCGCCCTGATACCCTCGCTGTAAGGAAATCGCTTTGGAAATTTGAATGCCAATTAGCTTAGAGCTACAGTTTAGACGGCAAGCTTTTATCTAGTGCCCTTCCAGAAAATTTTATCTGACTGATGGACGGATCATAAGCTTCAAGTGCATAACTCCTGGCAGGTTTTAGCCTCTCCCTCAAAAACGGTTTGGAGCATTGTCGGAGGACTGTAGAATGCAGGCAATTGCTGACCTATCTTGAATGAAGATTCTTGCCCAATCTGATACAACCTTAAAGCTGCAAACCAGCAAAGCCCATACTTGGGCAGGACTGCTGGTCTGCTTAGCGATCGCCGCTGGTGGATTTGCAGCGGTATTTTGGACGGGTCAGGTGAGATTAACCTGCGATCGATCTGGGGCTGAAGAGGGGAATCTAGCTGAAGTCAACTGCCAGCTTAAAAAAATGGGTTGGTTGGGGCTGCACAGCTTGCGGGCTGTCAATGTGAACCAGCTTCAGGGGGCAAACCTGAAAGAATCGCCAGGAGAAGATGGCTCAACCTACAGAATCTTTCTGATTACTTCAACGGAGCAGATTCCCTTTCGGAACTACAGTCATTCTGGCTATCGAGATCAACGGGCGATCGTCGATCAAATTAACACATTCATCGCCAATCCTCAGTCCGCCACGCTCATCATTACTAGTACAACTATTTTAGAGTGGGTGGGGCTGATTGTCGGGGGTCTAGTCTGCCTAATTTGCCTCTCGGCAATTTATCAAATCCTGATTGCTGCCGCTCAACCCACCGATATCAATCGGATAACATTTGAAAAAAACCAGTTTCGGCTGCTGGTTGAATATGGCAGTCTGCTGAATCGGGGCGCAACTGCCTACGCTTTGTCTGAGGTGACTAAGATACTGCTCAGCATTGAAGATGACTTAGCAACCGGTCTCCGCTTGGAGCTGCGATTTGGACAGGTGATGACGCTCTGCCAATTATCAGCCAACCAAAAGTGGGCAAAGATCCAGCCGATCGCCGCTCAAGTTAGCGCCATCACTCGCTGCCCCTACCAAATTGTGCTGACTTCTAAATTTGTCTGGGATTTGACTGGCCAGCAAGCTGCCACATTTTCCTCATTGTTGAAACAGTTCAAGTTACCAAAGCTGTCTGTGCAAACTTGGATTTTTGACCCTGCAACTGAACAGGTAACTTGTGTCGAAGAAAATATCATCGTCCAGTCCTACGAGTGGCGGGCGATCGCCGATGTGCTTCCAACTGCTAGCGGTTCAAAAAAAGTGGATGCAATCAGTCAGAATCAACTCTGTTTGGTTTTTACTTCTGGGCAGGAGGTTATTGTTTACCGCTACACTAGCACCGAAGATGGCCCATCAGGGGCAATAAAAGCCCAAACCGTAGCTCAATACCTGCGGGAGTTTCTCAAGCTGGCTTAAGGAGATTTCTTAGAAAGATTGTGCCCTTCGACTGCGCTCAGGGCACGGCTGGATTGCGCTCAGGGCACGGCTGGCTGAGCGTAGTCGAAGCCAGCGGGTAACTTTTTTGCTAGAAATCTACCTAAGAAGTCTACCCGTTGACTCGTCTCCAACAACCCGCCAGAAGTTTATAGTGCCACCCTTCTTTTTTCAATTTGGCGCTCATACCAATTCATCAGTGGGGTAGCGCTGATTCCATGCACGATCACAGAAAACACAATTGTCAGATAAGTCAGCCAAGCAATCTGCTCTCCGACTTCTCCACTTAATCCTTTACTAAACGCATAAGAAAGGTAATACACAGATCCAATCCCTCGAATCCCAAACCAGCCATAAAGCAAACGCCGAGAGAGATGGGAGTGATCGCCCAACGTACTTAGCCAAGCACCAACGGGTCGAATGATGAAAAATAGCAAAAAGGCAACCAGTAAAGCTTCACCGCCAAATCGCATAATCGGCTCAATCCGTAGCAAAGACCCTAACAGTAAGATTGTGCCAACCTCCATTAACTTCTCAATCCGTTCAGTGAATTCCAATTGGGAATGGCGCTTTTCAGGATTGGCGTGACTTTTTTGAACAACAATTCCGGCGACAAAAACCGCCAGAAATCCATACCCGTTAATCACTTCAGTTAACGAGTAAGTGACCAAAATTGTGCCCAAGGCAACGAAATCTTCCATTAGCGAATCGGCAGGGCGAAGCTGCTGTAAACGCTGTTCAATCCAGATGATGGTCTTAGCAATCACGACGCCGGCAAAAATTCCGGCTGCGATCGCCCAAAGCAAATCTACCAACACCCATTCCTTAAACCAGGCTTGCCACTGGGAATTCTCAAGCCAGTAAAGCCCAAAGTAAACAAACGGAAACGCCAAGGCATCGTTCAAACCTCCTTCTGAAGTCAGTCCAAACCGGAGTTCATCTTGATCTTCCAAATCCAAAAGTTGGACTTCTGAGGCGAGGACAGGGTCAGTTGGCGCTAAAATTGCCCCGAATAGAATGGCACTTCCCCAGCTCAACTGGAGCAGCCAGTGACCGACAGCCGCTATCCCAAAAATCGAGATCGGCATCAGAAATCCAATCAGCCGAACTGTAGAATTCCAGGCCCAAAGTTGCAGCGGTCGGTTCATCTTTAAACCGCAGCTAAATAGCGACACAATCACAATAAATTCAGCCAATCGCTCTAAAAAATTAGCTTCTGGACGGAGCTGAATTAAATTCAATCCATAGGGGCCTAAAAGAATACCAACAATCAAATAAATTAAAGCAAAAGAAAGCGGTAAACGAGTAATCCAGCCTGAGCCTAATGTGACAAAAAGCAGAAGAATCCCGATTACCAGTAAGTCTAAAATATAAGTATCCATGCCTAAAAAAGGTAATTACTCAACTTAGCGAGTTGGCTTAGCCTTTCGACTACCGCTCGATCGAGCGATTAAATTTGAACTTTTTAACGCTTGACTGAGTATCGATTATTTCCGTTCTCCAGAAGTTATACATCAGCCAAGGTGTAGATTATTATTGCCGCCACCTAAAACTACAGTGATTGAAACTAACTTTTCTGGCGGAAATACCCATTCTGTCGCTCAAATAATTCACCTTTAGGAAGACGGCTTCGCCTCTAACTCTGTTACCTTTGGCAACTTTAAGTTGAAGGGTCAAATTTAAATTTCAAATTTGAATTTGAGATGATTTTCCCCTTTTTAAGGGGGCTAGGGGGATCTAATCGACGCGCTTACCAACCCAGACGAAACAACAAAACGATCGCGGCTGCAATCATGGCGGTGCCGGTTAACCAACAAACGTAGCGATACCCAGCCGCGATCGTCAGCTTGTCTAAGCTGCTAGAAGTTTGGCTCGATTGCTGGAGAGTGCGATAGCGATATTCAGCCCAAATTGGCGCTAGCAGTAAGAGCACGCCTAAAATGATGATCAGGGCTAACAAAAAAATCACCGGAGTCATGAGCTATACACAAAGCATGACGAAAGAATTTGCTTCTGAAAGACTGGATTCAAAGGCATATTCCAGCAAAGTGCTAATCGTAACTACATCTCGCGAACGCTTGGCTGACCATCTTTGAGTTCACCAATTAACACCAAATTAGCCAAACCGACAAAAATACCGTTTTCGACCACGCCGGGAATGTTATTGAGCGTCTGCTCTAAGCCAGCCGGGTCAGGAATTTCGGCAAACTTTACGTCCAGCACCATGTTGCCCTGATCGGTAATCACCGGCCCATCTTTTTTAACGCCCATCCGGAGTTCTGGCTGACCGCCTAACTTTTCGACGGCCCGTGTGACAGGAGCTAAGGCCATGGGTAAGACTTCAATTGGAACGGCAAAGGTGGAACCGAGACGGTCAACCAATTTAGAGCTATCGACCACCACAATAAACTCGGTCGCCAACCCATCCACCACTTTTTCGCGCGTGTGGGCAGCGCCGCCGCCTTTAATCAGATTCTTGTTGGGGTCAACTTCATCAGCCCCATCGATCGCAATATCAATATGATCGACATCATCAAGGGTGGCAAGGGGAATACCATACTGCTTAGCTAACACGGCCGCCTGAAAAGATGTTGGCACACCTTTGATGTCTTTGAGTTCGCCGGACTGGAGGCGATCGCCCAAAAACTGAATCACAAACGCTGTGGTTGAACCTGTTCCGAGTCCGACCACAGAGCCTGACTGGACTCGGGCTGCGGCTGCTTTGGCCACCTGCTGCTTCATTAACTTAACGGGGTCAACACCTGTACTCATGCTCAAACCTCAATCTAAATTAGCTGGACTTGATTAAGATCAATCCTGGTTCATTTTCTCAGGAATTGACCGTTAGGCGATTTCTAAATCTCAACTCCAAACCACCTGCTCACCTTGCCCTCAAAAACAGTAATTTGCGGCATTTCTTCGGCTCCTGTAACCTTAGCTATAGCAATCTTGAACTCAGTTGAGAGTCGGCCCATGCGATTGTGGCATGGCTGAGTCGGGTAGACAAGTACGAGAAAGAGGTCACGGATGGATCGGATTTACAGTTGGTTGACGAAGATGGTGCAGCCGCAAGCCTGGGGCAGACTCAGCCAGAAATGGCTCGGCATGATTGTGCTTTGCCTTTGCTTGTGGAGTTGCTCTCATCCGGTTCAGGCCGAGAATGTTGACCCCAAACTGAAAGAGCAAGTCCTGCAAATTATTCGGGAAAATCCTCAAGTCATCCTAGAATCTGTCCGAGCCTACGAAAAAGAGCAGCAGCAGGCGCGCGAACAGCAGCTAAAAGCTTTTCTGAACGACCTCAAAACAAAGCCCGATCAGGTGATTGGGCAGTCTCCTGTTCAGGGCGATCGCAAAAATCAGATTCTGCTGGTTGAGTTTTCTGATTTTCAGTGTCCGTTTTGCGCCAAAGCCCACGCTGCCCTAGAGGAAGTGAGACAAAAAAGTCCCGATCGATTTTCTGTAGTCTTCAAGCACTACCCGCTGACTTCGATTCACGACAATGCGATGCCTGCTGCCCAAGCAGCCTGGGCGGCGGGTCAACAAGGCAAGTTTTGGCAGTTCCACGCTGCCTTATTCAGCCGTCAAAAGCAGCTTGGTGAAGCGCTTTACGCTCAGATTGCCGAGTCCTTGAAGCTAGATATGCAAAAGTTTAATCGCGATCGGGCCAGTAGCGCGGCCGCTGCTGCCGTGAATCAAGACGTGGCTTTGGGCGAAAAGATCGGCATCAATTCCACTCCAAGTTTTTTTGTCAGTGCTGAAGGAATTGCGATTCCGATTCAATTTCCAGACCTGATTAATTTGTTAGAGAAGGGCAGTCAGTAGAAGCTGGCAATAAGCCAAGGTCGGAGACTTTTTGAAGCGCTTGCTCAGCTTTGCTACCCTGTTTAATCGCAATTTGAATCAGAGCCATAATCGATGAGCGACTACCGCTGTCGCAGTGGAGCAGAACAGGCGTAGGCAGGGCAGCGATTTGGGGAATCGCCCAGAGGACGAAATCTGGATTGATTGCTTTGAGCTGGGTCGGAATATTGAGGTACTGCAAGCCCAGCCGTTCTGCTTTTTGCTGTTGCTCGGTCAGGAAGCCAATTTTATCTGGCGATCGCAGATTCACAATCGATCAATATCCTGCTTGAGCCAACTGCTGGAGATCTTCTAGGCTGGGCTGTCCGGCGATCGCCAACTCTGCGGTAATCTTCCTGATGATGGTCATCTTGCTCAACAGGTCAACAGGTTGATCGAACGCTACTTATGTTTATCAGATTCTCCTTCAAAGGGTTGCACTCCTGTTTTAGGATAGTCATCGTCATTGGGGCCAAAAATTCTAGCGACTGCCCCGGAGATGTAGCGCCCAATTTGCTGAACCAGTCCGGTCATTCCATCCATTGCCGTTTGTAATCTGCTGCTAGCCATCATGCCTCCTCTCTGGTTTGAGTGAAAAATATGCTTTGATGGGCAACCCTAATCTCCCTCTACTTTTAGGTTACGAACAAAAAATGAAGAACTTGTGAGGACACAATCAGTCCCAGCTTTTCAGCGGAGCTGCTCTGGCAAAGGCCAACCCAAAGCAGCCGCTATCTGTCCAGCCAATTCGAGGGGGTGAAAGGGTTTAGCGATCGCAGCGGTTAGTCCCATTTGGGTGTAGCGATGGCGATCGCTAGACTGCACCTTGGCGGTGAGCAGAATCACCGGAATTGATGCCGTCGCCGGATTTACCCGCAATTCTTTAAACGTGGTCGGCCCATCCATATCAGGCATCATCACATCGAGTAAAATCGCATCGGGCTGCTCAATTTCTGCCATGCTGAGGCACTCTTGACCCGACCCAACCGTTAAGACTTCCCAGTCAGTCATAAATTCCAGGCAAATTTTCGTCACTTCCTGGATGTACTGCTCGTTGTCAACGACAAGGATTCGCTTCGTTGGTCGGCTACTAGTCACGATGCCTCTCCGCATCTTGGACTGTGGGCAATTCTATTCTCTCTTTTCGGTTGAGTCGTTGCTGAAAACTACAACAGTCTGTAATTGTGAGTTAGCCGTCAAAATCATCGCCCGAAGATCAATAGACCGCCTGCACCGCCAGCATTACAACCCTTCTGTTGACTTTCCCAACCCTACTTTCCGGCGTCCGAGTCGATGCTGCAACCATAACAGCGTCAACCCAACCGCAGGCACTAAAAGATCGGTGTAGAAGATGATGCCAGCATTGCCCGGCGCAAAATTGTTGTTGACAATCATCTGATAAACATGCCCAGCCGCAGCACCGAGCAGAAAACAGGAAACTCCAATCACGGCAGCAGCGCGAGCGCCAAAATTCCTCCGAAAGGCCAGAAAGCCAATCGCTGAGAACCCTAGACTAGCCCAACCGACCTCTGCTTGGAAGGGGCTTTGGGCCCAACCAATGAATTTTGCCGCCATATCGCCAAAAAAAACGTGACAGACAAAGTTATAGAAAAACGACACTCCGACCGAAAAAAGCAGAAAGTAAGAGAATAAATCTTCGACCACCATCGCTGCGGTCAGCGGTCGAGACCGACGCCCCAAGGATAAGGCGGCGGCAATCAGTCCAAGCACCAAGAAGCTGAGCGTGAAATTTGCGAGCAGAAACCCAATTAAGACTGCCATCATTTCGCCTCACGACTGATCTGCTTTTCCAAGGCTCACAATAGGGCAATTTAACATTGAGATCGGCTCCAATACAAAGCATCAGAACTAGTATCATCACTGTTCAAACCAAACAACTGCTTCGTTTGCTCAGACCAGGTTACGCAATCCGTGAGCAGGTTCCAATCCCAAATGCCGATTTGAGCAATTTCAAGCGCCAACCGCAGTTGTTCTTGATTTGGATTGGCCTGAAGGATTGCCAGGTCAGGTTGGTTCTGCATGCTGACTAGCCAAAGGAGCGCTGTAGGCTGGTCATAAATGGCAAGATATTAAGATATATTTTCCTGAAGCCCGATCTCGAAAAGAATTTGACTCTATCCTTAATAATTTGAACTTGATACTACAACAGATTGAGCGATTTCTGCGCAGAAAACCCGATCGCGCCCTGCGGACTTGGCTCGATACAGCGCCCGATCGGCGGCTTGATAAAGGGTGTGCAGGTCGGTGCCGTTGGCGGGGAACTGAGACACGCCAGCGCTGAAGGTGAGGCAAGGTGGAGCACCGATGGGCTGAGCGGGCAATCCAGCAAAAGCTTTGTGGCGAAATAATTCTAGGAGATGGCTCAATCGCTGCACCCCCGCTTGCTGATGGGTGTCGTAAAGGCCAATCACAAACTCTTCACCCCCCCAGCGAGCCACCACATCTTCAGTCCGAAAAAACTGGTGCAGCAGATGCCCCACCTGGCGTAAAACCTCATCTCCAGTCGCGTGACCACAGCGATCGTTAATCAGCTTAAACCGATCCAAATCTAAGATCGCCAAGCAGAGGGAATGATTTTGCCGCTTAGCCAGATTTAAGAGATTTTCAAGATCCTGAGTTGATTTTTGCCGATTGGCCAACTTGGTGAGCGGATCGGTTTCGGCCAAATTTCGCAGCAGTTGAATCCGTTCTAAGCGATTGATAATTCGAGTGACTAGCTCCGGGCCAACAATCGGTTTACTGACGAAATCATCTGCACCGGCGGCAAAGACTTGATTGACGATATTAGGATCGGAGTGAACGGTGAGAAATAAAATCGGCAAGCTGCTCCAGTGGAAATCATTCCGGACAATCTGACACAAATCAATCCCGCTCAAATGCGGCATTTCAACATCCAAAATCAATAGGTCGGGCGAGCAGTCTTCTAAAGTTTGCCAAAAGTGCTGCGGGTCAGCCAGAGTGGTCACGCTCAGCCCCCAAGGCTCTAGCAGCGATCGCAGTCCGGCTAACAGGGCTGGATCATCGTCTACGACTAAGACTCTGGCTTTGGTCTGCTCTACCTGCTGCAAGACTTGGTTGACGGCTTCCAGCACCTGAATTGCCGAGGCAGATTTGGGCAAGAAGGCACGTCCGCCCAAATGAGCAAATTCTAGGCGATCGGCAAGCTGATCGTGCTCCGAGTAGACAACGACTGGCACGGGCGGCACCTGTTTACTCAGATCAGCTAACAGGTTGAAGCTATCGGTTGGGAATGCGGCAATGTCGGGATCGAGCACCACGACATTCGCAGGATCAAGGCAGATCTGCGTCCTGGCCTGTTTGAGATGGGTTGCCACTTGAGAGCGGATGCCCCAAGTCGTGGCTGCCCTGGCGATCTGGTCGGCAATTGCTCGATCGGCTTCCACGATTAACAGCAATGGGCGATCGTCTGGCATCGTCGCCTCATTAGTCTGGGATTTCGCTTCCACCACCGTTCGCAGCGCTATTACCCAGTTCTGGAGGTCAATTACTTCTACCTCAGCCAAGGGGCGTTCCGCTTGCAAAACCTGTTCAATTTGGCGGGCGAGCTGAGATCCCGCTGGTAGCCCAAATATTCCTAGCGACCCAGCCAGCGTATGCGCTTCCTGCTTTGCCCGCTGCACTAGCTCTCCATCTTGCTGCTCTGGCGCCTTAACGGCTTGCTCTAAGACCTCAACCTGTTGGCTGACTCGTTCTTTGAACTGGTGCCAAACATGATCAACCAGGGCTAGAGTCGGCTCAGCTATGCTTGCCAACCGGGTTTCTTGCTTTTCTAGTTTGGGTTGCTCCTTCAGCTTGGCTTGGGCTTGCAGTTTGAGCCGATACCCAATTCCATACACTGTTTCAATCAGGTTAGTAGGTGCTCCTACAGCTTTTAGCTTCTGCCGCAGTCCTTTGATATGGGTTCTGACTGCATCTTCTCCAGGGGTTTCTTCATAAGCCCAGAGATGCTCCAGAATCATGCCGCAACTGAAAACGCGCCGATGATTTCGCAAAAAAAGCTCTAGGAGAGCATATTCTTTCGGGGTAAGCAATAGGGGCTGACTGGCGTAGGTGACTTCACAACTGCCTGGATCAAGCTGCAAATCTCCCCACTCTAGGATCGGTTGGGAAGCAATGCCACCTCGACGCAGCAGGGCCCGGACGCGAGCAATCAGCTCCTCGACATTAAAGGGCTTCACCACGTAGTCATCTGCACCGGCATCTAGCCCGATCGCCTTATCGTGTCCGTTATCTTGCCCAGTTAACAGCAGGATCGGCATCTGCAATCCCCGCGATCGAATTTGGCGACAAAGGCTGATTCCATCTAGCTTGGGCAAAATTAAATCGGTTAGAACCAGGTCATAGTCAAAGGTTTCGACCAAATTCAGACCTGTCTGACCATCTGTGGCCACCTCAACCGCATAATTTTGAGTGTTCAGAATAGCAACCAGCACCTGGGCCGTTAACTCATCATCCTCCACAACTAAAATCTTCATCCTGAAAACTCTTTTAAAGAACAGAAGAACAGCAGATGCTCTCGATGTAAATTTCTCAGCCCAAACCTTGCTGCCAAACCGTCAGGTGAAACTGAGGGCTATTCCGGTGATTGGGCGCCTCAGTCAGGCTACTGCAAGAAAATTAACTCTGGATTGTTGCGGTTAGCTCAGCTCGGCAATTTACCCACCAGTACCCGTTGCTGAAATCCCTCGATTGGCTTGCGATCAATCGAAGAAGTCTCAATCCAGTGACAATCTTTACCTTTGTTTAGCGATTTTTAAAGTTACTCCTCCACAATGATTTTAGCTAAAGCTCGTGCATAGATTAAGCTTCTATCGGATGTCATTCCGGTCGATTTGGTTTCCAGGTAGGCATTGGCAAATACATTAATGATTAAAATCTCCCAGGAAATATATTGGACTAGTAATCAATGAAGTGGGGGGAGTAGAGATGGACTCAAGCGATGATCGGCAGTTTATCCGCCGGGCGATCGAACTCAGCCGGGTTGCGGCTCTGGAAGAATGTACGGGTGGCCCCTTCGGAACTGTGATTGTTAAAGATGGGAAAATTATTGCTGAAGGGTATAACAAAGTTGTGGCCGAAAAAGACCCGACTTGGCATGGTGAAATGGAGGCGATCCGGAAAGCCTGTAAGTCTCTCAACAGCTTTGATTTAAACGGCTGTGTCTTATACACCAGCGCTGAACCCTGCCCAATGTGCGCCGCTGCTGCTTGGTGGGCCAGGCTTGATCGGATTGTTTATGCAGCGCGAGTTGAGGATGCTCATCAGTATGGAGATTTTGATGACACTGCCATTTACGATGATCTGCGTCATCCATCCCAAAACCGGAAGATTCCCTACCAGGAGTTATTGCGAGAAGAAGCAATTTTAGTTTGGCAAGCCTATCAGGCAAAAGCCGATCGCATTGCCTACTAGCAGTTTGTCCACTTTAGTTTTAGGGAGTTTGGGGCAACGCCTCGAATCGTCCCTGTTAACCTGGCTGATGATGCCAGCCGTGACTCGCGGGCTGAAGTTTTGGTCACACCCACTGCGCCGTTCCCTCGGCCTAAAAACTGATTTGATCGGAATTGTTTTGATCAGCCTGGCTCTGGGAATGATGGTGATCTTTTCAATCAAGTCAGCGGCAGATAGGTTTGCCAGATCGTCCTGACATTTGTCTACGTAGCTGAATCGAAACATCAGGAATTTTGTTTCTCCAGATCAAAAAACTATAGCTATTTTTATTCTGAAAACACATGATTTTAGAGCAGTTGAAAGATTGGCAGCCCAAGCTGAAATACTGATCTAGCGCATGGAATGATGCTGAAAAATTAGTAGAAAAATGAATTAACTTTTAATGAGTTTATGGCATCCAGCTTTACTCGCGAAGATGATGGAACTGAAGCCAATATGTTCGGCTTCAGTAACAGTAACCATTAGATTCTTCTTGACTAAGGAAGGAAATTAATTATGACTAATCCTAATAATTTATCAGCCAGAGCAATACAAACAACAGGTCGTTATTTGGTGCTGCTGCCTAGAGGGCAAGCCAATGCTGGCATCATGTCGCTCAGAAATTCAACTGGAACTAGTGAAATTGACGATTCTGCTGTTAGCAACATTGGGGTTGCTGTCGTTGCCCTAGACCCCGATCAATTGCAGTCTCTCAATGCTGCCGTCGCTGGGCCAGAACCAATATTGGCTGCTGAACCAGAACAAATTATGTATGCGATCGCAACTAGCGCGATCGGGACAGTTGCGCCCGAACAACAATTAACCACTGCTGCTTTCTCTGACGGTGCCACCACTTGGGGGCTGCAAGCAACGAAAGTGTTCAGCAGTCAATACACTGGTGCAGGGGTTAAAGTCGCCGTCCTTGACACCGGTTTAGACTTAAATCACCCCGATTTTTCGGGTCGGAATATTACCCACACCTCTTTTATTACCGGTGAGTCAGTGCAAGACCTCCAAGGTCATGGCACTCATTGCATTGGCACTTCCTGTGGGCCTTTAAGTCCGCCCGACCCATCTTCTCCCATGCGCTACGGGGTTGCTCACAATGCAGAAATCTTCGTGGGCAAGGTTTTGAGCAACGAAGGTTCCGGGGCTGATGGCGGCATTTTAGCCGGAATTGATTGGGCCATTAGCAATGGTTGTCAGATTATCTCGATGTCGTTAGGAGCGCCGACCCGGCTGGGAACTCCCTACTCGCCGATCTACGAAGAGGTGGCTAAACGCGCCCTCAGTCAAGGGACATTAATTATTGCGGCGGCAGGGAATGAAAGCAGTAGACCAGGTTTTAGCAATCCGGTTGGTCGTCCTGCTAACTGCCCTTCAATCATGGCCGTTGCTGCCTTAGATGGACAGCTACAAATTGCTGCCTTCTCCAATAGCTCAATGAATCCTGAAGGTGGCGGGATTGATATCACAGGGCCAGGTGTAGCCGTTTATTCTACTTGGTCAACCGATGCGCTGACCGTTTCACCCCCGAATGGTTTAGGCCCCTCAAGATACCAAACCATTGCTGGGACTAGCATGGCAACTCCCCACGTTGCCGGCATTGCCGCCCTCTACGCTGAAGCCACGGGGACGAGAGGCATGGAACTCTGGGCTGTCTTAATGCAGAATGCCCAGCGATTACCGCTACCGTCAGTTGATGTCGGCATTGGTTTAGTCCAAGCACCAGTTTAAAGGGCATAAAGCTGAATCAAATTGATTGTCTTTGTTCCGATTTGGATTGTGAAACAGGACTCTGACAGACTTCTGTTTCACAATTCTTCTTTCTTTTACTCATCCAATAGGATTGCTATAGGATGGAAATCAGGGCGAGATAAAAACATGCCCAGTCGCTGACGATCGCTAGGAGTTAGTACAGATTGAGTCTAAACTCTTGGATAGGATAATTTTAATTGTTTTGTATTTAGTTATATCTATTAATTTTGCGTACAATCTATCGACAGCGAATCCATCTTTGCTTCAGGAGACTGAAATGCCTAAAGTTGAAGTATCGGTATCAGTTGATGATGCTTGTTTAAATCAAATCGAGCAAGTTTGCCAGCGCTTAAAGTCTTCTGGCATGGATGTCAAACAAACCCTATCTAGTGTTGGGGTGATTAACGGCTCAATTGAACCAGAGCGGCTTGATGGACTGAACCAAATTGAGGGAGTGCGCTGCGTTGAACTCCAGCAAGGTTATCAGCTACCCCCGCCTAGTTCCCCGATCCAGTAGTTCCAGTTGTGGAGGGTTCCTCGCGATCGCATCCCCAGAGATCACGGCATTGAGTCGTTGAGCAGGATGCAGCACGATCGAAAGCTGAATATGCTAATAAAATAATGGTCTACACGTTCAGCAGGACGATGGAAGTTCGAGCTGAGAGATTAGAAGATGTAGGCGCTGTTCACAGCCTGAATGTCGCAGCCTTTGGGCGAGTGAACGAAGCAGACTTAGTGGATAAGCTACGCGGCCTAGCGTCTACGTTTTCCTTTGTTGCTGTTGAATCCGCCCAAATTGTCGGACATATTTTCTTTAGCCCGGTTGCGATCGCAGGATGTGCTAACGATTTATCAATTTTAGGCTTAGCGCCCGTTGCTGTCCTGCCTGAGCAGCAGCGGCAAGGGATCGGGACATTGCTGATTCGGCAGAGTTTGGCAATGTGCGCTCAGTTCGGTTATGCAGCGGTTGTTGTGCTGGGCGATCCCAATTACTATTCTCGGTTTGGATTCATTCCGGCCAAAGCGAAAAGATTGGGATGTGAGTACACAGTTCCAGATGAGGCATTTATGGTCTTAGAGTTGGAGAGTGATGCGTTGAAGGAATGCAGTGGAATCGTCAAGTATCGTTCAGAGTTCCAAGCGTGTGTGTAGCGCGATCGCCAGAGAACAAGCCGGTCAGAGTAGACTGGCAAATCGCGATCGCAAATCTTGTCACTGTCCAGCACCTGTCGCTTAAATTAATTTAGAGTGATTAGGATGATCAGCACGGAAGGGAACTCTATGACTGCCAAAATTCTTGCCTTTGCCGGCAGCGCCCGCCAAGATTCCTTCAACAAAAAATTGGTCGAGATTGCGGCGGAAGGTGCCAAAGCCGCCGGGGCAGAAGTCACCTATCTAGACTTCCGCGAGTTGCCGCTGCCCCTTTATGATCAGGATCTGGAGGCGGCTGAGGGCTTACCCGCTAATGCTCGCCAACTCAAAGCATTAATGAAAGCCCATCAAGGATTTCTGATTGCCTGCCCAGAATACAACAGCTCAATTACGCCCCTGCTGAAAAACGCGATCGATTGGGCATCTCGCCCTGAACCCGGCGAACCTTCCCTCGTCTGCTTTAAGGAGAAAGTTGCTGCTTTGATGAGCGCTTCACCCGGAGGGCTGGGAGGACTGCGCGGCTTGGTTCATGTTCGTTCTATTCTCAGCAGCATTGGTGTGTTAGTTTTACCCGATCAAAAAGCAATTGGGAATGCTGGTCAGGCATTTGATCAGAATGGCAACCTCAGCGATCAGTCTCAACAGTCCGCTATCATCCAGCTTGGGAGCCAGCTTGCTGCTATGACTGCTAAGTTGACTTCTTAACCCCGGAATCTAGCAAATCTCAGATCTAGTCCCTGCACCTTTCACAACTCATCCTGATCTCACAACTGCTTTGGGACTGCCATAGATGAATTCATGATCAAGGATTCAAAATATTGATGTGACTTAACCTGCTTTTAAGAAAAATATGGGGTAGTTTCTTAACGTTCGGATGGAATCATGAGTTCTGTGCAGTTGATGACAAGCGTAGGCAACTTAAAATCTGATGTACTCTCATGAGCTTTGGTGAAATATGAGTCTGACCCAGCTCCATCCTAATTTCATTTCTCCCTGTTCTAAATGCTTTTGCAAGGGCTTGGGCGTCTTATAACGCTGATTTGCTGAACTAGTTTTAAGCACCAGTAAAATCCTAAAGGGTTATCTTCCTAATGGCTTGAGGGTGGCATTTTGACAGATTTCTGCTCGAAATCAAGATTATTGGGCATGGCTAGCGACTCATTTAACTAGCATTAGCTACTTCTAAGCCGATTGAGTTGCTAATCTGCGATTCGACTTTTCGGATCACACTTTTCCGGGCAGGAGTTGTGCTTGCTACAGCTGCGATCGCTTTGACTTTGGATTGATTTCTAGTTGGGATTATTTTTTAGAAGAGGTTTCTCATGGCCACAGGCAATCATGTCATCTTTATTCACCCCGATGGCACCAGCCCGACTCAATTCGCTGCGGTTCGATTTATTGACCAGGGCCCGGATGGTCAATTGAATTGGGACAAGCTTTCTAATGCTGGGGTTTATTTGGGGCACATGCAAGACCAAATCACGGGCACCTCTAATGGTGGGGCAGTCACCCATGCGACCGGTGTTAAAGTGTACGCCGAATCCTTTGGGCTGGGTCGGCTGACCAATGCGAATGGGCAACCCGTTGATGTTGATGGCAACCTCATTACCACCAGTGGGCCTGGCACTCGGTTTGCCGATGCTCCCCTAACGGCTCTGTCTGGCCAGCAAAATCAGACGATTATGCAGGAAGCTGTAGCTGCTGGTAAGGCAACGGCGCTGATCAACTCGGGCGTGATTGCTGAACCTGGTACGGGGGCGTTTGCCTCTCAAGTTGGCTATGCCGATGTTCCAGAAACTGCAACTGGGTTTGAAGCTTTTCCAAGAGGTCAGTTTGCCCAGATTACAGAGCAAGTGGTTCGGTCGGAGATTGATGTAATTTTGGGCGGGGGGTTAATTAATTACCTGCCCGTCGGGACAACTCCACCGCCAGAAGCGGCTGCCCTCAATATCACAGCCGCCCAGCTTGATGCAATTTCCACCAGTTCAGCTCAGCGTCCAAACGTGAATCTGATCGACCTGGCTAAGTCCCTGGGTTACACCGTGGTGTATACCAAAGAGCAACTTGATGCAGTAGTTGCAGATCCATCGGTTACTAAGGTGTTAGGGATTTTTGCCGTTGAAGATACCTTCAACGATAATGTTCGCCGCTTTAGCAGCACAGATGGAACTGCCACCAATGTGAGTGGCACCGAGGAAGGGCTGGGCTTGAACACTACGGCTCCAGAGCCATTCTATGTGCCAACTGCGCCGACCGTGGGGCAAATGCTAGCGGCCGCCAATCAGATCATGGAGCGCAATCCCAAGTTTCAGCAAGGCTCTCTGACTGTTCTAGAAGAAGAAGGAACAGACAACTTTGGCAACATCAATAATGCTCCAGGTCAAATTGAAGCTGTGCGGCGGGCTGATCAGGCGATTGGGGTTGCGATCGAGATTGCCAACCAGAATCCGAACACCTTAGTTCTAACGGCTGCTGACAGTGAAGCTGGAGGCGTTCAGATTCGCGAAGGTGTGACCGTCCCAGCCGCGCCAGACGTGCCGACAGTGAGGGTAAATCCGACTTTAGAGACAGACCCAACCGATCTCAATCCGGTGGATGGCAGCACTGGCAGCACTAATAGTGCCGAGCAGCCCTGGACTGCGTTTACGTCCGAACCAGCCGAAAATGGCATGACTAGCGATTTTGGCATGAGTTGGGTCGGAACTCCCGACTTTGCTGGCTCAATTGTGGCTAAAGCGCACGGTCTGAATGCCGATCAACTGCCAGCGACGGTCGATAACACAGATATTGATCGATTGATGTATCAAACGCTGTTTGAGGTTGAGTTGCCTTCCCCAGTTCCAGCCTCCCAACCTGAACCCGCTCCAGAGCTTAGCCCCAACCCAGATCGCCCCCAAACTGGCAATGTGATTTTTATTCACCCCGATGGGGCCAGCATTGCTTATTACGGAGCAACTCGGTTTGTTGATCAGGGCCCAGATGGCCGCCTCAACTGGGACAAAATGACCAACACCGGGGTTTACTTAGGGCACTTGAGCGATCAGCTCACGGGTAGCTCTGATGGCAGCGCTGTCACCCACGCCATGGGGATTAAAGCTTACGGGGATTCCTTTGGGCAAGATGCCGATGGCAATGCCTATACTTCGCTGTCGGGCCAGGTGGGCACGACGATCATGGAAGAAGCGCGCGACGCCGGCAAGGCGATCGCCATCATCAACTCCGGCTATATCGCTGAGCCGGGTTCTGGAGCCTTTTTAGCGGAAGTGGGCGATCGGTCAGAAGCCGCCGCCATCACCAAGCAAATTGTCGAGGCTGGGGCAGATCCAGAGGCCAGAGTTGTCGTCTTAGGCGGTGGGTTGATCAACTATTTGCCGATTGGCACTCAACCGCCGGCTGGAGCAAGTTCCTACACCACGACGGCGGCTCAGCTTGATGCCATTTCTGTCGATCCTCTTGATCGTCCGACTGAAAACCTAATTGAATTGGCTAAGTCAGTTGGATTCACGGTGGTTTACAACCTAGAGCAGCTCAAAGCCCTGCCGGCCAACACGCAAAAGGTATTAGGGATTTTTGCGCTCGAAAACACCTACAACGATCAGACGGAAGAAGACTTGAGTCTGAATACTTCTAGCCCCACCCCGCTCTACGCGCCAGGTGCCCCCACCGCAGCCGAAATGCTGACCGAGGCTCTCCGAATTGTTTCGACTGACCCAGACGGCTTTATGGTGGTTCTAGAAGAAGAAGGAAGCGATAACTTTGGCAACGATAACAATGCCAGTGGGGCCTTAGAAGCAACTCGCCGGGCCGATGCCGCCTTGGGAGTGGCAATGGAGTATATCCGCAACGAAAGCCCTGAGACGATGCTGCTCACCACGGCTGACAGTGAAGCGGGCGGTCTTCAGGCTTGGCAGCCCACTCCCTTCGGGGCTGGACTGCCGCCAGGGCAAAATACTGTCCCGACGGTTGGAGTTAACCCAACTTCCACCACCACGCCAGAGCGGGTCGCCCCAGTGATTAGCAGCAATCGCCTAGATGGGACAACGGGGAGCACTGCTTCCGCGACTCAACCCTGGATTCCCTTTCAGTCTGAGGCGGGAGCCGGCGGCCCAGCCACCCCTTTCCCAAATGCGAGTGGAGCAATGGGCAATTTCGGGATCGGCTGGGCCGGTACTTCTGATGCGCCTGGTAACATGGTGGTCAAATCCTATGGCCAGGGATCAGACCTGTTAAGCGCGAATCGCTCCTTTGAGTCTGAGCCTGGCACATCCGTCGATAACACAGATATTTATCGCCTGATGTATACCACCTTATTTGTACCCAATGGCACTAATCAGGCAGACTGGCTGCTAGGCACCCAACAGTTCGATAACGCCGATCAGATCTTTGGCTTTGGCGGCAGTGACAGCATTGACGGGCTGGGTGGCAGCGATCGCCTATTTGGGGGTGAAGGTAATGACACCGTGCAGGGAGCTACTGGCAATGACTTTTTGGCGGGTGAATCGGGCGATGACCACTTGCATGGTGGAGATGGCAACGATCGCCTAGAGGGAAATGCAGGCATTGATGTGCTGAGGGGTAATTTCGGCAACGATACGCTGCATGGCGGACAAGATAAAGACTATCTGGAAGGAGGTAGCGGTAAAGATCTGCTGGTTGGCGATCTCGGCAATGACTTTTTGGTTGGCAGTCGCGGCAATGATTCTCTGCAAGGGGGCAGCGGTCGAGACACGCTCCTCGGTGATAACGGCGATGATATGCTGGTCGGCGGCGCTGATAACGATCGATTAACAGGCGGCACTGGCAACGATCGCTTCTATTTCAAGACCAGTCAGGCGTTTGATGCCAGTAGTTTTGGCATCGATCGAATCATTGACTTCAATCGCAGCGGCGATCACACTGACCAGATTGTGCTCAGCCGCACCACCTTCACTGCGGGCACTCTCTTTGCCAGCGTCGAATCTGATCTGTTAGCCGCCACTAGCGAAGCCGCGATCGCGTTTAGCACTGATACCGGCAGGTTATTCTATAACCAAAATGGCAGCAGCTCAGGCCTTGGTTCCGGTGGGCAGTTTGCAATCCTTAGCAGCATTAATGGCGACTCAATCAGTCAGACGAATACATTGCTGTCTACCGACTTTTTGATTGTGACCTAGTTGTTTGTTAAGCATCGCGTAAACACAATCGCCTCTGAACAATTTTAGTGCTGAGGAGTTCACTCTAACAGAATGAACTTCTCAGCACTAAAATTGTGACAAGTCTGGGACAACCCAGGCTTGAAGAGCTAGACCTCAGACTCGATATCACCAGCCGTCCTGGTCAGTTTCACGCCAAACTTCTAGCCCCAAATCATTGATGTATTGCAGCGCAGTTTCAATCTGGGCATTGGTTCCCCGCAGCTCCAGATCAAACCAGCCGTCACCATTGGCATTGGCACCCAGAATCGCGGCTGTGATATTAACTGTGATCCGGTAATCAGACACTAACTGAGAAATTACCGGTTCCTGATGAAAATGCTTGGGAATACGCAGTTGAACCCGCCGTTGAGTAAATCGATTGTCATGCGTGATTGTTGTGTTCATCCTCTCCTACGTTAATTTATAAATCTACGGTAAATAGCTAGGAATACCGTTTTATGCCACAAAATTGATAGTACACCGGGGCAAGGGTAAAAGGCAAGAAAAACTCCACTATCTTGGTCGTCAAACAGTAGATTAAAAAAATCGCTCATCAGCAGTTTTAGACCTAGCATCCGACTTTTCCGACTTGGGATCAGCGGCTAAGCCCAGACTTTGCCCGACTGACAGCGCCGTGATCGTTGCTTAGGCTGGTGGCATCATCCACCTAAAACAACCGAGGAATCTATGATTGCGCCGATCGCTGTTCGCCCCTTAATCTGTTCTGAATCTCCTCCTCTGCACCAAAGGCTGACCGCTCTAATTAACCAACATTTTTCCAAACCAATCCTCTGCGATCGCCTGCAAGACTTGCCCCAGCAGTTCGCCTTGCCTCACCCCCGCCCTTGGCCGGTAATTGCGTGGACAGATATTAACCCAGAGCAGGTAGTCGGGATTGAGCTAAAGGTCTTTCTGGCGATTTTAAAAGGGGCGATCGAGACTGAAATGCCAATTCGCGACTATACCCAAACCAGCCGCCAGTATCTTGAGCAACTCCACCCAGCGATGGCTAAATTCGTCGGCGGTGAAGTTTCTGCTCAGGGTCAACTGCTCTCTCCCGGTTTATGGGAACGAGAAGAGCGCCGCCATACGCCTGCCCTGACCAAAATTTATACCCAATTGGCAGGTGTGGAAATTGCCCCGACACCCTACAGCGCCAAGCCTTATCTGCCCAGCATTGACCCTCAAACTGACCTGTTGCGGCATGGGCTGCATCGAGTTGCGACTGAGTATGGCGCTGCCTGTCTCTATATTTGGCTGATGGCTCACTCGACTGACCCGCTGCAAGCGGTTTTAGCCGAGTTAGTCAAAGATGAGGTCAATCACATGACCAAATTTTTAGGATTCGGGATCTGGTTTTTCCCAGACTTTTCGAGCCGGCAGGCGATCGCCATCCTGCTGAAACCCAGCCAGCACCCCAGTCAGTTGCTGCGAACCCTGCGAAGAATGACCACCGTTTTAAATTGGTCGAGCTGGTCAATGAGCAATAAACTAAGCTTTGCCTTTACCTGTTGCAGCGTGCTGCATCGCCTCTGGGGCTGGCGTCAGTCGCTGACCCCAGAGTGCTTGGAGAACATGCTTGGCCCAGTGCCTCCCGCCTCAATCTAAAAGCTCAAATAGTTGATCTATTCCAACATTCAAATCGGAATCATTATGCTGCGATTTTCTAGCTTACCGGCACCTTTAGATCTGCATTGTTTACCCCAGCATGTTGCCGTGATTATGGATGGCAACGGGCGCTGGGCGACGGAGCGAGGGTTGCCGCGGGCCGCCGGGCATCGCCAAGGGGCAAAAGCCCTGAAAGAATTAGTCCGCTGCTGCAAAGATTGGGGGATTCCCGCCTTGACGGTCTATGCGTTTTCGACTGAAAACTGGCGGCGACCGACTGAAGAAGTTGATTTTTTGCTGCTGCTGTTCGAGCGGCTGCTGCGGCAAGAGTTAGCGGAAATGCAGCAGTCTGGCGTTAAGCTTTCGTTTGTGGGTGATTTATCAGCCCTGCCACCAGCTCTTCGGCAGGAAATGCAGCGATCGCACAATGCTACCCTGCACAATCAGCAGGTGCATCTGACGGTGGCGATCAACTACGGCAGCCGAGCTGAAATTACCCAAATTTGCCGTCAGTTGGCTGAGCAAGCCCAGCAGGGCAGGCTGAATCCAGCCGAAATTACCGAGGAGCTGCTGTCGGAGTGCTTGAACACGACCAGCCTCCCCCACCCCGATTTGCTGATTCGCACCAGTGGCGAAATGCGGCTGAGTAACTTTTTGCTCTGGCAGTTGGCCTATGCCGAGCTTTACTTTACCCGCATCCTGTGGCCAGACTTTGATCGAGCGGCGTTTTACGAGGCATTAGTCTCCTACCAGCGCCGCGATCGCCGATTTGGGCAGGTTTCTGCTTCTCAACCGAGGGTTGCAGGACAGCCTATACCAGCGCTTGTAAGCGCGGATCGGTGAAATCTTGAATGCAAACCTCGGCTCCGACCGCTGCCAGTTCTGTCGCAGTGTGGGTTGTCAAGACTCCCCAGCAAGTCATGCCCGCCCTGATCGCCGCTTCGACTCCGGCCACAGCATCTTCAAACACCAGGCATTGGGCAGGCTGGACGCCTAGCCGCTCAGCCACCAGCAAGTAAACCTGCGGATCGGGCTTGCCCCGCTGGACATCGGTTTCGATCGCCCTCGCAGCAAAAAACCGCCCTAGTTCTTGGTGAGACAAGATCAAATCAGTGTTTTCTTTACAGGCAGATGTGCCTAAGCCCAGCTTGAGTCCGGCCGCTTCAGCCGATCGCAGAAAATCAACCAGTCCCGGCAGCCAAACAATCTGATCGCGAATCAACTCTCGATAAATGGCTTCTTTTCCCCCGCCCCACTGTTTCACCTCAGCGGCTGTGACCGGGCGACCCAACACTTCTGCCAATAGCTCGCTGTTGCGCTTACCGCCCATCCGCGACAGGTCTTTAACCTGGGTGACAGCCAAGGCTGGGGTTTGGGCAACATAAATATCCCAGGCTTTTAGGTGATAGGGCATGGTGTCGCAGAGCACCCCATCCATATCAAAAATGATCGCTTCCAGGGGCTGCATTTGTACCATTTTGCGTTTTCACTCACTGCTGATGTTGATCGTCACGAACGCCTCTGAACGACTGATATTATATGCTAAGTTTTATGAAGATTTTACTTTAAGCCAATCCTGCACCATGGAAATTCCTGCCGCCCTCAAGCCGATTTTGACCTTTTTTCATCCTGTAATGATGTGGATTCTGCTGGGCGTGTCGATTTATGCCCTTTATTTGGGCATTCAAATTCGCCGCACCCGTAAAGCCGAAGGGGACGCCAAGAAAGCTCTGATCCAAGGCAAGTTTAACCTCAAGCACCATCAAATTGGCTCGCTGCTGCTGGCATTGATGGTGATGGGGGCGATCGGCGGCATGGGCGTGACTTACCTCAACAACGGCAAGCTGTTTTTTGGCCCCCATCTGCTGGCTGGCTTGGGGATGACGGGCATGGTAGCCTTGTCGGCCGGTTTGTCGCCCTGGATGCAAAAAGGGCAAGACTGGGCTCGCTACAGCCATATTGGGCTTAACTTGGGCATTGTTGGCTTGTTTGGCTGGCAGGCGGTGACGGGGATGCAAATTGTCTGGCGGATTTTGAACCCTAGTTAGGCTTGACGAAAAAAGCAGAAGGTAGAGGGTCAAGACCAGCGATTCCTTCTGCTCCCTGCCATTTATCTTCTGCCTTCCATAGTAAAATGACGTTCTGGGTTTTTTGTATACCACCACTCGCACGTTATGCCAAAGGTTCTTGTTTCCGATCCAATCGATCAGGCAGGTATTGATCTGCTGGCTCAAGTCGCTCAAGTTGATGTTCGCACCGATCTTTCGCCCCAAGACTTGATTCAGGCGATCGCCGACTATGATGCCCTGATGATTCGCTCTGGGACACGAGTCACCTCAGAAGTGATTGAAGCCGCCACCCAGCTCAAAATTATTGGCCGAGCCGGGGTCGGGGTTGATAACGTCGATGTGCCCGCAGCCACCCGGAAAGGCATTGTCGTGGTCAACTCGCCGGAAGGCAACACGATCGCCGCCGCTGAGCACACCTTAGCAATGATGTTTGCCCTCTCTCGGTTCATTCCCGATGCTAACCAGTCGATGAAGTCCGGCAAATGGGATCGCAAGAGCTTTACGGGTGTGGAAATGTACAAGAAAACCCTCGGCATTATTGGCCTGGGTAAAATTGGTTCCCATGTCGCGACGGTGGCCAGAGCAATGGGGATGAAACTGCTCGCCTATGACCCCTTTTTGTCCCAAGAGCGAGCCGAGCAGATTGGCTGTCGGCTGGTTGAGCTAGACCTGCTGTTTTCGGAAGCCGATTACATTACCCTGCATTTGCCCAAAACTCCGGAAACTTTTCACCTGATTAATGCCGACACCCTGGCCAAAATGAAGCCAACGGCCCGGATTGTTAACTGTGCCCGGGGCGGCATTATTGACGAGCAGGCGCTCGTGGAAGCGGTCAAGTCCGGGCAGATTGGCGGTGCCGCCCTGGATGTTTACGAGAATGAACCCCCTGGCGACTCGCCGCTGTATCAACTCGGCAAAGAAGCCGTCTTAACCCCCCACTTGGGCGCTTCGACTGAAGAAGCTCAAACCAATGTGGCGGTTGATGTGGCTGAGCAAATTCGCGATGTCCTGCTGGGGCTGCCGGCCCGATCGGCGGTCAATATCCCCGGTTTGCGCCCCGATGTGCTCGAAAAACTCAAGCCCTACATGCAGTTGGCAGAAACCTTGGGCAACTTGGTCGGGCAACTGGCCGGCGGTCGGATTGAATCTCTGGAAGTTCGCTTGCAGGGCGAACTAGCCACCAACGACAGTCAGCCAATTGTAGTCGCGGCTCTGAAAGGCTTGCTGGCTCCGGCCCTGCGCGAACGGGTTAACTACGTGAATGCGGGGTTAGAAGCCAAAGAGCGCGGGATTCGGGTGATTGAAACCCGCGATGCTTCAGTTAGAGATTATTCTGGTTCGATCGCTCTGTCTGCCAAAGGCCCACTGGAAACTCGCTCGGTGGCGGGGGCATTGCTAAGTGAAAATGAACTGCGAATCACCGAGATTGACGACTTCCCAATCAACGTCGCTCCGACCCGGCACATGCTGCTGACGGTGCACCGAGACATGCCGGGAATTATCGGTAAAATTGGCTCGTTGCTGGGTAGCTTCAATGTCAACATTGCCAGTATGCAGGTTGGACGCAAAATGGTGCGCGGCAATGCGGTCATGGTGATTAGCCTTGATGATTTGCTACCCGAAGGACTCCTGACCGAAATTATCAAAGTTTCTGGAATTCGCGATGCTTATATCGTCAACTTGTAGACAAATCCACAGACATAAGAGTTAACTCCTAAGAAACACACTCCGCGGTGCAGTTGCACGTTCATTTGTGTGACCTTGCCCCGAAAAAGTGGACAATTCCCAAGCGTTACCTGTCCACTTTTTTGGGGCAAGGTCACAATCCCCACTCCTCTAATAGCTCGTCAACGGTCACAAACTCACCCTTCGCTTCAGCGATCGCTTGGCGTAATAAAGCTGAATCAATCGCATCTTCAGTCAATTCAGGTTCTTGAGAGCATCTTTCATGAGTCATTTTTGTAGGCCTGCCTGCGGTGGTCAATTTTGAGGACAAGGACAGTTAATTTCTTATCCTCAATCTGATACAAAATTCTGTAACTGCCCGTTCTCACTCTCCACACATTATCAGCCCCCTTTAGCTTGATCGCGCCGGAGGGACGGGGTTCACTCGCTAATCCTTGAAGGACTGGAACAATTTGTTGTTTGATTTGCGGGGGCAGTTTCTTGAGCTGCCGCTCGGCTGCTGGAGCAAGAAAAACAGAATACGCCACGCTTAGCTCATGCCGCGATCGCCATTTCCGTCAAAACTTGCTCCAAAGGCTTAACGCCCTTTTCCTGAGCCTCGGCGATCGCAGCATGAGCTTCAGCCAGGTCTAACGCATCTTGAAAGACTTCAAGCGCCCTAACTTCTACCACAGCCAAATTGCCTCGGCCGATCTGATCGAGCATTTCCGAGGTGGAATAGCCAAGATCTTTTGCCGTTTCTTGAACGCCTGCCCACCCTTCGTCAGATAAAGCTACTCCATGCCGCTTCTTGGGGGTGTCGTGCATGGGAGTTCGACCTGGTGATTGGCCTGGAATCAGATTCTTGAGGCTATTCGGATTGATACTCCGTTTTTTAGGCATTATCCCTAAGATTTTTAGAGAGCATATCTATTAAATATCATAAGTTTTTGGATTTTTGTTCTATTTTGATATTAGCAATCTAAATATTTATGACTTAATATAGATGTTATCATCGAAATACACGGGTGACAGCGACCTCCCCCAACGGCTGGCCAAACTGCTGAAGCCGCAGCCGCCGGGGAGACCCCGATAGTCCAGCAAGACTGAAAACTTTGACATTCTCTCCCCAAGCTTTGATTCCGGTATGCCCTACCGTATGGAGTCCTTTTTTCAGGATATTGATGGCAGCATTATGATCCCGATCTTGCACATGCCCACAATGCGGACAGATATGCGTTCGAGTCGAGAGCGTTTTCTTGACTGTTTCACCGCAGCTAGAGCAGGTTTGGCTGGTGTATTGGGGGGCAACAGCGACCGTCGCAACTCCAAACACTTTCCCAAAATACTCAACCCAACGGCGAAACTCTCCCCACGCGTCATCACTCATCGACTTAGCCAAGTGATGATTCTTGACCATGTTGCGGATCTGCAAGTCTTCCAATCTACATCCAGGACAAACTGAGCGGAGTACCCATCCGAACGGCGCACGACTCGCACCCGATTGATTTTATAAAAGTTTGACAGCACTTGAAACGGCAAAAAGCGGGGGAAGATTCCGCCGCTTTATTGCCTGTGCTAACTCGTTTTTCTGTTGCTGAGCGTTCGACTGAGCGCTCACGCCGAAGTCTTGTCGAAGCATCCCACCCTTAAAAAAAGGTGGGCTTTCAAACTGCGACATCCCCTGTAACAACAGAGATAATGTTTACGAACCTCGCAGAGCAAGGTTCGTAAACATTATCTAGCCCAGCTACTGTGGCTAGCAACGGTGATTCAAATCTAATCTTAGAGGCTCTTTAAGAAGCTAATGCAGGGCGAAAAGAAATATTCGCCGCCCTTCATGGTTACAAAGCCATGAAAGTCGATCGGCTTTTTGGTAGTGCTCCCCCAGTCAACTGGCTGCTGTTGTGGCGTTAATGAGCCTGCTCCTTGACCAATCACTGGGTCAATGCCCGTGGAAGGCTGAACAAAATTGGGATTATTGGCCCAACTGACTTGGGTAAACTCAAACTGGTTTTCAAAGTTGCTTTGATAGGCCATAAATAGCAAGCCGACTCCACCGACGGGTTTGTCCTTCAGCTCAATAATTTTGCCTTCAGCATCGATTTCGGCGTTGCGGGTGCCATAGGTGATACCGCGACGGGCCATAATGTGCGATCGCTCCTGCTCTAAGGTTGCTCCCAAGGCTGTACTATCACCGCGGGGGTTCGTCTTCCGAATGTGGCCATGAAACGGACATTTGTTGCCACCTGAGTCATTTCTAAAGTCAAAATTATTGCGGACTGGCTTGATTAGGCCATCTTCCCGCTGCAATACAACCGGGGTGCCATCTTCAAATCGACCGACAATCATTGCTCCTGCCAATTCTTCGTCGTCTCCTTTGAGACCGAGTTGCTCGGCAATTTCTTCTTCTCGGTCTTTGAACCCTTTGACATTTTGTTCCAGCTTGCGAAAGACAAAGTAACTGCCAAAGCTCAAGTCGGCTGAGGCTCCCCCAGGACAAGATACTAATACCTGTTTGAGTGGAAAGGTTGGATCCCAAATATCAATCCCATCCTTTTCGGTTTTCTCGCGCTCAATATCTTCTTGCAGCATCAACGGCTGGCTGCGACCATCGACATAGCCAAAATGTTCAATTCCATCCCCGTTAATATTCCGCATGGCCAGACCATACTCAGTCCCAATAATTCTGACCGAAGCAGGCTTTTGCTGTTGAATTTTGGTATGCACTTCCCTAACCTGGGCTTCATTGGCGCCGCCCACTAGAATCATGCCGTGAATTTCATCTTGGAAACCGGGATCCCAATCGTCTATTTCAGGATCACTTAAAATATCTTTTCGCTGCTTTAAGCCACTCCGAAATGCAGGATCAGCGGGGACTTTATCATCTGCAATCCCTAAAGCTTTGTAGCCTGCGGCAGACAGAACCACACTCACAAAAACACCTGCATCTTGACGACTCATTCTGTAGGCTTTCGCATCCAGAAGCTGCTGATAAGCTGACTTGACACTTTGAGCCAGAACTCGCAGAAACCCTCTTCCTTCCTGAGGTTTTTGAGCATCAAGCGTAAAGAAAAGATTTTGGGTATAGTTGCGTCCGTGACCTTTTAAGATATTGCCTTGTAAGTCTTTTAGCATGGCAATTTCATCAGAATTTGCATGTTCCCAAGCTAGGGGAGCATTAAGATTAATCGGCATATATTTTCTCTCTCAAAGAATCTATAATGGGACAGATGGAGCTTATTTGCTACGATAAAATGAAACAGCTCTTATCCTAGATATAGTCAGGAACAGGGAGCTAATTTATAGAGTTTAAAGGCTTGTTTCTAACCACAGGTTGATCAAAAATAAGCTCTAAATCAAACACTACTGTAATTACTTAGACAGTGTAAATACATTCAGCAATATACTTATCATTCTGTAATCCTAAATATTTTTCAGGCGCTTAGACTTAACAAGCATTGACCTAGCTAGTGAAGACTTAATACTTATTACATGCAATTTTTAAGCTGTATAAAACAGCAGAAGGGTAATTTTGAGCTTAAAATTAGCTGCTGATTTTCTGATGGAGATAGAAATACGGCTGTTTCAGAGACAGGATAGCGATCGGATCGCGCAACTCTTTCATCAAACTGTGCGTGAAGTGAACATACACGATTACTCAACCGCCCAGGTGCAAGCTTGGGCACCGGACGACCTCTACTTTAGAAATTGGGCAGAAGTTTGCTCACAGCGATTTACGTATGTTGCTGAGCAAGCAGGTATGATTGTAGGCTTTGGCGAACTAGAGTTTGATGGGCATATTGACTGCTTTTACTGCCACAAGAACTATCAGAATCGCGGGGTCGGGCGCAAAATCTATCAAGCAATTGAGCGGAAAGGATTAGAATTTGGGCTAGACCGTTTGTTTGTCGAGGCCAGCGTGACTGCAAAGCCATTTTTTGCCCGGATGGGATTTTTAATGATCAGGGAGCAGCAGGTGAGCTGTCGGGGAGAAATTTTTACGAATTATGCCATGACGAAACAACTCAGCAATTCCACGATCGCAGACCATCGCCCGTGATTGAGCAAGTGATTGGCGTAGATTTAGGTGGCACGGCCATCAAGCTAGGCTGCTTTAATCGAGCCGGAGATTGCCTGCGATCGCTGAGCGTCCCCACACCTCAGCCTTCAACGCCAGTCGCTGTCATGGTGGCGATCGCCCAAGCCATTCAGCAGCTTGACCCTGAACAGCAGGCGCTCGCAATCTGTGTCGGCAGTCCTGGCCCGGCCGATGCTGCCGGACGGGTAGCCCGAATTGCGATTAATCTGGTCGGCTGGCAGGAAGTTCCCTTAGCCGACACCCTAGAAGCCCTGACCGGCCGCCCAACTCTGGTCGCTAACGATGCCAATTGCGCTGGCGTGGGGGAAGCCTGGTTGGGGGCCGGGCGCTCCTTCCAGCACTTTATTTTGCTCACTTTGGGAACGGGCGTGGGGGGAGCAATCATTATGAATGGTCAACTGTTTGTCGGCCGGAGTGGAGCAGCAGGCGAATTAGGCCTGATCACCCTTGATCCGAAAGGGCACCCCTGTAACAGCGGCAATCAAGGTTCATTAGAGCAGCACCTTTGCATTCAGGCGATTCGGCGGCGAACAGGCTTAGAACCCGATCTGCTGGCTGCCAAAGCCCAAGCCGGCGATCCAGAGGCGATCGCTTTTTGGCAAACCTATGGGCAAGACTTAGCCGCTGGGCTAGCCAGCCTGATTTATGTTTTGACTCCAGAAGCCGTAGTAATTGGCGGCGGGATCTCGGCAGCGACTGAGCTGTTTTTCCCCGCCATGCAGGCAGAAGTGGAGCGACGAGTCTTACCTACTTCCAGAGAGGGCTTACAAATTCTCCAAGCTGAATTGGGCAACCAAGCCGGTATAGTCGGAGCCGCCAAACTGGCCTGGCAGCTTCTAGACAGTTAATAGGAGTATTGGAATTAAGATTCACTGTTGCAAGATCTCAATTATTTTTGTGATAACCTCATTTATCTTGTCTGTAGTCAAATTTCCTACTTTGTAAGCGATAATTTGTTCATTTGCAGTGAACAATCGGTTGGATTTGACATAGCTATTTCTATTGAGACTTCCAGTTTCAAAATCATTATTTGAAATAGCAACTGCGTACTGATCATTTGTTGTCTGACTGGTAATCAGGCAAAGGATTAGATCATTGCGGGTGAGCGTCGCTACGACTAAAGCAGGTCGTCTTTTAGCATTCGTTAGATCAGAGAATGGGAAAGGAACAACAACGATATCCCCTTTTACAAATGTTGCCATGCCTCATCCTCTGCAGGAGTCAACCAATCTTCTGCTAGCAGTGGTTCACTTAATAAGCTGGTTTCTAGCTGCTCCTGTTGAATTTCTCTGGTTTTGACAAACAACAAAAAATCTAAGACTTCTTTGAGAGTCGAGTCAGAGGTTTTATCAATTTCATCTAGTAATTTTTCTTTGATGTTAATACTCATTTTGTGATCTCCTTTTTCTCCCTATTTGTCACGGCCTTCAACTGCCATACTCTAGTTTCCGATCAAGTCTTATGAGTCCGGGGTGAATTCCTACCGTTCAGGATGTCCACCTCATCCTCATTCTGGCTTATAAGCTTTTGTCCCGGATCAGCAAGCTTGAAAACACACTCTGGAATTACGGCATGACAAATAGTTAAGACGGATTATTTGTTTGGCGGGCGCGATAAATTAAGAAGCTTGCAAGCGACTCAGTAGCGGTGCCGCTTGCAACAGGGTTTGCGTATAGGGGTGTTTTGGTTGGGTAAATAATTGATGGGTTGGGCCAATTTCGACAATTTGGCCGCCGTGCATGACGGCCAGGCGATCGCAAAAGAAACGCGCTACCCAGAGGTCATGGGTGATAAACAGATAGGTGAGGTTAAATTTCTGCTTTAGCTCCAGCATTAAGTCCAGCACTTGGGCTTGGATGCTAGCATCGAGCATACTGACTGGCTCATCGCAAATCAGCAATTTGGGGTGAGTAATTAGGGCGCGGGCGATCGCCACTCGCTGCTGTTGCCCGCCGGACAGGTCAGCCGGATGACGGTGGTAGAACTCGCTAGGGTCTAAGCCGACCTGAGTTAACATTGCTTCTACCTGCTGCTGGGCAGCGGCAGGGGTTGCTAAACCATGCATCAGCAGCGGATCAGCAATGCTCTGCCCGATCGTCATTTGCGGATTTAAGCAGGCATGGGGGTCTTGAAAAATCATTTGAATTTGCCGTCGCTGCTGACGCATTTCCGTCCCACACAGGCGGGTTAGCTCAGTTCCCAAAAAGGTGACTTGACCCGCTGTGGGGCGAATCAGTTGCAGAATCGTCCGAGAAAGCGTGCTTTTGCCGCAGCCCGACTCGCCCACTAAACCCAGCGTTTCGCCTGGATAAAGCGTTAAATTTACTCCATCGACGGCTTTAATTAACGTCGACGGCTGCCCCGACAGCAGCCGCGCCAGCGGATTCGACTCCAGGCTGTAGTGCTGTTTGAGGTTTTGAATATCTAGCAAAGGAGTGCTGACGGCTAATTCAGGTTTGGGCGCGATCGCCCCCGCTTGTAGGTGCAAAGCTGCTTGCATTAAAGCCTGCGTGTAAGGGTGCTGCGGGTTTTGCAGCAGGGCTTGGGCAGGGCCAGTTTCGACAATTTGTCCCTGGTGCAAGACGGCCACCCGATCGCAATACTCGCTCACCAGCGCCAAATCATGGGAAATCAGCAGCAGTCCCATCTGCCGCTGCTGGCAAAGTTGGGTTAGCTCCCGCAAAATTTGAGCCGCTACGGTCACATCTAGGCTGGTCGTCGGTTCATCGGCCACAATTAGCTTCGGGTCAAGCAGCAGAGCAAGGGCGATCGCTACCCGCTGACGCATCCCGCCGCTAAACTCGTGCGGATACTGCTGCCAGCGCTGCTCCGGGATTTTGACTGCCGCTAGCGTGGACAAAATCCGATCGCGGGCGGCTTGCTTAGACAGATCTGGACGGTGCGATCGCAGGGTTTCTAAGCAGTGATCTTTAATGGTCATCAGCGGGTCAAGCCGGGTCATTGGGTCTTGAAACACCAGCGAAACCGCTTCACCGCGAAACTTCCGCAGGGAATTTCCGCTCAAACTCAGGACTGATTTCCCATTAAAATCAATCTGCCCTGCCACCTGAGCACCCAGCGGCAAGAGCTGCAAAATTGCCCGCCCAATCGTCGATTTACCGCAGCCCGACTCACCGACCAGACCAAGGCGATCGCCGGGGTTGACCTGAAATGAAACCCCATTTACCACCCAACTCTTGTCCGCTCTGCGGTGTTGAGGATAAGCAATCCGTAAATTGGCGATCGAGAGCAAAGATTGGCTCATGCGGAACCTGGCTGGCCTAACACGAAAAGAATACCTTGGGAAGCGGGGAGCGATCTATTTGCATCGTGACGCTTTTTTTACGGATCATCTCCAAAAATAATGCCAGCCCCAAAGACTGGGAACTGGCAGGAGCGAAATATTTCAGAATATTTGCAGTAGCCGTCTAGACCACTGGCTCAACTCGCGAGTAGAAGATGCCTTGCACCTTCATCTCTTTCGCTTCGTGGGCGCCCATGTCATCATCAGACAGTTGTTCGCTTTCAAAGGTGCCAGCAATCTCGCCAGTGCGGCTGTTGACCTTAGACACCTGCAAAGAAATCTTGCCTTTGCTCAGACCAAACCGCTTGATGTTAGACCGAGCCAACTCATCCTCGTTTGACTGGGGCAGTGCTACAGCCGTGTCATAGCCTGTGGTCAAACCTCGTCCTTTCGGGTCAAGAAAGTTAGACGTGCGATAGGAAGGCACGCTATATTCGCCTTCAAAGTCGGTCGAGGTGTTGATGCTGGTTAGCCCTGGCTGTGAATTAGCCACCAAATTCTTGACTGAAAACAAGAAGGGCACCCGTTCACCGCCTGGAAGCTGGACGGTAATGGCCTGGAAGTCAAATCCATCTTCTTCGACAAAAGTGAGGCTACCATCACCATTAACTTTGAGTTGGCCTTGGACTTGGTCAATTGAAGAGGTGTAGCGAGTCATCACCTTTGTAGGCACAAACTCTGCCTCTTGCCGTTTGTTTTTCCCTTCTTCTTTTACCAAATAGGTTGTTGGCTGGAGGCAAAGACCCGTTACGGTGTAAGACTGATCCGGATCGATGGGGTACGAACCCCGTGCAGTTTCATCCAGGGTGGGGCAGCTATTGGCTAGCCCCGTTCCTCTAATCTGATCGTAGGTCATGGGGGTGCTAGCAGCCAAAGCACTGCCACCCAGGGTTAATACCCCAAAGCACACCGCCAAGAAAGCGACAACTAATGCGCGATATCTCATGGTCAACCTCAGTACAAACAAGTTATGAATCCAAACAGCCAACCACTTAAGTGAGGACTTAAGCTGGGCTAGAGCAGAATATAGGGACATCCAGAGCCTAAATTACCCAAGCGGGTTAGCGTCCTGGTTCATAATCACAAAATGTGATCAAATGTCCGCTCTGATTATAAGAAGCATTGAAGCTGTTAATGCTTTAATTTTAAAGCCCTAAGGGCCGCAATTATCAAGGGAGGGCTGAGATTATGAATGATGAAGCCAGGCGATCGCGGATTTCTCCCGATGCTGAGGCGATCGCCGAATCAACGCGCAGCTTAGCCCAAACCTATCAAGGCAACAGCCTCCAATTGCTAAAATTGCTGCGATTATTAGAGAGCCTGCATCGTGAAATTCGGGATGATTTATTTCAGGCGGCTCTACCCAATAACCGGCAGGCGCTTTACCATTTGTTAAGGGATATTGAACGAGAGGGGGGTTGGCCCTATATTCCGGTCGTTAAATTGAGGGAGCTAATCGCTCAAGTCGACGGCGATTTACTGGGGGAAAAATAGGGGTTTTTGAGGAGGTTGGCCAATGTCGCACGGACATCATGATCGGCATCACCACGATCACGCCCCCCAAACCTACAATCGGGCGTTTGCAATTAGTGCTGCCCTCAACCTGGGGATTGTGATTTTGCAAGTTGTCTATGGGATTCTGGGGAATTCACTGGCCTTGCTAGCAGATGCCGGGCATAATCTAACGGATGTGTTTAGCCTCCTGCTGGCCTGGGGAGCTAGCCAACTGGGGCAGCGCCCGCCTACCCAACGCTACACCTATGGGCTGCGACGCAGCTCAATTTTGGCGGCGCTGGTGAATGCTGTGCTGTTGCTGCTGATGATGGGGGCGATCGCCTGGGAAGCAATCCATCGTTTGGGCAATCCTAGCCCAATTGCGGAAGTTCCCGTCATGATTGTGGCTTTGTTAGCGATCGCGGTTAACGGCGGTAGCGCCTTGCTGTTTCATTCTGGGCGATCGCAGGACTTAAATCTGCGGGGCGCATTTTTGCATTTGCTGACGGATGCGTTTGTTTCGCTAGGGGTCGTGCTTTCCGCCATTGCCTCTTTACTAACGGGTTGGCGGTGGTTTGACCCCGTAATGAGCTTGGTGATTGTGGTGATTATTGTGGTTGGGACTTGGGAACTGCTGCAAGATTCGCTCAACCTGGCCCTAGATGGGGTGCCGGAGTCGATTGAGCCTTTGGCCGTCCGAACCTATTTGCAAGAACAGCCTGGAGTCCAAGAAGTACACGACCTGCACATTTGGGCGATGAGCACGACCGAGACCGCGTTGACTGCCCATCTAGTCATGCCCGATGGCCATCCCGGCGATCGCTTTTTAACGGAACTCTGCCACAGCCTGCAGGACAAATTTGGGATTGAACATACGACCCTGCAAATTGAAATCGGACACCCCAACTATCCCTGCAATTTGGCTTCCGATGCCCAAGTTTAAACTTGATTTAACGCCTTCTGCCCTCGTTCGACTGAGCGCTCACGCCGAAGTCTGCCTTTTGACCTTCTGCCTTTCCTTCATCCATTCTGCTCGTGTTCGCCAGAAAAGCCTGATAAAACTGGTTTGGCAGCAATAATTGCTGCTGACGGGCGTTGAGAAGGCTGATAGTTAGTAACAATCTGCTTCAGCAATTGGTGAACTTGAACCCGATCGCGACCGTAACAGGCATTCAACAGTTGATCAATTTGAGGAAGTAGCTTCGGCCAGGGAATCCTATCTTCATAGGAGCCGTAGATTTTAGGATGGGCAGTCACCCAGGTATTGCTGGCATCAATCAGCAGTTCTTCGTAAAGTTTTTCACCAGGGCGCAGACCTGTAAAACAAATTTCAATATCCTTGCCCGGTACCATCCCGCTCAGCTCAATCATTTGGATGGCCAAGTCGTAAATTTTGATTGGCTCTCCCATATCCAGCAAGAAAACTTCCCCGCCTTGGCCAAGACTGCCAGCTTGAATCACTAATCTGGCGGCTTCAGGAATCGACATAAAGTAGCGAGTAATGTCAGGGTGCGTGACGGTTAAAGCCTTGCCGTGAGCAATTTGCTGCCGAAAGCGAGGAATCACTGAACCCGTACTATCAAGCACGTTGCCAAAGCGCACCATAATTAGGCGAGTTTTAGTGGCTGGCTCGTTGGCCAGAGCTTGTAAAACTAGCTCTGCAATCCGCTTGCTGGCACCCATGACATTGGTGGGGCGGACGGCTTTGTCTGTGGAAATTAGCACAAAGGTTTCAACATCAGCCGCGATCGCAGTTTGGGCTGCCACCAGGGTTCCCAAAACATTGTTCATAATTCCCATTTCTGGGTTGATCTCGACCAAGGGAACATGCTTGTAGGCAGCAGCGTGATAGATGGTTTCTACCTGATAGCGATCGATAATTTCATGGAAGCGATTTTGGTCTGTGACTGAGCCTAAGCAGGCCGCCAAATCAACTTCACGATTTGCTTCAGAAAGCTCGATTTGAATCTTGTAAAGCGCAAACTCATTTAATTCGTAGAGAATTAAACATTTTGGCTGATGTCTAATAATTTGACGGCAAAGCTCAGACCCGATCGATCCGCCAGCTCCAGTCACTAATACAGACTTGCCTTTGATGTTGATTTCTAGCAGTCGAGGATCAGGCGAAATTTCTTCTCGCCCCAACAAATCTGTGATGTCAACATCGCGAATTTCACTAATTGAAACCTTGCCTGAAACAACATCATCTAAATTAGGTAAGGTCTTGATATTGATCGGCAAATGTTTTAATCCAGCGATCACGTCTCTGCGAATCTGGCGACTAACTGAGGGCATCGCCAATAAAACAGTTCTGACTTGATAACGATCGATTAAACTCTGAAAATGTTTAGGATTATAAATTTTAATCCCATTAATCATATGTCTTTGCAGTTCTGAATCATCATCTACAAAGGCCACAACTCGATACTGTCGGTTGTACTCTAAAGCATTGGCAAAACTAGATCCACCTGCGCCTGCGCCATAGATAATAATCCTTTCCGGTACATTTTTAAAATTGAGTGAATTAAGTCGAAAAATTAACCTGCCAGCAGCAAGCCGACTGCCAACAACCAGCAAAAAGGTTAAGCTGCCATCAGTAATAATGACCGCGTGAGTTAATTGCTTGAACCCAAACAAAAAATCAACAACTAAAGCAGCGGCGGTGCTAAATATAGTTGCCTTCACCGCCAAAGAAAAAGACTTTAAGCCCGTATAGCGAGAAATGTTATGATACATTCCTATGGCATAAAAAATAATCAGTTTGACGCAAATAATTAGAGCTACTTCTAGATAAGTATAAGGATCGAAAAGATAAGTAAAACTTTCAAAGTGCAACAGTAGTGAGATGTTAATGCTGAGACAAAACAGAAGCGCATCAAGCGTGCCAAGAATTGCTTTCTTGGCATTTCTGGAAATTTTTTCTAGAGCAAAAGAATCTAGATTTTTCATGTATTCAATTCAGGAACGATTTTAGCGATCTTGGACACCCTAAATTCGGAGCAATCTTAGGTCAGGCTAACCCCTCTTCCTCCTAATTCGGAGTAAGCTGCAAATTTAATCAGCTCAGAGATATATCAGGATACAACCCTGTATTTTTATCGGTAAGTCTTGCCGGCTAGACCTAATGCTCAACGACGCACTTTCACTGCCATGAAATCCCCCATAGTTTTACAGATTCAAATCTAAACCCTAAATCGTTAATGCCCAATGTACAATATTACTCTTGGCTAGTACTGGTGATCGATTGTACGATCACAATAAAAGCAGATATTTTGCCATTGCTGGCCTAGGGCTAAGAGTGAACCCCGTAGGGGTTAAGCATCGCCCTAACATAGATTTCTCCCAGCCCTAAAAAAATAGGTAAGCTGGCTAGACTCAACCATGCTCCTAGCTGTCCAAAGCTAATGATCAAGATCGCAATCAACAGAGTATAGATGATATAGAGGCTGGAAACTTGGGCATGGGTGCGTCCAGCTTGCTGTAGACGCTGGTAGAGATGCGTCCGATGGGCCTGAAAAATATTTTCGCGGCGAATTAATCGACAAACTAGGGTATAAATTGTGTCTCCGATCAGAGGTAGTGTAAGGGCTAACCCTACCCAAGTTTGACTGGCAGAATTGGCTTGCAGCAGAGCGATCGCAACGATTGCTCCCAGCACTGTACTACCGACATCGCCCATAAAGATCTTGGCAGGAGACCAATTCCAGCCTAAAAATCCAATCAGGGCTGCCACCAGTAGCCATAGCCAAGGCAAGTTGAGGTAAATTGCCAAAAATGCTAACTGGACTGCACTCACCCCTGCAAGCAGCCCATCCAGACCATCCATGAAGTTGTAAAAGTTAATCATGGCAGTCATCCCGATCGCGATTGCGATCAAGCTAAACCAAGCTTTAGGATCTCCTAATTCCACCGGATGAGTTACAAACCAGAAAACGGAAACTACGGCTACACTGAGCTGCACCAGATAGCGCCAAATCGCCGGTAGGCTATAGAAATCATCTAAGAAACCAACGATGGCTAAGGGCATGAGTGCGACCCAGAATTTCACTGGATCAGGCAGGAGGATGTCTGCTGCCCCTAAACTTGGGATCCAGAAAGGGATTAAGTAAAGCAAGCCGTAAGCAAGCGCAAAACCGACAATGAAACCAATTCCACCGCCTCTGGGAGTGGGCTGGTGATGTGAACTGCGATCGTTGGGGATGTCGAGGAGTTGCTTACTAAACCTTTGCTGCACTAGGGCAGTGACGCTGATGCTGGTCAATAAACTGAAGCTAGACAGAAGCAGCAGCACCATAAATCTTACCCCTTGTAAACACCTGCAACCATTATGGTAGTGGGATGTGCAAGAAATAGTATTTTTAGACGAGCTCAGCTCAGGGTTTGCTGAGTTTGGCGGTACCAGTCTGCGGTTGCTTGTAAGCCTTGAGTGACCGGATAAGGAGGTTGCCAACCCAGCAAATTTCTAAATTTCTGGTCATTGATGGCCAGTGAACCGAGCAGCCGATCGATCATGCCTGACCGCCCGGTCAATTGACCCAACAAGCGCAAAAAGGAGGGGGGGCACGGAAAGAGAACTGGACTCTTACCCAATCCAGTCGCCAAAATACGAATCAACTCTGGAGTAGACAACGCACTACTATCACTGACTAAAAAAGTTTGCCCTAGGGCATTAGGATGATCAAGACAAGCGATAATTGCATCTACTAAATTTTCAACGTAAATAAAACTCCGTTGATTGCGAACTGAACCGAATGGCAGCGGTAAACCCCGATCAATTAGCTTGAGTAGACGTTCCATATTACCTGGATTTTTAGGTCCATAAACCAGGGGAGGCCGGATGATCGTGTGCTGCATCTGGCTGGGCTGAGTCAACTCAGCGATCGCCCTTTCGGCTTGCAGCTTACTCCACCCATAGCGAGTGTCCGGTTGACAGACAGATAGCTCAGTTAACCGCTGTTTACAAGTCGTGCCCATCGCCCCAATCGAACTCAGAAAAATAAAGCGTTGAACTTCAGATTCAAGACACTGTCGAACTAAATTAGCCGTACCCTCAACATTCGTCTGCGTAAATTTAGCAGCGGCAGTTTTTGGATCATCGTTTAGCACGTGAGCCCGCCCAGCCAGATGAACAACAGATTGAATCCCACTTAAGGCAGATTGCCAATTCGTCAAGCCGTTAATTTCGCCCACAATAGCAGTCTCCACGCCCAGAGGCAGGTGATCAGCAACGGTTTGGCGCAGAGCAATCCGCAGCGGCAATCCTCGCACGACCAGCCCTTTGAGCAGATAACGACCAATGAAACCCGTCGCACCAGTGACCAATATCTGAGCAGATGACATGCGGCTAAGTTCACTCTGGAGCGATCGTCAATATATCGCAATTTTCAATCACCGACAGCAAGTTTTCTGATCCATCCTCAGTTTGTTAAGGAGGTTGAGAATCGAACAGCAAGGATTGATACTCTGCAAAGGCCCGCGAAAAACGATAGCAACTTTCATACAATGCCCGCGAGTGAGCACCCATTTCAGAAACCAGCAATGGTTGCTGGGCTAGGTTAGAAAAAATCTCAGCCAAAGCGACGGGTTGTCCAGGTGGGCAGTTGACTCCACAGTGATGGCTCAACAATAGCTGATCAAGATACGAACCAGGCACTGAAACTGAAACGATCGCTCGACCGGCTGCCAACATGCCATAGAGCTTACATGGAGCGATCGCGTATTCTGCACCTGCAACCAAACTCACTAACGAGACATCGCAAGCAGTCAAGGAAAGTTTAAGCTGCTCTCTAGGCTGAAAAGGAAGCAGCAAAAGGTTATCAAGCTGATGGGATGCTTTGGCATCTACTAATAGCTGCTTTTTGGCTCCATCACCCACAAAAACAAACTGAATATGTTCCTGCTTGAGCAGTTGAGCAGCTTCAGCAAAAATTTCAATATCATGCAATCTGCCAATATTGCCAGAGTACAAAATTGTGAATTTGTCAGTTAAACCATGCTCCAAAGCAAAAGCATTCTCCTGTTTTGGGCAAGGCTTAATATCTTCGATCGCCCAATTCTCAATCACACAAAATTGCTCAGCCAAGCCAGTTTTGGTCGCTAAATAATCTCGCATGGCTTGGCTGAGCACAATCGTCTTAACTGAAAAGCGATAGGTGAGTTTAGAAATAAAATTAAATAGAGCAATCGGCAAACCCTCAGGAGCAATGATCTTTGCCAACACAGCCGATTCAGGGAAAATATCTTGAAGCAAAAAATAGTATTTTCCGCCTTTCAAAAGCCTAAACAAAATACCAATGATGCCTGCATAGGGCGGATTGGATGCAATCAAAACAGGCGTATCGCGATCAACACGGAACAAAACATGCAATATTCCGCCGATCAGGAACAAAATTGAGTCAATAATTTTAGAGATAACGCGATGACGATCAGCAGAAAAAGTAGCAGATCTGTGAATGGCAACCCCTTCTAAACCAGACTCAGCCTTAAAAGCTGGGCTAGATGTATAAACAGAGACACTGAAACCATTATGAGTAAAACCTTTCGCCAGGTCGGTCATTAGTTGAGCTGTGGAAGCTGAATTTGGATAAAAATACTGAGACAAAATACAGAGAGACTTCATACAAAAGCTGACTGAGAACAGAGAAATAGGGCACGGAGAACAGGCGCAAGCGAGCCTTCTTGCTGGAATGAATTAACTTCGGCTTTCAGCCCTACGAAGAACTTGTTTACATTCAGTGCAAAGTGGTTTAGTCGTCTCTCAAAAATGACTCTAGATCCATTCTTTGAAAAATTTCTAAGCAGCCACCAAAGGTAGAATTGACTATTAACCGATCATGGCTTTTATACACCTCTCTTGCCAATATATATGACATTTCACTTGCAGGTAGATCAGGCAATTGCCATTTGTCACCTCCTGCAAAGTAGTTTTTATCAAAATGATCTAAATCTTGATCTGAAGATTGAACAACTTTATTTGCTGAACCTTTGCTGGTAAAGCTATGGTCACACCCAATTAAAGCTACTTTACTAAAACCCATATGAAAGGCAAGCTGGAGTGCAACATATGTTACTGTCCCTCCCTGATGGATGCTGACGGAACAGTTTTTAGCAAACGCTGGCTGATGAACAGAATGCAGGAAGGAAACGTTGTTTCTGCTTTCAATGAATTTAGTTCCATATTGGTCAATAAAAAGTGGAATTTGAGTTTGATTATAAAATTCAGAATTCTGCTCTATGACATATGAGTTAACAGCTACTATGCATGAAGGACGAAAATCTGACTCACTAAAAAGTAAATTGATTTTATTTAATCCGAAAGTAAATACTTTGTTGAGTAAAGAAAAATCGCTCTTTAATAAACTAGGCCCATTACAAAGAATAACGGCTTTTTCACCCTTGTGCTTATTTCTATAGGCATTTAGCCTTCTACGTGAACGCCAAGATTCTAGTCTTAAATCCCATTTTAATCTATTCAAAACAATGAAAGACGCATATCTGTAGGGATTGATAGTTGGATTAGTTCTTAGGTAAATATTATCGCTATCCATAGTTATTACATTAATCTTTTATTCTCACTTAAAACTTTATGCTTAGTATAATATAGCCAACTAACGCTATGAAAGGAAACAAAGACGTGCTTTTTTCAAATTTCAAAATCTGTAAATTAAATGCCTTGTATGAATGTGTCGCTGAATACCAACAATAAAACCCTAAATAGCCACTTAGTGTTCCTATAGGAAAGGCAAAGATTCCAATCTGTCGAAATAACAGACTTGCAACCACAAGATAGATAACTCCTGAAACCCCGTTTGCAATATGCCATACTATATGATTGGTTGTGCTGTACAACTGAATATGCATACCTCCATAGCGTTCAGCAAACATACTCAAACCCATCAATCCCCATAGCAAGCTGTTAACGAACTCCGCCTTACTACCAATTAATTGTAGCAAAGGGCTAGCTACTACTCCAATTCCAATAAATCCCACCACGTAACTCCAGTAGGCAAATCTCATTCCTCGCTTTGCAATGTTCACTTGCTCTGCTAGATTTCCATCTGAACGTAGCTTCGCCAACAAAGGGAGTTTACTATAAAATGGTGCCTGTGACATTAAACCAACTATTTGGATTAATCTTAAACTTAACAAATACGATGCAACCTCTAATGGTGTTCCTACCTGTGCATAAAAAACCCCACTAAGTTGAATTAACCCGTAGCTCATTAAAGCCCCCAAACCACTACGCCAAGCACTTGCCCATACTGCTTCAAAAACGTCTGAATCAATTTTTTTGTGCTTGAAAATTTTGGATTCATTTTTTCTTATTGTTTTGCATAACCATCTATCTCTTAGTACATTCAGCACTAACCAACTCTGATTCGCAACTACTAGACCTAATAAACCACCGCCCAAAATCAAAACGAAGATGCTAGTCAATATTCCCGCAGTTGTGGTTAAAATCTCCCAACGACGTTGTAAGGCAATTTTATTTGCTCCCTGAAGATAGCTGCTATAACTGTTTCCTATAAGAGAAAAGGACGAAGCCATTAAAATTATCCCCCAAGCAATCCAAGCAGATTTTGAGTCTGGAACAATGGAGATAGGTTTTACTAATGCCCATGTACCAAAAATTGTGAGTAGAGAAATTGATACAGCTGTCAAACGCAAATATACTATTTGCATGGTGGCGCATATTTTATCTATGGTTTCCCAATTTGGTGCTTTTGAACTATTAGACTTTTCGACATAACGCAAATCTTTTAGCTCCGATGTGCAACGACCACCCATGCCGTACGCAATTATTCTTGAAAAGGTAGGGCTAAAACCTACATCAGCCAATATTTGCAGCCCAATAATTGTGCCAAATAAATACCACAAGGCAATTTCTTCTGTACTAAGACGAGTAAGAATTAATGGCAAAACTATTAATAGACTCGACGAGCGTGTCAAAAAACTACCCCAGGTCATTAAGGTAGGGGAGTCAATAATTCTAGAGAAAAATCTTTTCAAGGAATGTAACTGTTGCTCATTTACTGATTTTCGCTAAAGGGTAGTCTCCAAAGCGAAGTCGATCTATCGTGTACGACACTTTTACTCTTGAATTTTGAGTAAAGGCGTGGAAATGGCACTGTATCATATCTTGCTGAGCTTCTCTTATTTGCCCACACAATAACTGTTGCAACTTCAGGAAAGCTTGCGTCTATCTTGATGTCAGAAATTTGCTTAGCAGCCAGAGGTAAACCTACTTTCTAGACCTTTTACAAACTACTTAAACCAACAGGAATATATCTTGGCTCCCAAATACCTAACGGCATTCCAAATTTGTCTGACTTCTTATAAAATTCAGCCAAGTTTTGCTTTAGATAACTACAACGGCGATATTTATCTAGAATTTCTGCTGGATTTTGAACCCTCTGCTTTTTAGCACCAAAATGCTTTTCCAAATCTGAAATTGAGAAACAATTACTCTGTGACTGATCATGCCACCATGTCCCAGGCTGTTCTGTACCAGATGTTGTTACTGCCCATAGAGAATCTGGTTTCAATACTCTGCTGATTTCAGCTAAAGCAACATCTAAATCTTGATAAGGTATATGTTCCCACGCTGATAGTGACACAACAGCATCAAATTGACCTGATGGTATTTCAGGCATCTTACATAAATTTCCAATAGTCCACTGGATAGAACCCAATGAAACATCTGATAAATGGGTTGATGAACGCCACTTGCTGTGAGATGCAGTGTAGTAACGAGAATTACAGAACTTGTAAAGTGACGTCTGTTTGACAAGATTTTTTAGAACTCTGCCAAAAGAAATATTACCCTTTTCTGTGGATATAAATTCTTTATAAGAAGTTGGTTTGAAACTTGGTAAAGTTTTAAGGTTGATTTGGTATCGATCGCAATAAGCAGTTGGAGGTTCAAAGAGAGCCATGTCTATATTAGTGACATGAAAGCCCATTTCCGCCAAAAGAAACTGCACAGGACCATGGCCACCACCAGCATCTAATATTTTCAGATTTCGAGACCAATTGTTAACTCTAGAATAAATCCAAGTTAAATCGGTAATATAGTGCCAACCTAATTGTGTCCGTCCAGTTTCTTTCAGAAAAGATTCAACGAAGCAGAAATCATTAGAAGTTAATTGCTCTTCGGGATCTATAAACTCATAACCGATCATTTTGATTTCAGTTCCTTGAATTAAATAAAACAAATAAAAGATAATTGTTTGCTTTAATGTCAGATTAAGTTAATCGAGTAACAAGTTGTTTGACTTTAGCCTTAACTCTCTGTAGATTCGACGGTTTTTTAATTAACTTTTGATCACCATGAGGTTGATAAATTTTTTGAATGAGTTCGATTATCTTTTCTTCTTTATTCGATCTAGGAATTTCTCGCAGAAATAAATAATCTGCCTGCGAATTAAAAGAATTTTGATATCCCGTCCAGCCTGCGATCGCAAATCCTAAACTTTTTAGGTAACTTTTTACTTCGTTTTCAAGAATCATATCTTTGTACAAAGGATATCGATATAACTCTAACTCTAATCCAAGACAATCTTTTTCTAAATAATCCTTCGCACCGTCAAGTATGAAAAATTCTCCGCTCTGAGTATCGCTTTTTAAGAAATGAAAAGGAATATGTTCGCCTAAAGATTGATAGAGTTCGACAAGAATTGTATCCAATTTTTTAACACTGCATTCAAACTCTTTTGTGATTTTAGAACGTTCGTACCAAGTTTCATTTAGTTGGCGATCTCCTTCTAGTTGGATCGCTTTAAAATTTTCTTGTACCCATTCAAAATTTTGTTTTAGTAAAGAAGAACCCGTTCCCTGTTTACCTGAAACATAAAAAGCGGCCTCTCCATCAAAATTCCAAACGGCACAATTGTAGGATAGTTTTTTTCCAGTTAATATAAAAGGCTCATTGGGTTCAAAACTCAAACTCCAGTCAATTTTATGTTTGTAAATCTCCCAAGGAAAATCGAAACCTCCAACCGCTCCAATATCGATAATATTTACTTTAAGCATAAAATTTTTTCAAAAGTATTTTTTAAACAGGATCGTACAGACGTGACTTAATACCACCATCTAATTCTAATGATGCGCCATTAATAAACTTGGCTTGAGGAGAAGCTAAAAATAACGCAGCTTCTGCTACTTCTTCTGGTTTAGCAATTCTTCCTACGGGATGTATACTTGACAACAGATCGAGTAATTCTTCTTTGCCTTTAAATCCTTCTACAAGCATTGGCGTAGCAACCGCAGCAGGACAAATTGCATTAATTCGCACTCTCGACCCAAGTTCGACAGCCATACTTTTAGTTAGCCCTACTAGTCCAGTTTTGCTGGTAGCATAACAGATAAATCCCGGTTTGGTAAGATTAGCATGAATGCTAGCAATATTGACAACCGAACCGCATGTTTTTTCTAACTCGGATAGTAAAGCTTGAGTTAAAATAAATGGCGCAATTAAATTAATATCTAAAGTTTGATGCCAATCATCCAAAGTGATTTCTTCAGTTGGTTTAACTATTTGTATGGCAGCATTATTAACTAAAACCTCAAGATTTTTATCGCTCAAATAATTTCTTATTTGTTGGAGTATCTGCGAACAATAAACCTCATTTGAACACATTTTTCGCAGATCGGCTTCAATAAAGCGATCGCTAAATTTATCATTGCCCTTTACCTTATCTAGACCAATTATTAAATAATCAGCATTTTTGAAGGTTTGGCACAAAGCTAGTCCAATCCCCCCTGACGATCCCGTAATTAAAGCTACTTTTTCCATCATTCACGACTTTTAGAGCGTTCCTAAAAAATCAAACAAAAGTTGAATTGCTTGTTCGCTAGCTCGTCGCACCGCATCTGTGGTGTTAGAACTATTGTGGGAACCAAAAACACACCGCTCGAATTGACGGAGAGGAGAATCTAGTGGAAGCGGTTCGTTTTCAAAAACATCGAGGGCAACCGAATGAACTTGACCGGATTTTAAAGCCTCAACTAACGCAACTTCGTCAATTAACGGCCCCCTCGCGACATTGACAATTCTTACGCCGCGTTTTGTTTGCGAGAGCATTTTCGCGTTCAATAGATGGTGATTTTCTGGGGTTAGGGCACAGGTAAGAACGATAAAATCGGCTTCAATCAATCTTTGGGGCCATTGACCTGATTGAACCGCTTCAAGCCCCTCTAAAGATTCAAAACAAGGATCATAGGCAATCACATGCATATTTGCCACTAACAACCGCTTAGCAACATTTTTACCAATATCACCAAAACCTATAAGTCCAACCGTCTTGTTGGACAAGGAAATTCCAGAAGGCTTGGGCCATTTTCCCTCTCTCACGCCTCGATCAATTACAAATGTTTGTCTTGCCAGTGCGATTAAATAGCCCATTGCGATATCAGCAACCTCAGCACCAAACATATTAGGTGTATTGGCAGTAGAAATACCTAACTCCTTAGCAGACAGAAAGTCTACATTGTCAACACCTACTCCCCATTTGATGACTGCTTTTAATTTCCCTGCTTTTCCTGCCACAAAAACCTTTCTGCTAGCAGGATCGTCACCAATAATCCAGCCATCGTAACCAGGAACCAAAGAAACTAATTCATCTTCAGACAGAGTTTGTACTACGTTAGGACAGAACAAATCAATGCCTTTCGATTCAAATATAGGCTTAAACTCATTAATTAGATTTAACATGGGAGGACAGGTAATCAATACTTTCATCATGCTTGTAACTCTTTACCCTTTTCAGCATTACTCGAAATAGAGAATACCCCTGAGATAATAATCATAGTAAAGATTAGAAAAGAATCAGCATAATAAACAGTTGGCATTGCTTCGGTTACTCCTGCCAAAATAAAATAGATCACTAGCGCATAAGTGATGTTTTCTATTTTAATATTATTTGCATATTCACTTACAAATTCACTTTGATACTTTGACTTGAGAACACTTGAAGATGTTAGCTGCTTTGAGACAGTGAATAAAAGCAGTACAAATACTATTGTTCCTACATAACCTACATCTAGCAAATACTGCAAAAGCAAGCTGTGTGGAGGAGCAATATCTGGACTTGTAAGTCTGCCTGAGAATAAAAACGAATATAATTGCGATACGCCTGAATCAACTTGACCGTAAATTCCATAACCAAATAACTGATTCGAATTGAATTCTGATAGAATTTTCAAGACCGCGGACCAAATAATTTCACGACCGCTCAGGATTTCACTTCCCCTGTCCCGAGCTAGAAAGGAAATTACATCTAATTGTTTTATAACAAGAGTATTTAATAGCAAGAATGGAATTGAGGCGAACATTATTAAGGAAGGAAAGTAACGATACACAAAGCTTTTCTTAAATACTAAATATAGCAAGATTGTCATGAATGCACTTACCAATGAACCACGGCTATCAGATAACAATAGTGCAAAGCAACTAGTAATGACAATGATCAATTTCAAAAACATGCCTAATGAACGGTATCTTAGAATAAATAGTAAAACTCCTGTCACCAAAGAGGCTCCAGAAACAACTCCAAATCCATTAATACTCGTAGACAATGGAAACAGAATTCTTTCAAGCTTTAAACCTAAAAAAGATAGCGAATGACTTTCTCCAATCTCTGTAATCCCATATAAATTATCCCAGGTTGTATCTGTTGGCCTAATACCTATAATGTGTAAGAACGTATTAACTGCTACGTAAATGCAAAGTCCGTAGAGAATTCCAGCTCTTAGTCGATTCAACGAAAAGTTTGACTTCTGGGTCCAAAATATAAGGATGCCGAGAATATTTATTGTCAACCAGAATAAGAGTAAGTATGGGGAAAGCTTTAACTCTTTGAATGCTCCTAGATAATACGTAGCAAAAGCTATCAACATCACAAAATTGTAGATAGCAAAGAGTAGCATTGTTAGCTTATCAGGCTTAATACTTATAACCTCATGATAGTTTCTTGTATTACGGTTTCTCTCAATATACTTACCATAAAGATAGCTGAACAAATTTACGCATATTAATAGCCAGGCAATTCCATAAAAAAAGAATGTAAGTGTAATCTGCAATAATCTATCTTCGAATAAATTCGACAACTGCATCAAAACTAATATTGAAGATAGTGCAATTAAATTGATACTAGATAGTTTCATCTGAAATACTTTTGATATTGAGTTTTCGATTTAAAACAGCGCTTTCAGTCATTTTCTTATCTGTAAGTAAGGCTTATTCTTTTTTCACAAACATGAGAGTGTTTGTGAAAAAATATATTGAGCTACAGCATTGGCAAGTTGCCAGTCAGTTTGATCGTCGATATCAATTGACTCTAAACGTGGTGTTTCAAACATCATTGGATGTTTTCCAATTCTGGCACCCGTTGCCATAAAACTTTCTGTGGTAAATATATACAAGTTTGAATTCTCTTCATACCATGTTTCTAAATCTTGAGTTCTAATTAAGTTTTTGGGATCATGGTTAACTGCTGTACCATCCTCTCGATAGAAACGAGCTTGAAATCGATTAACTGTAAACAACGAGTCAATCAAACTAGAATTTCTGGCCTCTAGGAAACTTTTTAACGCCTTTTCAATCGTTGCAGAACTTAAAAGTGGATTAGTTGTATGAGTCATAAGATAAATATCAGCAGGCACATTAGCAATATCATCAGCTAAGATTAGATTCATACTTACAAAATCCCCGCAAATTTCAGGTTTCCGATCTCGAATTTGTACTCGATCTGAATCAGTTAGAAGGTGTTTTGTAACGATAGTTCGCGCATCTGTATTTATGACTACTTTTGATATCTGCGGTACTGAAATTAAACTATCCAAAATCCATTGAAACAAAGGCTTGTTTTGAAAGAGTTTAAAATTTTTGCCTTTAACTCTTTCGCTGTTTGCTTTCATTGGCAGAAGGGCAACTATTTTTAATGGTTCTAGCATCTTTAGTTATTATGTTCTTGAAATATTACTTTTCTCATTCTTAATGAAGTTTTCGTGGATAGAAATAGATTTCTTTCAACTGAGTAGATAATTTCCTGTGTTCATGATTACCGTAATACGATCCCCAAAACTGCATTAGTCTAAACATAAAAATTTCGGTAAATTTATGAAAAAATATTTTTTCTCTCATAGCGTTAAGAGAATCAAAATATATAGCAGTGAGCAGGTACCTAGTAAAATCAATAATATTAATTTGCACTTCTGGCATAATTTCTTGGAGAGCTATGGCTTCTCTCTCATAGCGCCTTCTGATCGTTTGCCATGACTCATCATGATGATGGTAAACAGCAGCTTCTGCAATATAAGCGATCGGCATTCCTGCGGAAATTAACTGCTTTCCTAAATACATATCTTCAAGTCCTGTTAGTGACTCATTAAATAGATAGGATTTCCAAATATTTTTCAGTAGCGCTGAGTTGGCATTATTACAAAAAAAACCAGTCTGGGGGTTTTTACTTGTGCTTGGGTAGAATTTCTCAAATAGCAGTTTTTCGCTGTATTTTGAGCTATTTCCACCTAGCTGACGACCATAGGTAAGAACAACACTATCTGTGATTAGGGGTTTGACTAGGTTAAGCAACCAGAATTTGCTTGTGGGTATGCAGTGTCCACTAATAAATACCAAATAATCGCCTGTCGCCGCTGCACAACCAACATTTAAAGAACGCCCAAAGGAAAATTCAGATTTATCAATATGTACAATCCTGCAGGAAAATTTTTCGGCTATTTCTATGGTGTTGTCATTAGATCCTGAATCTACAATGATCACTTCATTTTGAAAATCATCAATAATTTGTGAATGGATCATTTGCAATAGTTCTTCCAAATACCGTTGTTCATTATACGTTCTTATAATGATGCTGGCTAATATGCTCATTGTTTAGCCTCACGGTTCCCGAGAAAATTATCTATGATGCACGGTGGTAAAACCCTGACTGAATTACTTTTTTAGTGGGTCAATGGGTAACTCGTCGTTGCTAAATGTCTCATTCAGTTGTTCGCTTGATTTAATTTGAGCGACAGACTTTCCGTTAAACTTGCTATGTCCATTTACAGATGAAGTATCTGGGTTTGTTCCGTAATAGTCGCCGTAATAGTAGCTGCCTCTACTCTCATTTTGGTCTCCATTGATTACCAATCCCAGCATAGGATGATTCAGTTTTGCTAATACTCCACTAGCGATTTTTGCAGAAGAAGTATCGATTACTCCAAGGCGAGCAACCATTACAATCCCATGAACATGTCTTGACAGCACTAATGAATCGGCTACTGCATTTATTGGCGGAGAATCAATTAAAACATAGTCATAAAGACTACAAAATTTGTCAATTAGTGCTCCCATACGCTGAGACTCAACTAGCACTAACGGGTTTGGTGGTATCGTCCCTGCAGTCAAAACATGAACTCGCTCAGAGAGTTGCTGAATATGTTCATTTACGTCTGAGTCTTCTGTAATTAGATTACTCAAGCCAGATTTGTTTGGCAACTCCCAAATTTTGTGCTGCGTAGGCAAGCGCAAATCAGCATCCACCAGCAACACTTTATATCCTGCTTCTGCTATTGCCAAAGCTAGGTTAGCGGCGACAGTAGATTTACCTTCCTGAGGCAGAGCACTGGTTAGTACAATGGCTTTTAAAGGTCGATCGGTGCTGCTTAAAAACTTCAAGTTGACTCGTAAAGTCCGATAAGCTTCTGCCATCTGGGAATGAGGCTTACTCTGAACGACCAGTTCGGGAGTAGGGCGTTTTTGCAAATTTTGACTGAACTCAGGCTGCTTTACTCCTTTCATTAGGGGTATTGTTCCAAGTAGAGTGGCTAGAGCGTAAAGTTCTTGCAAAACATCAGCAGTTTTAACCGATTTGTCCCTTGACTCTAAAAGTAGAATCACACCAATTGCTAAAAAAGTACTTAGTACTCCTCCAATAATCAAATTAAGAAGTATACGGGGAGAAACAGGATCTGGTTCAAGTATTGCAGCTTGGACAATTCTAATGTTGCCAACATTTTGATTTTCGCTCAGCCTTAAGCTCTGCAAACTCTTTAACAAGGTTTCATAAGTACCCTGAGCAACTCCTCGACGTCGTTCCAGCTCAATAAGAACTTGTTCCAAACGTGGTAAGGTAGCTCTGCGCTGATTATTTGCAAAAATTACAGTGTTGATAGCAGCAACTGCACCCGTGGAAGCTATACGCTCAACTTCAGCTTTGATTAGGGAGTCAACTAACTCTTGCTGCGTGGTACCTGCTTGTAGATCTTGAGCAAAATTAGGGGAGGGTTGTTTACCTTGAACTACTGTACGAACTCTCTCCCCTAGGAGAGTTCTCAATTCAGATTGTTTATCTGCTAAAGCTAGAATTTTAGGATGGTTGGGCTGAAGTTCTGCTCGGGCAACAGCTAGTTCAGATTCCACCTTTTGATACTCTGCCAGAACTGATTGTACGCCAGTGGACTGACTAATTGCATTGCTCACTTGACCACCTTGAGGAGTCATACCCAAACGTTGCTGAAGCGCTGACACTTGGTTTGTAGCAGCAGCACGCTGGGCCTGAGCTTCGGTAAATTGCTCGACTAATTTTGCTTCTATTTCAACTGATGCAGTTCCCTCTGCAGTCAAGTCAGCAATTCTGTTTTGTTCTTTAAAGGCGCGAATCCGAAGATCTAAGTTGCGAAGCTCTGCATTGATGGCAGGCAACTGCTGTTCAACGTATTTCCTGGCAGAAGTTAAATCTTCTCGGTTGTCTATTATATTTTCGCGTTTATAAATGTCGATCAGCGTATCTACAACGTGGACTGCTTCTTGCGGATCAATACTCTTGTAGCTAATTTCCAGAATGTCAGTGTTTCGCAGATTGTTAACGTTTAGATTTTGCAGAAAAGTCTCAGCATCTAAGATTTCCCCCTCGTAATCCCTTAATTTAAGGGTGCGTATCACATCATTGACAATCGGCAAAGAGCGAACGATGGCAGCTTCGGTTTCAACAGGGCTGCTGCGGGCAGTTAGCGAACTCAGAGATCCTAAGTCTTGGCTTCCCAGTCCTGTAAGATCTGAAGCGGCATTACCCTGCTTCAGCAATATCTGCCCATTAGCCTCATACACTGGCTGCTTCGTAAAAGTGTATACGGCTGTAACAGCCATCATGGATCCAAAAGCAGCAAGCGCAAAAATCCATCGCCGCTGAATTGCAGGCCAAAAGCGCTGAAAATCAATAAGGTCTTCTTGAGACTCCATAGGTCAGATAGTAGTTGGTCAAGAAACTCTTAAGTTTGCACCTAACATCAAAGTGTCATTATAAGGAGATACAGCCCTTTACGCAACGGTTATGCACAATAATGAGATAGAGGGAAGTAGATTAGACGCAGTTTACTCGATATCTTTTATGATATAAATTATCTTTGAAGGAAATAACTTAAAAAGTAATTTTTATGCCTTGAGATAGAATGACCTCAATCGAATTACCCACTATTAAAACCATGGAAAGTTCAGAGTACTTGCTGATTCAGCCATGGTTTAGTACACCAGGTCATCCAGCAATGAGTCTCGTAAGGACTTATCGAGCTACTAAATCTAGCGTTAATTCTAAAGTTGTAGTATATCTACCTAAAAGTTTTAATATTTCAAAGCAACTTGATGACTATGTGTCGGAGTGCAATGCAGTTAAAATATCGAGCTCTGCATGGCAGGAATATTTATTTGGAACATTAGCGACTGGTAGCTGGGCATGTATAAATCATCTGGCTCAATCAAGAAACACAGGAACACAATCATTCGTTTTTTTGTTGGATGCAAACCTTTATATTCTTTGTTTAGCTTTAAGTTTCTTTAAAGTTGATCCAGAAAGACTTGACGTTTTATGTATGGTTGGGCCTGAGTTTTTTCAATCAAGTTATGCCGAGAAACTAGTCAAGTGGAACTTAGTTAAAAGACTTTTTTATTATAAATTCTTTCGGTTATTTCTCCGCACTCCAGAATTAGCAGAATCATGGAAAGAAGAACTACCAGATTTTAAGCATAAAATAGATTATTTACCTTCGCTGGAATTACAAGATATAAATATTGAAGAATTTAAAATTTATATACAAAAAAATAGTTGCCTTGCAGCAACAGGCGACAAAACAGAACGTATTTATTTAGTCTCGGGTCAAATTAGGATCGAGAAATCGATTGAAATCCTTATTAAAACATTTGCTCAATTAAGTTCTTTTGAAAAACTTCGTATTTTTGGAGCAGTTACTGATAGAAAAGTTTCAGAGATAATAGAGAGCCACAAATCGCGTTTAAATATTATTGTAAGAAACGAATTTTTAACTGAAAGTGAAATGGCAGCTGAGTTCAGCAATGCGCATTATAACTTATTGCTTTACAATCCTTGGGATCATCGAATGGAATCAGCAATGCTATTTATGTCTCTAAAGTATAATTTACCCGTTGTTTGCTTTAATAATGGATGGCTAGGCGATCGAGTTGTGAATGAAGGACTAGGCTGGACAATTGAACTAAATCAATTATCTAACCTGAAAGACTTTTTGATTTCACTACCACTCCCGAACTCTAATGCTTATAAAGTAATTTGCAGTAATATAAGCAAAAGCTTGATTCGCTACTCAGCGATGGAAAATACCGATATTTTTTTAAGAAAAATTGGTTGGAAATAATTATGAATATTACTAATTATTTGATACTTCTTGGTGAGGGTTTCTCTGACTTTCCTACATTATTAAAGAAGATTTTAAATCCTAGGCTAGTTTCTTTCATAATGTGTAAAAATCTTAAATCTTTTGCTTCATCGAAGCTAGCTAGTCAACTTACTAGAATTATTGATATTGGGGCAAACGAGGGACAGTTTGCTTTTATGGCAAGATACTCTTGGCCAAACGTTCGAATAGATTGTTTCGAGCCAGATCCATCCGCTTTTCGCGAGTTAATGAAAAATCATTCATCGGATCAACAAATTCAATTCTATAACTTTGCTGTTGGTTCTGAATCAAGCGAAATCCTTTTGAATTTAGGTGAGACGAGTGCTCAGAACTCATTATTGCATGAGTATGGCAAGAATATAAAAGATAAAACTATTGTTCCTATTAAAAAACTAGATGATGTATACGCTGACACAAACTTAGGTATTATTTTACTCAAGGTGGATGTACAGGGATATGAATTAGAAGTCCTCAAAGGAGCAACATGCCTACTTAGTCAGATCAACTTTATTCTTATTGAATTATCTCTAGCTAATTTGTTTGAGCATGGAGCGGAGATTGACATTGTCTGGCAGTTCTTAAAAAACTATGGTTTTGTTTACCACAGTATAATCGATCAGTACAGAGATCCAATTAGTCAAAGAATTGTCCAAATTGATGTTCTTTTTGAGAATGCAGGATAATTTGCGATGAAAATTTCAATTATTGTCCCCAATCGGAACTATGCACAATATTTGCCTGCTTGTTTAGATAGCATTGCAGCACAGACATATAACAACATTGAAGTTTTACTTGCGGACGGTAAATCTGACGATGGCAGCCAAGAAATTATGGAACATTACTCAAGACAATACGGGTGGCAAATTTATAGTTACTCTGATACAGGCCAAGTAGATGCATTAAACAAAGGTTTAGAGATGGCTACGGGTGATATACAGGGGTGGCTAAACTCTGATGATATTCTTTTATCTAAGCGATCGCTGGAAAAAGTTGCTCAGAGTTTCAATGATTATATAAATCTCGATATTGTAAGTTTTGGTGGATATTATCTAGACAAAGATGGTAGATACCTGAGACCAACTAAACTATATTTTCATCCTTTATTTCGCCAATCTGATTTAGGTTATAGGTATGGTTTCTTACAGCCTTCTACGTTCTGGCGCAAGTATGTTTATGACGATTTAAAGTTAGATCCGTCATTTCCATATACTTTCGACTGCGATTTCTTTGTTCAGGCTTCCAGAAAATATAATATGCTAATTGATCAAAATTGCTATATTTCCGGATATCGATTGCATGGCATGAATCTTTCAGTGGGAGTTAAACATGAAAGAATTAAAGAACTAGCAAAACTTGATCAAAAACTAGTTGGCTCTCCTTTTCGCACTTCACACCTGAATTTTCTGGCTTTTTTGGTCAAAACCTTAAGTTATCTGCCTGAGAGGCAAAGAGACATTCTTACGAAATTAATTTATTTCGCAAACAATCTGCTTAGTTATTTTACAGTTTACAGATCTCCTTCAATTTAAATCGTTGTTGCTCTTGTGGTTTAATGCTTGATATTTAAAGTAACATCCTAAATTCTAGTCCTTTTATATTTATCATAAGATATACTTCTGAACACATTGACTTTAGATGGATTGAGCTTGTAGGTCGCTGTAGGTATGCACCATGAAACGCCGCCACTTTCTTAGATGGTTTGGATTAGGGTTCTTAGCTAATTCTTCTACTTTGCTGATTGGTATTAAGCAAAAGTTTGTATCCGCAGCTCCGCAAAATTCTCCTAAGCAGACTGTCTTTTATGTCTCTGTTAATGGGAACGATGCTTGGACGGGGGGGGTGGCAAATCCAAATCAAACTAAAACTGACGGCCCTTTTGCTACTTTGGAAAGAGCGCGAGATGCCATCCGAAAGATTAAAGGTCAACGATCTGGTACTCTAAATCAGTCTGTCACGGTCTTCATTCGAGGTGGTACATACTTTTTATCCAAACAATTTGAATTCACCGCTGAAGACTCTGGGATGCAAAAATTTTCTATTACTTATAGAGCCTATCAGAATGAGAAACCTATTATTAGCGGAGGCCAACGTCTCAAAGGTTGGCAACAGGTTGTTTTAAATGGCAAGCGGTTATGGATGATAGAAATCCCTCAAGTTAAAGGCGGGCAACGGTTTTTTCGTCAACTTTGGGTAAATGGGCAAAGAAGACCCCGCGCCCGTTACCCAAAGAAAGGCTATTTAAAAGTAGCCGAAGTCCCTGATGCGACTGCTGCGACTCCCTGGAATGTGGGACAGTCGCGCTTTAACTATTTTCAGGGAGATTTGAAGAACTGGAGTGGGCTTGAAAATGCTGAAATCGTGATCATGACCCGATGGGTTGAGTCCCGACTTCCGATTGCTCGCATAGACCCATCCCAGAGGCTTGTATATTTGGGTTTACCTAGCTTTCAAAAAATGGAGCCTGGTAATGCTCAAACTTCAGGGGCGGCAGTTTACTACATTGAAAATATTGTGGAAGTTTTGGATACTCCAGGTGAATGGTGTTTAGACAAGAGGCTCGGTAGGCTTTACTACATGCCGAAACAGGGTGAAGATATTAAGGCAGTAGAGGCAATTATTCCTCGATTATCTCGCTTAATTAACCTGCAAGGAAATCCAGCAAATAGCAAATTTATTGAGCATTTGACGTTTCAAAATCTGACCTTTGCCCATTCTGAGTGGTATTATCCCGCCGATTCAAAACGGCATGGCTCTATTCAGGCAGCCGTCAGTGTACCCGGAGCTATTTATGGAGAAGGGATTAGATCTTGCACTTTTCAAAACTGTCAGGTTACTCATGTCAGTAATTATGGAATTGAATTTGCTAATGGTTGTACAAATAATTCAGTAGATAGTTGCTTAATGTCTGACTTAGGAGCGGGAGGAATTAAAGTTAACCAAGGAGCTAGTGCGACTAAAATTACCAAGTGCCAAATTAAAAATGGAGGCAAAATCTTCCATAGTGCGGTAGGAATTTTAGTTATGAACTCACCCAATAATCTGATTTCTCGTAATAATATTTCTGATTTTTACTACACTGGAATTTCAGTCGGCTGGACTTGGGGCTACGAACCTAGTCCGACAAAAAACAATATTGTTGAATTTAATAATATTCACCATATCGGCCTGCTCTCAAATGGTGATGGGCCGATCCTTAATGACAAAGGTGGAATTTACATCTTAGGAGTACAGCCTGGAACAGTAATTCGGGGAAATGTTATTCACACGATTGATGCATACTCGGCTGGAGCCTGGGGCATTTATTTGGATGAAGGAAGTTCGCAGATTCTAGTAGAGAAGAATGTTGTTTATCGGACGAGAGATGGAGGGTTTCATCAACACTATGGAAAGAATAACTCTATTCGTAATAATATTTTTGCTTTCGGACGGATATCGCAAATAACGCGATCCAAGTTAGAGAATCATTCGAGCTTTACCTTTGAGCGTAATATTGTCTATTGGAAAGAGGGACAGTTGCTTTCGGGCAAATGGGATGATGCTAATTATGCTTTTGACCATAATCTTTACTGGAACGTAGGTAAGCGTAATATTTTATTTGGCAAACTCTCTTGGCAAGAATGGCAGAAAAAGGGAATGGACATACATTCCTTAATTGCAGATCCGCTGTTCACGGCTCCTGATAAGGGAGACTTTCGCTTGAAACCTGGTTCGCCTGCTTCAAAACTGGAAATTGGTAAGTAGCTCTTTGCCCCCTGAAAGCCCCATAAGTTTGGTCGGGTTAGGACTACCGAAGAAAGCTTTTTTCAAATAAACTGGCAGAATAATGCTCGCTGATCGCTTTGTCTAAAGGCCGACGATCGCTAGCCTAGGTGCTGGCTCGCAAGCGGATACACGTTAAGATTATCCATACATATCTTTTCTTCCCATGCCTCAACGGTTTTCTTGGATACTGCCTCAAGAGTTGGCGGTAGGCTCGTTCCCAGATGCGACATCTTCAGTCGGGAAATTACGCCGGATGAATATTACGGCTGTTCTCTGCCTCAATCAAGAAACAGAATCATCAGTCCCGGCAGAAGTTTATCATCAGTTTCTTTGGGAGCGGGTCGCCATTCCCGATGGCAATACAGGCGGCATTCCTGACCTGGCCCACTTTGCCCAAGCCCTAGAGATCCTCACCAGATGGCGAAATAAAGGACACACGGTCTATGTCCACTGTCTGGCTGGGGTGGGAAGATCACCTTCGGTCTGTGCTGCCTATCTGGTGCATCAGCACAACATGCCTTTGGATGAGGCGATTCAATTTGTCAAAGATCGCCATAGCTTTGCTGCCCCTGATCAACATCAGGTAAGGGTAATGAAGCAGTTTTTCAGTACAGTAAACTCGGAAATTCCGACAGTTAACTAATCTGATTGCCATTATTCAAACATAGCGTCTGAGAAATCACTGCACTCGTTGGAGCGCGATCGCTCTCGGGTCAATAATCTTTTGCCCTTGATTCGGAAACTTAATCGCTAGGCAAATTTTGTCATCCTTGCCAAATACGTGGGTGATTTGACCTGGCCCAAACTCAGGATGAATCGTCCGATCGCCCACCTGCCAATCCCCTGTCGGGGCGGACGATGCTTTTGCTAGAGCAGGTTGGAAGGGCTGCTTAGCCGCAGCCCTTTTAGTTTTTCGCTGCCCAGCCCCAGCTCCATTGCCGATTAGGAGCTGCTTGGGCAACTCTTCTAAAAAGCAAGAAGGGCTAGCCGGTTCCCGGGAACCATACAGCCGTCGTTCGCGGGTGTGGGTCATAAATAATTGCTCTTGGGCCCGGGTAATCCCAACGTAGCAAAGCCGCCGTTCTTCTTCTAACGCGGCTGGGTCATCCAGGGAGCGAAAGTTCGGAAATAGCCCCTGCTCTAGACCAACCAAAAACACAACCGGAAACTCTAGCCCCTTCGAGGAGTGCAGGGTCATCAATGAAACCGCCGTCTGTCCTTCTCCCAAATTATCTAGGTCAGAAGCGAGGGCCGCACTTTCTAAGAACTGGTTGAGGGTAGCTTCTAGATTTTCCTCTTCAAACTGCAAAACGGCGTTGTAGAGTTCTTGCACGTTGGCCAGCCGCTCTTCGGCTTCATCGGTACTTTGGTCTTGCAAATCTTGCGTGTAGCCAGACAACTGTAAGACTTCTTGCACCAAGGCAGAGGCCGAAACAGAACTGGCTTGAGCCTGCAAATCCTCAATCATTTGCGCAAATTTGACAATCGGGCGCGCCGATCGCCCCGCCAAGGTCTTAACCGAAGTTTCATCCCGAATAATTTCCCACAGCGGCACCCCCAGTTCTTGAGCGGCTTGGACAAGTCGATCAACGGTGGTTTTACCAATCCCCCGCCGGGGCGTGTTGATCACCCGTTTGAGGCTGACGGTATCGGCCGGGTTAATAATCAGCCGCAGGTAGGCAATCACATCTTTAATTTCGCGCCGATCGTAGAACTTGAGTCCGCCGACCACGGTGTAGGGCACCCCCCAGCGCACCAGCACTTCCTCAAACGGACGCGATTGGGCATTGGTTCGGTAGAGAATCGCAAAGTTGCCCCAGTTGAGTTCCTGCTGCTGCTCCAAGCTGCGGATTTGATCGACGACAAACTCGGCTTCTCTAATTTCGTCATCCGCCCGCTGGCACTGGATCGGTGCCCCGGCTGGGCGAGTTGGCTTCAGGATTTTGTCAATCCGCTCTGTGTTGTTGTCAATCAGATGGTTGGCGGCCGCCAGGATATTTTCTGTCGAGCGATAATTCTCCTCTAGTTTGACCATGGTGCGCGTATCGTCATCGGGCAGGCGATCGCCAAAATCCTGCTGAAAGTCGAGCAAAATCTTAAAGTCGGCGGCCCGAAACGAATAAATTGATTGATCGACATCCCCAACCACAAACACCGAGCGATTTTGCTCTGCCCAGCTTTTAAACGCCTGCGGCTCGGTTCCATTCGTGGTCAGCAATCGAATCAGATCGTACTGAGTCCGGTTGGTGTCTTGATACTCATCGACCAAAATATGATGAAAGCGCTGATGCCAATACGCCAACACCTGTTCGTTCTGCTGTAATAACTGCACCAAAACCAGAATCAGGTCATCAAAATCCAGCCCATTGTTGGCGGCTAGGGCATCTTGGTAGGCGCTGTAGACGCTGGCAATCACCCGGCCGCGAAAGTTGGGCTGCTCTCGCTCTAAATCCTGGGGCGACCAGCCCTGATTTTTAGCGTTGCTAATCGCATAGCGCACCGATCGCGGCTCAAATTTGCGCTCGTCAAGGTTGAGCTGATGAATCACAATTTCTTTAATTAGGCTCTGCACATCCGATTCATCAAAAATTGAAAACGTGCTCTGCCAGCGCCGCCCTTTGCTGTCTTGATACTTTTCAATTTCAAACCGAAGAATCCGGGCGCACAGACTGTGAAACGTGCCCACCCACAAGTCTTTGGTAATAGTCTTGTAGACCTGCGATCGCAGCTTTGTCTGCTCGTGCTTAGCTAATTCTTCTAGGGGTTTACCATACTTTTCTTGGGCAGTCCGCTCCGCAAACAGCTTTTCAATCCGCTCCTTCATCTCTCTGGCGGCTTTGTTGGTAAACGTCACCGCTAGCAGATTTTCCGGTGCGACTCGATGGGTCAGCACCAAATTAGCAATCCGGTAGGTGAGGGCCCGCGTTTTGCCCGAACCTGCCCCCGCTACCACCAGCAGCGGCCCGCAGTAGTGCTGCACCGCCTGGCGTTGAGAAGAGTTCAGCAAGCTCAGAAAGTCTGGAGTTGAAGGCATGGGCGATCAATAAGCGAGATTTGCAGCAATACTTTAGTATGTTACTCCTGACCTTCCCAATCATGGGGCGCAAGGCAGTAGGGGGCAATGGCGCTAACGCTCTAACGAGGCTCGAATCCGTTCTCGAAAGAGGCGCACAGTTGCCCTTTGACCGATTTCTTTACTTCGCTCGATCAGCTCAGGTACTTCAGCAATTGGCAAACAGGGAAAAGCTAAGCTGCGATCGCTCAATCGATATTGACCGTCACTGAGCAGATACACCGCAAACGTTTTTTGAGCGTAGCGCCACAGCTCAGGAACACCGAGCGCAGCATATATATCAAGTTTGTCCAGAGAAGAATGGGTGTAATCTGACTCAATGACCAAATCGGGCGGTGGATCGTCTGGCAACCGAATCTTTTGTCCTCGGACTCGCCGTTCATTCTGGATATAAAAACAAGAGTCGGGTTCAACTGCACGGGATAATTCTTCACGTTCTAAGGTTAGCGAACCCAAGCTTCTCAGTTCGATCCCTAACTGATCGACAATTGCGGTTACAAAATCTTCCAGTAAGCGTTTTGGTTCTTCATGTTCTTCTAAGGGCATTCTGAGTTCTAGCACTCCTGGGGCGTAGGCAATTCTCCAAGCACGACCGTCTCCCACCTCTGCCATCAGCGCCTGATAGGTTGACCAACTCACCCCCTGCAATATCAGGCCACCTTGATTGCTGCTGGCTTGAATGTTCTCAAGCTCTAACTGGCTAGGGACATAAGCAATTCGATAACCCCGATCTGCTGTTATCTCCGCGATGAGGGTTTTGAAGGTTGGCCAGGTAACCCCGTCCAAAATTATTTTGGTTGTTGTTCGAGAGTTTGGGGCGATCGCAACCATACTAGGTTTCCTACCTATCTATTGGCATTATAAACGCCCATTTTTATTGACCGTACAATAACTAAAGGCGCTTGGCAGCGGTTCACAATAGTAGTTGAGCAGGTTCAGAAAGTCTGGAGTTGAAGGCATGGCCGATCAATAAGCGGGATTTGCGGCAATAGTTTAGTATGTTACCGCTTGAATTTGCCAGCTTGCCTGCGGAGGCTCCATGCTTTATCTGATTTTGATTTGGAATTTTCTAGCGATCGCCTGCTTTTTGCCGGGGGCGTTTCTGCTCCAATCATTGCGGGATAAATGTTTCATAGAGAATAAAAATTCTGCCATCCTAGCAATTTGGCTGGGCTTGGTCATGCACTCCGTTTTATTGATGGGACTGTCGGTTATTACACCGTTGTCTTTTTCAGTTGGCATCGCCGTACTGACCGCAGTGGGTGCCTTGAGTTTAATTGCTAGACAGACCCGACAGACAGTTGCTGACCTCTTCCGACAAATTTCACCGCTACGGCTGGGAATCCTTTTCGGCTTAGAAATTGCCGTTGCCGCCTACGCAACCCGGACATGGATTGGTCTGGCGCCTAGCACTTACGACTTGGGTTTATATCACTTTGGCACTATGAAATGGCTGGCAGAGTATGGCGCATTGCCAGGCTTAGGGCTAATTCACTTCCGGTTTGGCTTTACATCAGCTTGGTTTGCTTTGGCGGCTGTGTTTAATCATGGGATTCCTCAAGATCGGGGCTATGCAGTTTTAGGGGGATTTGGATTTTTACTAATCCTGGCTCAATTCGGAATTAATCTGGTCAACTGCTATCGCCAACCTAAAGACTTAACCAGTTGGTTTTTGGTGACAATTCTGCTCCTCTACTTGCCGTTTGTGATCAAGTGGGAAATGCCAGTTTCGTCTACACCAGATTTACCAGTGATTGTGTTGACCTACCTGGTGGGCTGGTGCATTTTGGCGATCGCCAACTCTTCCAACTCAGACCTACCCGCTCACAATTCAGGATTGAATGCAGCTTTAGTGCCGCTGATTCTATCTGCTGGCGCAGTTACAGTCAAATTGAGTGGATTACCGCTGTTAGGCGTAGCGATCGCCTTTTATCTGACTCGTTTAAACCGAAATCACAAACGCCAAGATTTAATCGCGGCGGGTCTGGCGGTGATTATCCCGTTGCTGGCTTTGCTAGCTCAGGGCATTGTGACAACTGGCTGTATGCTTTACCCAGCCATTTCTGCTTGCTTACCCCTGCCGTGGTCACTGGGGAATGACCATGTGATCGAACTTTCTAAAATCATCCGAGTCTGGAGCCGCTGGTCTGGCCCTACCCCGGCAGGACAAGATCCAGATCAATGGTTAGGGCACTGGCTAGCTTACGAAGGTGAAGCTGCTATTTTACTAGTCTGTAGCGCGATCGCGGTTTTGTGGTTAGTTAGACGACCCACCAAAATTTCGGGGCAGTTCTGGCTGACGGCGATCGCGGTTCTGGGCATTTTGATGGTGATGCTGGGCGGGCCAACCCTCAGATATGGCTTAGGCTACTTCTGTTTATTACCCGCTTTTGTAGCTGCCTTTTATTGCCAAACTAAACCGATGATTTCGCTCAGTTTAGTTTTGGGCCTGCTGAGCGGGATGGATTTATGGATGGGTGCGACCAACAACAGGTTGCTTTTTCTGGCCTTTCTGCTTGCTATTAATGTCGGCTTGTATTTCAACAAAAATGTCCTTTCTGAGCAGCTATCTCTGGGGCTAATTATGCTATTCGGGTTGATTTTTGTTGGCAATACAACCTTTGAAACAACAGCTTTAGCTGCATCTATCGACATCAATGCTCAAAAGCAAGCAAACACCTATCTCTGGCCAGTCCAACTGCCTGTTCCTCCCCTCCAAACGAAGCAAGTCAATGACCTTCCTTACCGTAGTCCGATCTCTGGCAATAGCTGTTGGGGGGCTAAATTACCCTGCACATTTGCCCCCACCCACGCAACAACTCGACTCCGCCAACCCAACCAGGGAATTGCAGGCGGATTTGTACGGGATGCAGCTAAATAATGGCGATCGCAGGATGCTTAACCTCCCGCTTAACTTAAGTTTAATATTCGCAAGCAGACGCAACCCAGTTAGTGGGCAAAAGAGCTTAACAGGTAAGGTTTTTTCACTCTTACTATTAGTGATTTTCAGCTTACTGATTTGCTCTCGTCCTGCTTTTGCCCTCGACCAACCTATGCCAATCTATATCAACCCTGAGAGTGCTGAAGCAGCAGACACAAATTTAGGCACAAAGGCCTTCCCGCTCAAAACGATCGCGGCTGGATTAAAACAAGCCGTCAGACAGAGAAATAAGGGCGTTGCTGCGCAAATTTTAATTTATCCTGGCGTTTATCGAGAAAGCCTGTCCCTGGACTTGAAGGGTAGCTTGACGGATGCGGCGATCTCGCTAGAAGCTTTGCCCACGACTGAAAGCGCTGCTGTAATGATTACTGGCTCCGAAGTCTGGGATGACTGGAGCCAATCTAAAAATACTGCCATTTATACCCACCCTTGGCGGTCTGATTGGGGCTTGGCGGGCAATCCGTGGCAAGAGTATGAAATTGATTTGGCTCCAATTGTGCAAAGGGGGGAGATGATATTTGTCAATGGTCAACTGATGCAGCAAGTGCTTAGCTTGGCGGAACTGACTGCGGGTCGTTTTTACATCAGCGAACCGGAAAACTTGGTTTACCTTTACCCTAGCGATCGCCTAGATCTTGAGCAGGCAAATATAGAAGTTGCCACTCAAACGGGGATTTTTCGACTTACCAATGCCAGCAATGTTTCGATTAAAGGGATTACGTTTAAGCATGCTGCGGGAGCATTTTCGGCGGCGGCTTCAGTCTCAAACTCCACCAACTTTTTGATTGAAAACTGCCAGTTTGTTTGGAATAACTGGGCAGGTCTGATCATCTCTAACTCACAAAATATAACTGTGCAAAATAGCCAAGCAGAGCACAATGGGCTGAAGGGCATCACCGCAAATCACATTACTAACTTAAATTTGACAGATGTTTCTAGTTCCTACAACAACTGGCGTGGGGCTTGGGGTGAATTCTATGACTGGGATGCAGGGGAAAAGTATTTCTATATTCATGGCGGCAGGTTTGAAAATTATCGGGCGATCGCCAACCTTTCAGCAGGTCTATGGCTAGACACTGATAATCAGGATATTGTGATTGATCATGCTTTCCTAGCCAGTAATGCAGTCACAGGATTGTTTTTAGAAGCTGGCCCTGGCCCAATTACCGTCAAAAACAGCATTATCTGCAATAACTATCAAGTTGCTGATAATTACCTGCAAACGCCAGGTTTATTTGCCTGGTCTGCGGCTAACGTCACAGTTGAAAACAACTTGATTTTTGGCAACGAATTTGCTCAGGTTGGCATTCGTGATCTTTATCCTCGCCAGGTGGAAGGTAAGCCCAATCAAACTGGAACGTTGGTGTCTCAAGATTGGCAATTTAGAAATAACGTGATTATCAATACCAGCCCAGATCAAAAGCTGCTCGTCACCTTGAAGGCAAAGCCTTTTTTAGACTCTCTGCAATCCGACAACAATATGTGGTCGGTTGCTGCCAAGCCAGCTTTAGATCAAGCAGTGACTCCGTTTCAAATTGAGCAAAGCCAGCTTACTTTTCAACAATGGCAATCTGACTGGGGAAAAGATCAAAACTCGATTTTCTTAGATGCTCAGACCCAGCCATTCTTGCCAACTCCGCCTGCTGATTAGCCCAGGAACTACGCTACTTGATTTGTGAATCATCATTTATGCTGAGAGATAATCTTGGAATCTTTTCACCGATTGGGTTAACCTCGATCCATATATCTGCTATTTGTCTGTTCTGCACGTTTGCTGCCGCCCTATGACGATTACCTTTTTAGAACGCCTGCATAGCCCCGATCGCCCCGTGATTGTCTTCGATGGCGCAATGGGGACGAACATTCAAGCCCAAAACCTGACGGCGGAGGACTTTGGCGGTGAAAAGTATGAGGGCTGCAATGAGTATTTAGTCCACACCAAGCCAGAGGCGATCGCCAAGGTACACCGCGACTTTCTGTCTGCTGGGGCAGATGTAATTGAAACCGACACCTTTGGCAGTAGTCCATTAGTGTTAGCTGAGTATGGTTTAGAAGATCAAGCCTACGATTTGAGCAAACAGGCGGCCGCGCTAGCCAAGCATTGTGCGGCAGAGTTTTCGACCCCAGATAAACCCCGGTTCGTGGCTGGTTCGATTGGCCCTGGCACCAAACTGCCCACGCTCGGACACATTGGCTACGATGCCCTCAAAGATGCCTATGAAATCCAGGCGGAAGGACTATTTGACGGTGGAGTAGATTTATTTATCATTGAAACCTGCCAAGATGTGCTGCAAATTAAGGCAGCTCTGAATGCAACTGAGGCTGTGTTTGCCAAAAAAGGTGGACGGCGACCTTTGATGGTGTCTGTAACCATGGAAGTCCCCCAGGGCACGATGCTGTTGGGGACTGACATCAGCGGCATGTTGGCAATTTTAGAGCCTTACCCAATTGATATTTTGGGTCTTAACTGTGCTTCCGGCCCAGATAAGATGGCAGAACACATCAAGTATTTGACTGAAAATGCGCCTTTTGTCGTCTCTTGTGTGCCGAATGCGGGTTTACCTGAAAACATTGGTGGTCATGCCCACTATAAGATGACCCCGATCGAGCTGCGGATTGCTCTCCATCGGTTTATTGAAGATTGGGGGGTGCAGGTGATTGGCGGCTGCTGCGGAACCCGACCGGAACACATCCAGGCATTGGCGGAAGTGGGTGCGATTCTGAAGCCAAAGGAACGGACGGTGCGGCGATCGCTCACCCCTGGGCATAGCGGGCGCGATATCTTCAGCTATACGCCAGCTTCGGCTTCAATTTACACCGCCCAACCCTATGAACAGGATAATTCCTTCTTGATTGTCGGTGAGCGTCTGAATGCCAGCGGCTCCAAAAAGGTGCGGGAACTGCTGGCTGAGGATAACTGGGATGGGCTGATGGCGATCGCCAAGTCCCAAGTCAAAGAAGGGGCCCACGTCCTGGATGTCAACGTAGACTACGTAGGGCGCGATGGTGAGCGCGATATGCACGAACTTGTTTCGCGCCTAGTTACAAACGTCACCCTGCCCTTAATGCTCGACTCGACGGAATGGCAGAAAATGGAAGCGGCTTTGAAGGTGGCCGGCGGCAAGTGTATTCTTAACTCCACCAACTACGAAGACGGGCCGGAGCGGTTCTTTAAGGTGCTGGAACTGGCCAAAGCATACGGAGCCGGGATTGTTGTCGGCACGATCGATGAAGATGGCATGGCCCGGACTGCGGCCAAAAAGCTGCAAATTGCCCAGCGGGCCTACCGAGATGCTCTGGAATATGGGATTCCAGCCCACGAGCTGTTCTTTGACACCTTGGCTCTGCCAATTTCGACCGGGATTGAGGAGGATCGAGAAAACGGCAAAGCCACGATTGAATCGATTCGGCTGATTCGAGAGCATCTACCCGGCGTTCACTTTATGCTGGGCGTGTCCAATATTTCCTTTGGCTTGAGTCTGGCGGCCCGAATTACCCTCAACTCAATGTTTCTGCACGAAGCCACCCAGGTGGGAATGGATGGGGCGATCGTCTCGGCGGCCAAAATTCTGCCCCTGGCTAAAATCGACCCCGATCATCAAAAAGTCTGCCAGGATCTAATTTACGATCGCCGGGGGTTTGAGGGTGAGATCTGCACCTACGACCCGCTGATCAAGCTGACCCAACTGTTTGAAGGGGTGAGCGCCAAGGACGCGCGATCGGGCAGTTCCCTGACTGATTTACCGATTGAAGAACGCCTCAAGCAGCACATCATCGACGGGGAGCGAATTGGGCTGGAGGACGCGCTCAAAATTGCCCTAGACCAATATCCGCCGCTGGAAATTATTAACACCTTTTTGCTGGATGGGATGAAGGTGGTAGGCGAACTGTTTGGCTCCGGGCAAATGCAGTTGCCGTTCGTGCTGCAATCGGCTGAAACCATGAAGTCGGCCGTAGCCTTTCTGGAACCGCTGATGGAAAAGGTGGAAGGGCAAAGCGACTCCGGTAAGGGCAAATTCCTGATCGCCACCGTCAAAGGCGATGTGCACGACATTGGTAAAAACCTGGTTGATATTATCCTCACCAACAATGGTTATAAGGTAATCAATCTGGGGATTAAGCAGCCCGTGGATGCAATTATTGATGCCTACAATCAGCATCAGCCTGACTGCATTGCCATGAGCGGCTTGTTGGTCAAATCCACGGCTTTCATGAAAGAAAACCTGGCTGTGTTTAACGAACGCGGTATCAGCGTCCCCGTCATTTTGGGTGGAGCGGCCCTCACCCCCAAATTTGTCTATGAAGATTGCCAGAATACCTACAACGGTCAGGTAATTTATGGACGAGATGCCTTTGCTGACCTGACGTTTATGGATCGATTCATGCCGGCTAAAAAGGAGGGCAAATGGCAAGATGCTGATGGCTTTTTAGCCGACTTGGCCCAGTTTAATCAGAAGGGGAGAAAGGCGATCGCTGAAGCCGAATTAGCTCTAAATGGCGGCGCGCCCAAAGCCGAAAAACCCCAGCAGCCAGAGGCGATCGATACCCATCGCTCCGAAGCAGTGAATCTCGATCTACCTCGCCCGACGCCCCCCTTCTGGGGCACAAAGGTACTGACTGCCACCGATATTTCTCTGGCAAACCTGTTCTGGTATTTAGATTTACAGGCTTTGATTGCTGGACAGTGGCAGTTCCGCAAGCCCCAAGATCAATCTCGCGAAGAGTATGATGCCTTTTTGGCGGAAAAGGTCTACCCGATCCTAGACCGATGGAAGCAGCGAATTTTGTCCGAGACACTCTTGGAACCGCAGTTGATCTACGGCTATTTTCCCTGTACCGCCGAGGGCAATTCTGTCCACATTTACGACCCAGCCGTGATTGAGCAGGGTCTGACTCCCCAAGCCGCAACTCCGGCTTTCATCTGGACTTTTCCGCGCCAAAAATCGATGCGGCGATTGTGTATTGCTGATTTCTTCCGCCCGCTGGCTGAAAACCAGTTCGATGTCTTCCCGATGCAAGCGGTGACAATGGGGCATGTTGCTACCGAGGTGGCCCAGGAGTTATTCAAAGCCAATAACTACACTGAATACCTCTACTTCCACGGGATGGCAGTTAGTATGGCGGAAGCCCTAGCCGAGTGGAGTCACGCCCTGATCCGGCGCGAGTTGGGCTATGGCGATTTGGAACCCGATAACATCCGCGATATGTTAGCCCAGCGCTACCAAGGTTCGCGCTATAGCTTTGGCTTTCCGGCTTGCCCAGTCGTGTCAGATCAGTTTAAGCAGATAGAATTAATGGGCTGCGATCGGATTGGTATGTCAATGGATGAGAGCGAACAACTTTACCCAGAGCAATCGACGACTGCCTTTGTTGTCTATCATCCTGTTGCCAAATATTTCAGCGCTTAACAGCAACGGTACAGACTCCTTTAAGTTTGACTCTTTAGGCAGACGTAAACTTGCTGTCGGAATGACTACTTCAACCCCTTTGCCGATTAGCGACTGGGTAACAGCAACCATTGAGCGCTCTTGGCAAGTCGGCAGCTACCAGGCGCTAGAAGAATTTGAGTTGGAGATCGCCGCTTACCTGCAAAATCAATTGAAGCCATAAGATAGTGCTTAAAGACACTAACCTCGGCAGCCCAAAGACACTAACTTCGGCGGCCTAAAGACACTAACTTCGGCACCCAAATGACAGCAACCTCGGCGGGTCATTTTTGAGAAACTTCGGCAGGTAATAT